>JACCDR011807961.1_pt1 | contig 21688 bp, 13 predicted proteins | sample 7446431 | NCBI WGS metagenome assembly JACCDR01 (sample SAMN15323443, study PRJNA562643) | freshwater metagenome | isolation source: river surface water | place: USA:Blue River Watershed | collected 2017-08-17 | reverse complement strand
GCCAGGCCGAAGATCGCGCCTACCGCAGCGGGCAGAAGCGAGACGTCTTCGTGATCGTGCCGCTCGTGGCGGGAACCATCGATGAGCAGATCTTCGCGCTGCTGGACTCCAAGCGCGAGATCGAGGTCGCCATCGTTGAGGCCAACCGCAGCGCGGTGAAGGCCTGAGCGGATGCACGCTGATCGACGGCCTGACATGCAAGCCCACGACCTCCACATCGACCCTGACTCGCACACGCCGATGGTGCAGCAGATCGTCGAACAGGTTCAGGCTGCGATCGTCTGTGGGCGGCTTGCGCAAGGCGACAGCCTGCCTTCAGTTCGGGCTGTGGCCAGCAACCATGGCATCCACGTGATGACGGTGTCCGCTGCGTACCAGCGGCTTGTGGCTATGGGCATGCTGGAGCGAAGGCGCGGGGCGGTTTCGCGAGTGCGGTCAGTCCCTGCGTTGACGGACGCCGAGCGAGTGCAGCGGCTTGATCAGCAGCTCAGCCAGGCACTGCGCCTGGCCGTGGACCTGGGATTCGAACCGGTCGCTGTACTGGCTAGGATGCAAGTGTTGATAGGCGCTACGGGCCGTTCGGCTCGATCGGCTGAACAGTGTTCGCCTGAGCTGCGCGGCCGCACCCCCGCGGGCGCTCCGAGCGCGTCATCAGAGCTGTAGGTCGACCCACAGTGCAGCGTGGTCGGAAGCCGCGTGCTTAGGATCGTCGAGTTCGGGGTAGACCGTCCAGCGCGCCGGCTTGGATCCAGGCCACATTCCCTGGCGCATCACGCCACCGGCCGTCACCGCTTGCCAGAGCTTGGGTGAGAGCAGCAGGTAGTCGATCTTGTTGTTGGCGTTGCACAACCCGAAAGTGCCAGGGAAGCCCCCGTCGTCAAAGGCCGGATGCTCGAACGCATCCTTGAGATCGGTGTTGGCCATCAGAGGCTTGAGCGGCTGGCTGGCGGGCGTGTCGTTGAGGTCGCCCACCACGGCGACAAGTTCATCGCCTTGAGCGATTCGGGCCTCGTAGATCGCCTTCACGCGCTGCGCCTGCGCAAGGCGGCGGGCATCGTTCTCCGCGGGTTTACCGAAGCCCTTGCTCTTCAGGTGATTGACCAGCACCCACAAGGTCTTGCCGCCGGCGAGCTGCACCGCGTACTCCGGGCAGTCCCGAGAGAAGACGCTACGGCCCTGGCTGTCGCGATCATCAACGTGGCTGCGCACCAGGCCGATGGGGTGAGCCTGGCTCGTCATCAGCCCGACGTCGATGCCGCGCCCGTCGTTGCCGTCAATGACCATCACATGCCTCATCGGCTGGCCGCCCTCGGCCTTGACGAGCAGATCGTTGAACTGCTTCAGCACCGGGCGGCTCTCCGCCTCGACTACCGCCAGCACGTCGGCCTTCAGGTCAGCGATCACACGGGCGGTGAGCCGCATCGTGACCTCGTCGACCGGCTCCTCGACCAGCTCGAGCGAGCCGGCCCAGTCTGCGCGACCGTCAGCGAGGATCTCGATACCGCCCGCCTTCGGCCGGCGCAGCAACTGCCCCTTGTTTCGGCGCAGGATGACAAAGCGAGCATCGTCGCGCTTCTCGAGCCCGAGGTCGATCATCAGCTGGGCCATCTTGGCCTTGCGGGCCGGCGTGTAGCTCACTTCGCCAAGCAGCTCGGACAGCGCCGCGAAACGCTGCAGGATCGGCTTGCCGTCCGCCCATGTGGCGAGGTTCATCGCCCGCGGGCGATCAAAGAGGTTTTCGACGTTGTAGACGGCCAAGCGCATCCGAGTCTCCCCACAAGTAGGGTCCAAGTGTGAGCGTGGTTCGTGACACAAGGCATCCCACAGAGATGTGAAGCTCAGCGCATGTCGCGCGCCTCCCCTGGCTTGGTGCTATTGACATCATCGCCATTTCTGGCGATGCTCGCCGCATGCGATACCCAGGCGGCAAAGGCAAGTGCTTCCAACACATCATCAACCTCATGCCGCCCCATCGCGTCTACATCGAGACGCACCTCGGGGGCGGCTCGGTCCTCAGGAACAAGCGTCCAGCCGAGAAGAGCATTGCCGTCGAGGTGGACCCCGGTGTCATACAAGCTTGGCAAGCAGACGTGGCGGTGTTTGGCCTCGAACTCGTCCACGGAAGGGCAGAGGACTTCCTCGCTGCTTACCCTTTCGCGGGCGACGAGTTGCTGTATGTCGACCCGCCATATCACCCGAGTACCCGACGGCGAAGCCGCGTCTACGCACACGACTACACCGACCCGGACCACCAGAGCTTGCTGCAACTGCTGCTGGGTCTGCCGTGCAAGGTGATGCTCTCGGGCTACGCGTGCGAGCTGTACGACCGGACGCTAGCCGGCTGGCATCGGCACGACTTTCAGGCCAAGACCCACCGAGGCATCCGCACAGAGAGTCTGTGGCTCAACTTCAACCCACCGAGGGCTCTCCACGACGCCCGCTACCTCGGGGGCGACTTTCGCGAACGCGAGGTTACGCGCAGGCGGCTGACCCGACTCCAGGATCGGCTGACCAGGATGAGCGACATGGAACGGGCTGCCATCACCCGATGGCTTCACGAGCAGTGGCCAGAGATGACAAAGGGGCTCGCGTGAGTCAACAAGCTGCCGTACTGACTAGGACAGGAGCAATCCAGGTGGAATTGCCTGGGCCTGACGAAGAGGTGATGCCGGGCGTGCTGTGGGGCTCAGTCGACGCCTTTCCGACACCGGCCTACTTCGCCTTCCAGGTTGTCACGAGACGTCTGCTTGGACGCCCGCCGTCTTACAACCTGGGGCGGACCTTGCTGGAGGAGGTCGGCGCCTGTCTCCTTGGCGGTCATGGAATCTCGGGCGCGGTCGGGATCGCTGCATACGAACACCTCCGGGGAAAGGGAGCCTTTGCCGAAGACGACCCGCCCTCGCAGGAGCAACTCGAGCGCTGGCTCAGAGAGCCGTTGCAGGTGGGACAGCGACGTGTTCACTACAGGTTCGCCGCTCAGAAGGCTCGGTACCTCAGCCAGGCGCTGCCGATGATGCGCAATGCCCCGGAGACTTCCGTTGGCCGCGAGCTGAGGGATTGGCTGTTGTGCCTGCCGGGCGTTGGGTTGAAGACCGCATCCTGGATCGTTAGGAATTGGCTGCACGCCGACGATGTCGCTATCCTGGACATTCACATCATGCGCGTGGGACAGCTGGCCGGCGCCTTTCCCAGGCGCTTGACGGTCGAGCGCCATTACCACGAGCTCGAGCGTCTGTTCTTGCAGTTCAGTGCCGCGCTGGACGTCAGGCCAGCCGAGTTGGATGCTGTCATCTGGTACGAGCTGGCGTCTTCACCTGCAAGCGTTCGCCGCCTCACCGAGTACTTGCAGCAGGGGGCAAAGCCTACGTTCGGACGCGGCGCGCCAGAAGAGAGGCGGCTGCTGGCCGGCTGCTAGGGCCGACCCAGTAACGCCAGGCCAGCCGGGAGCAATTGCAACGGGGCCGTAGTCGTCACCCCAAAACCGGTGTCCCCAAGGAGCCCCAATGGGCAGAACGACAGCTGCATCGCTTCTGCCACGACGGACATGTAGCCCAGAACGACGCCGGCGTCGCGCCAGACCAGAGATTCGTGGTTCTCGTACTTGGCGCTGGTCTTCCCTGGCTCGGCCACCAATGCAAGTAGCACCCCCTCGTGCAAGGGCATCAACTCACCAGCCATGACACGAACCTGCCGCGCGGCGGATAAGGTACCTGGGAGTTCGACGAGGCTGTGCTCGATCGGGTCGTAGCGAAACCATGGCTCGCCAGCCCTTGCAGCTAAGACGTGCACTGGGTGCATGCCGCCAGCGGAGGGATGCGGTCGAGACTCTTGCGGTGTGCCGAACGGACCCGGTCTCAGGCTGCGGTTTCGACATGCGAGCCAGAGAAAGGAACCGAGGTCCTCTTCCGTCGCTGCCGTGCCGAAGGCGCGCCGCGTCTGGCGTTGTTCCAGCAGCTCCACAAGGTCCGTCTGCAGCGAGCCCGGGAAAGGCGACAGCCGCCGATGGACACCTGATGGCCATACCATCGGATGGTAGGGCCTCGGTTCCGAATGCGGCCTGGGCTCAGGCATCCCAGTAGTCAGATCCAAGCTCCTCGTACGCAGAGCGGTACTTGTTGCAGCCTCGGCAGTCGCCACACGCGACGCTCGCCTTGTGGCAGCTGTGGGCCCAGCTCAAGAGACCCGGCGGCACCTTCGCATGCCGGACCAGCTCTGCCGTCGACCACTGGATCGCCGGAGCGCTCACGCGCAGCGCTCCTTCCTGCAGCGACACCAATGTATCCATTGCAGCGATGAACCGTGGCGTGCCGTCGGCATGGTTCTCTCCGTCGGTTCGTACCGTGCCGATCAGCAAGCACTGGATGTTGCGCGCGATGGCACGCATCCCGACAAGCGTGATGAGCAGCTGGTTGCGGTAGGGCCACCATTCGCTCGTTGGCGCCGCCCTGTCGGCGGCGACTCCTGCCATGTCGCCCGACCCCAAGCCGGAGCAGTCGACGCGGACCAGCTCATGAGGAATACCGAGTTCGCGACAGACTTGAGCGGACGCCTGGATCTCGCCCTCTGCCGCCCGCTGACCATAGTCGATGGTGATGGCCAGATCCGGCCGCGTCCACCAGGCAAGCGCCACAGAGTCCATGCCCCCGGACAGGAGAAGCGCTGTCTTCATCGCTGCACCGCTTCCCAAAGCGCTGTATAGATGGAGGTGGTGTAGTCGTTGCAGAGGATGCAGCCAGTGCCTTCCATCATCTTCAGGTCCTCGCCACCCTGATGGCGTTCGCTGTAGATCACCACGGGAATACCTCTGGACCGGGCATGCCCAATCTCGAAAACGGTGCCTGGATCGAGTCCGTCGACAAGAGCGAACACGAGGTCGGAACGGTCGAGCGCCTCAAGGTCCTTGGCAACCACGTCGTCGGCGCTGCCAAGCCCAACGTCGTGATACGGCGAGAACACCTCAAGCCCCATACCGACTAGGTTCTCCCTGGCTTGTTCCACCAACCAGACCTCGCTCAGGTTGAAGAACGGCCCGGCGAGGTACACCTTCGGCTTGCGGCCCGCCATGTAGGCGGCCGACGGGCTGACGGGCGCAAATCGCACGTTGGCCAAGTCTTCCGGCGAGACGAAGTCCTGTGTCTGGCAGTAGAAGGCGGTGGCTCGGGAGGCGATCAGAGCCGCCTCAGCTGGAGAACGGCCCTGCTCCATCCACGCGTTGGCGAAGTGCGCGACGAAGCAATCTCCCGAGCCAATCTTCCAGACTCGCGACGTGCGGAACGCCGGCACCTGGGTCTGGTGGGCAGCCGTCCAGACGAACGCTCCCTGCGGACCCATCTTCACAACGACGACCTCAGCGCCTTCCTGAGCGGCAAGCACAGGCGCGACCTCGGACGCAGGGGCGCCTGGCCTGCCGGAGAGGTGGCCCGCTTCCCACGAGTTGAGTACCAGGGCCAGGTGCTTGGCTGTCGAGCCGTTTTCGCGGAAAGGCCGGCTCAGGCGGACGTTCTGCGGGTCATAGACAGCCCATTGCGCGTGCACCCGGACATCGCCATCGAGCATGCCGAAGCGTACGACCTTGTCTTCGGTCAGCTCCAGCGTCCCGAAGAGTGACTGCGGCAGACCAGTGATGGCAGGCGTCGCCAGGTCATGCAAGTAGCGGAAGCTGATCCCACCCTGCACGGCGTGCGGCCGCATGGCAAAACTGTCGAGGTATACGCCCTTACCGGCGAGCACACCTCGGGCATCGTCATCCATGAACGCGTGCAGAACCACGCTTGTGCCCATGTGGGCGATGGCCAAGGCAGCACGCCCAGCAGAGCCGTAGATCTCATTCCATCTAGGGTGCACGCAGTACTCTCGGTACACGCCCCCGGCTACGTGGATGGCCATCAGATATGCGTGACCCGAACCCGGACCTGGCCCGCATTGATGCTCAGGACCGTGGCCACATAGTTGTGGCCCTCGTCTAGGCAGGCTCGAAGGCGCGCGGCATCAGGGCCTGTGAGACCGCCTGCGACGGCGCCGCCCTTCAGCACCTGCACAACAGTCTGCCCCTTGAGGTTGCCCAGGGCTATGTCCAGGACGTCGCCGACTGACACCTTTGCCAAGACGGTAGCCTGCGGACTGGTCAGTTGCGCGTCGAATCGAAGCGTCTCGCAAGGCGATGGCGGAGAGCCAACGCCACCACCACCTCCGCCTCCCGACATACCGACTCCTTTCTGTTCAATCGTTTGTGCTTGAACCCTAACGAGTTTTATGCACTGACGCAAGCCTCTGGCGTCCGCAGGGCGAACACGACCCGAGTTGCGTCAGGAGTCTGCGTAGGAGGCGCTACCATGCCTTCTGGGGCGGCATCGAGCTGTTGCAATGCCCCACCAAAGCCTGTCGCGCCTCCTCCTGCATGCGCGCGATTAGGGCAGCGCTACCGCGATGTCCTGGAATCGTTCGTTCTGGCTGCGCACCGGCATCGCGAAGTCGCCTTGCGCAGGAGAATCAAACGAAGCCATGGCGGACAGCAGTGACGCAACCTGAGTGTTCGTCACCACTGTGCCATCGACGTAGCGGAACTGCTCGGCTTGATACTGAGTGCCAAGGTACCAATCTTTCACGACCAGCTTGTCTGTGGTTCCAGCGATCGACACCTCCAGATTGTTGCCACTGCGTCGATATGAAGTCTGCGCCTGTGTGATGTCAGCACCGAACAGCACTTGGTCGACCACGCCGGAAGTGCTGTCGTTCTCCTGAACGGTATCGGTTCCCCAGCCCCTGCCGAAGATGTAGGAGTCAGCTCCAGCACCGCCTACCAGCGTGTCGTTGCCGCCAGCGCCGTCCAGGGTGTCATTGCCGGCAGCCCCCGTCAGCGTGTTGGCCGCCGAGTTGCCCGTGAGCGCATTGTTGAGCGCATTGCCGGTACCACTGATGGCCGAGGTTCCAAGAAGCTGCAGGTTCTCGACGTTGTTGCCGAGGGTCAGCGTCACGCTGGACCGGACGGTGTCAACGCCTTCGCTCGCAGCTTCGGTCACCACGTCCGTGGTGACGTTGACCGCGTAGGTGTCATCGCCCGCGCCGCCTACCATCGTGTCGTTGCCCGAGCCGCCGTCCAACGTGTCGTTGCCGGCGCCACCCGTCAAGGTATTGTTGGCACTGTTCCCGACCAGCACGTTGTCAATTGCGTTGCCGGTCCCATTGATGGCAGACGTGCCCGTGAGGGTCAGGTTCTCGACGTTGCCTGCCAGCGTGTAGTTCACCGAGCTGTTGACCTGGTCCACGCCTTCGCCGGCGAGCTCAGTCACGACGTCACCTGTCGCATCCACAACGTACGTGTCGTTTCCAGCGCCACCGATCATCGTGTCGCTGCCTGAGCCGCCACTGAGGGTGTTGTTGCCGGCGTTGCCGCGGATCGTGTTGACGAGTGTGTTGCCGGTGCCGTTGAGGTTGGATGTACCCGTAAGGGTCAGGTTCTCAAGGTTGCTGCCGAGGGTCCAACTGACGGCGGCCAGCACCGTGTCGGTTCCTGCGTTGGAGCCTTCGGTGACCACGTCAGCTGTGCTGTCGACCACATAGGTGTCGTTTCCTGCGCCACCCACCATGGTGTCGTTGCCCGCGCCACCGTCCAGCAGGTTTGCGCCGCTGTTGCCCGTCAGCCTATTCGCCAGCTCGTTACCGGTGGCGTTGATGGCGCCCGTTCCTGTCAGCGTCAAGTTTTCGACATTCGCTGGCAGCGCCCATGACACGCTGCTTTGCACAAGGTCGGTACCCTCGGCTGCGGCCTCCTGCACGACGTCGCCTACTGCATCAACGACATAGGTGTCGTTGCCCAACCCTCCCGCCATGTTGTCGTTGCCAGCACCACCGTTCAGCGTGTTGTTGGCGCCGTTCCCACTCAGGCTGTTGTCGACGCCGTTCCCGGTGGCGTTGATCGCGGCGGTGCCGGTGAGCACCAGAGCCTCAAGGTTTGCTCCCAGCGTCCACGTGATGCTGGACCGAACGGTGTCAGTCCCTTCGCCCGGCGACTCGTTGGTCCTGTCACCCGTGGCGTCGACAACATAGGTGTCGCTTCCAGCCCCACCGACCAACGTGTCGTTTCCGCTGCCGCCGTCCAGCCAGTCGTCGCCCAGGCCACCTGTGAGTGTGTTGGCCGCTTGGTTGCCAAACAGAGCGTTGTTGTCTGCGTTGCCGGTTCCGCTGATAGCACTCGTGCCGGTCAACCGAAGGTTCTCTAAGTTGTTCGGCAGCACGTAGCTGAAGCCGACCTCGATCGTGTCAGTCCCACCCCCGGCCTCCTCGACGAGCCGATCATGACTCTCTACCTGCAGATAGGTGTCGTCTCCGCTGCCACCAACAAGCAGGTCGGCCCCGAGACCGCCGTTCAGCGTGTCGGCCCCCTCACCGCCGTCAAGCGCATCAGCTCCATCCCCACCGGCCAAGTTGTCGTTGCCAGCCATGCCAACCAGGCTGTCGGCCGAGGCAGTTCCCACGAGCGTGTCGCTTCCTTCCGTGCCGACAACGATGCTGGCGCTCAGACTGGCCAGTGTCTCCGTCCGGTCGGCGAACGCGAACTCAGTGATCGTGCTGGGTGAGGCACTCGAGAACGCGCCAACGACGCGGATTCGGCGAGTTTCGCCGGGCGCAAACAAGCCCTCGAACACCAGGTCATCGCCAACACGTCGATGCACGAAAGCATTGCGCTCAGCCGTGAACACCACGCGGTCTGGTGTTCCAGACGAGGCTTGGGTGTCCAGCAAGTTTGACGAGGCCACACTCCCCACAAAGTCAGAAGAATTGACGATGTAAGTGTCACTGCCAAGCCCGCCCAGAAGCAGGTCAGTGCCGCCCGTTGCGCGCAAGGTGTCGGCACCACCGCCGGCCTCGATCCGGTTGTTGCCGGCATTGCCGGTCAGCTCTTCTGCCTCGTCGCGACCGGTGATGTCCGCATTGGAATCGCCCAGCAGCCTTGCGCTCTCCACGTTGGCGGCAATGACGATGCTGGCCGTTGACTCCATGATGTCGAATCCGCCGCCCGCAGCTTCAACGACCACGTCTCCCGTACCCACCAAGTAGGTGTCATCGCCAGCCAGCCCAACCAGGGTGTCGGCTGCCGCCGAGGTGGAACCGTCCAGCACGTTGGCACTCGCCGAACCTGTGAGTTGTAGTGGGCCTGCACCGGCGGCGGCGGCCAACACCTCCACCCCTTCAGGAATCACATAGTTGACGCTTGCCTCAACAGTGTCGTAGCCGCGACCTTGCCACTCGATTACCTGGTCGCCCGCGCTGTCCACACGGTAGAGGTCATTCCCGGCCCCGCCAGCCATGATGTCGGCTCCCTGGCCGCCATCGAGTGTGTCGTTGCCTGTCTCGCTGCTCAGTTCGTCGTTGCCGGCGCCGCCCTGCAGCGTGCCTCCGAGCGTGGTGTTCGTCCAATCCGTGGCGGAACCGGCGCCCTGGTAAGACAAACGGTCGTTGCCCGCCGAGCCGATCACGGTGTGGCCGCCGTTGGCCAACGCCCGGATCACCAGCTGCTCAACATGGGCGAAGTCTTCCAGCCTGAAGATCGTCGGGGATGGCGGCACAAAGGCAATTTCGACTGCGTCTGTACCCTGGCCGGCCAGTTCGACGGCGATGTCACCGGTGCCCAGCACGTACACGTCATTGCCTGCAGCGCCCGCCAGGAGGTTCGACCCCGTGTTCTGGCTCCCTTCCAGGCGGTTGTCCAACGAGTTGCCGGTGCCCGCTACGCCTTGGGCTCCGGTCAGGACAAGGCTCTCCACATTCTCAGGCAACGTATAGGCGATCTGTGTGCGGATCGTGTCGAACGACCCTGCGCCTGTTTCGCGAACAATGTCGCCAGCGCTGTCGACGACGTAGGTGGTGTCGTCCAGCCCTCCGATCATGAGATCGTCCCCGGCCCCCCCGTCGATCACGATAGCCGTGCCAACGCTCGAGCGCTCAACGCCCGAGTTGGGATTGCGCACACCCGCATCGATCACATTGTTCAGGTTGTTGCCCGTGAGCTCGCGAGCGAAGACCACCCCACCGCTGGACCAGGTAGAGCCGCTGAACCGGTCCGCCAGATTCTCAACGTTCACGGGCAGTGTGTAGTGGAATGTGTTGGTGATCACAAGATCCACGCCACCATCGGCCAGCTCGACGATGGTGTCATCCGTGAAGGGGTCGTAGTAGGACGACGGGAACCCCGACGACCCGTTCACCCAGTAGGTGTCGTCACCGTCCCCGCCCACCAGCGTATCAGCGCCGAGCCTCAAGCCTTGCCATCCAGCTGTCTGGCTCCAGGGCGTGAAGACGCCACCGTTGAAGGTATTGGAGGCCGCGTTTCCCGTCAGCACATTGTTGGCGTCGTTGCCGTAAAGCCCCGCGGCAAGCGGTCCAGTCAGCGTTGCGTTCTCAACATTCGCGTGGAGGTAGTAGGTGACGCTGGAGTTGACGGTGTCGTTGCCACCGCCGGAACCCTCGACGATCACATCGCTCCCGCTGTCGACGGTGAAGACATCGTCGCCGCTGGTACCGGTCTGCGTGTTCGGTGCGCCTTGGACGATGCGGCTGGCGATGTCGGGCTGGCTCCAAACAGAGCCATCCGCGAAGACGATTCGCTCAATGGCCGTGTCCATGGGCAAGTTGGTCCCCGCCTCTCGCTGGTCCAGGAACTGCCCGACGACACGAAGCTGGTGCGACTCGCCTTGCACCACCAGCACCAGGGCTGTCCCATCGCGCACGAGGCTGACGTCACCGGGTAGGATCCCAGGTGCCAGTTCGATGGTGTCCACCTCGGGGCTCGTTGCGCCAGACTCCACGATCTGGTCTGCACCTTAACCCCGTCCCCAGCGATAGATATCGCTTCCACGTTCTCCCAATAGGCGGTCAACGCCGCTGCCGCCGTCGAGCACGTCTTGGCCGCTTCCGCCATAGATCTGATCGAGACCACTACCACCCAGCAGAAGGTCATTGCCGGCGGCACCGCCAATGACATCGTTGCCCGCACCGCCATCCAGCGTGTCATCGAAGCGGAAGCCCGACAGGCTGTCGTTGCCGTCCGTGCCAGTAGTGCCGCCAATCCGGGCCAGGACCGCAGCCCGATCCAGTGTTGTGCCGTCGGCAAGCCGGATGGTCTCGATACCGGCCCTTTGGGCATCGTCGTAGAAGTAGCGATCCACCCGTATTGAGCCGCTCGACCCGTCGTTGGGTCCGATCAACAGGTCGTCGTAGCCATCAGTCTCAGCGTTGTAGCCACGCAAGAACAGGTGGCTTGTGCCCGAGGCCAACGCCGGCAGCTCCAGCTCGTCGCTGTCGATGGCCGGCGTCACCGGTTCGTAGATCGTCGTCACGACACCCGGCGCGTAGCGGGTCACAACGTAGCGGTCGTTGCCGTTCCCGCCCCACATGCTGCGCCCGTCGCGCAGCTCATCGTTGCCGTCGCCGCCGAACAGAGCGTCTTCCGCCGTGCCGTCGATCAGCGTGTCATTGCCCTGATCGCCATCCAGCTGGTCGATGCCCAATCCGCCCACTAACGTGTCATCGCCCTCGCCACCGGAAAGATGGTCTGCCCCGTCTTCTCCGGCGATGTAGTCATCGCCACCGTTGCCAAGCACGCGGTCGTTTCCGCCACCCGCGTAGATCACCTCGCTGGCGGCTGTGCCGAACACCGTGTCGGCTCCATTGGTCAGTACCAAGGTCAGGTTCGCTGCGATCTCAGCGCGGCCCCACACCTGTCCACCGGCAAAGCGGATCGACTCGACACCATTGCCGTCGCCGTTGAACTGGCCGACGACGGTCAGGCCCTGGGCTTCCCCGCGCAGGCTGATCACGAGGTCTGCTCCGGCACGCGAGAAGCTCAGGTCAGCGGCTGCATGGGCAGCTGACAGGTCGAGAACGTCGATAGGCGCGGCTGCAGCATCGCCGTCCGCAACCCGATCTTGACCTTGACTCGCCGTCCAGAAGTAGGTGTCAGCCCCCGCGCCACCTGACATCTCGTCGTTGCCCAGGCTGGCATGGAAGCGGTCAACGCCACTGGTGCCCAGGCTGAGGTCGTCGCCGGCTGTCCCGTAGAAGTCGAAACCCCTTCCGATCAGTTCTCCCAGGGTCAGCGTCGGCCCACCGCTGAAGACGACGTTGCCGACGAACTGCGTCGACTGGGCGTTCAGGCGATCGAATCCTCCCAGGTGTACCTGGTCGCCGCCGCCAAGGTTCAAGACCAACGAGCCAGCGGCATGGCTGAGCTGAACCTGGTTGTCAGTGATGCCCCCACTCAGCGTCAGCTGGCTGGCACCGCTGACCACTGGTGAGGACTCCCCGATGGCAGGGCCCTCTGCGATCTGGTCGACGCCGTCGCCGGAGTGGAACACATAGCTGTTGCCCGAGCCTTGAACAGAGATGCTGTCGTTGCCACGTCCGCCCGCAACACGGCTCATGGCCTCCGTCACCACGATGGTGTCGTTGCTGCGGCCACCGCGCACCAACAGCACCCCGCTGCCATCGCGCGAGGTGATGGTGTTCTGCGCACGCTCGGCAATCAAACGGTCTGCGTCCAGGCTGGCTGCGTCGCCTCCGGCAAACTCGAAGCGTTCCACGGCGCCCTGCAGTCCGTCCGCAATCACCAGCCGGTTGCTGCCGCCCAGCTCCAGCACCAGGTTGCTGCCGGAGGCCAACACGTTGGACACGTCGGTCACTGCAAGGGCACCAAAGGCGATGGTGTCAATGCCGCCGCTGTCGGCGATGTACTCGGCCTGACCCGCAGCAGTGAGCGGTGCTTCGCCGGCTCGCACAATGTAGGTGTCGTTGCCGGCACCGCCGTCCATCAGGTCGGAGCCGCTGCCGCCATCCAGGATGTCGTCGCCGTTGCCGCCGAGCAGCTGGTCTTCTCCAGCACCGCCGCGAAGCTCGTCGTTGCCAGAGTTGCCGTATAGCGAGTCGTTGCCGTCGCCACCATCCAGCGTGTCGTGCCCATGCAGGCTTTCGTCCGTGAGGTCGGGGTCATCGCCCCAGATCACGTCGTCCCCGGCATCGCCATGCAACACATCGGAACCGCCGCCGCCAAGCACCTGATCGTTGCCTGCGCCGGCATGCACGAGGTCGCTGCCGTGGTGGAGGCCACTCAAGCGAGTCACCTCGTCGTCGCCAAAGATGATGTCGTCGCCTTCTCCGCCCAGGATCTCGTCGTGACGGCCTCCGCCAGCCAACTGGTCGTTGCCAGTGCCACCGTCGAGGAAGTCGTCACCGTGATGACTGCCTGGCACGGCATTGGGGCTCGTGCTGGCATTGCCTTCGGCGTCACCCCACAGGCGGTCGTTGTCGGAGCCGCCGTACAGCATGTCGTTGCCACCTTGGCCAACCAGCGTGTCGTTGCCAGCGCCACCGAGCAGGATGTCGTCACCGTGCGCGTTGAGCGGCGTGTACGTCAGGTAGTCCGTGAGCAGCCCTCCGTCACCTTCCAGGCGGTCGTCGCCAGCGTCTCCCGACAGGATGTCGGCCCCGTCCATACCTTCGATGGTGTCGTTGTCGTCCCCGCCGAACACCACATCGTTGCCACGGCCTGCACTGATGCGGTCATTGCCCGTGCCGCCCTCGATGTAGTTGCCCTCGTCTGCGGTCACCTGCGCGGTGAAGATGTTGCTCTCGATGGCGTTCAAGCCGTTGCCGTCGACACCCGGCGGGTCATAGACGACCCAGCCGAAGCCCCGGGCGATCTCGGTCCCCACGGCGCTGGGCGGCGGTGTGGTGACATGCGTCGGCGCCGCGAAGCCCGGGAATGAACCGCTGCCATGGATGTGGTCGTCGCCGGCTCCGCCGAACAGCCGATCGGCACCATTGCCGCCCAGCAGCATGTCGGCGCCCTCGTCGCCGTAAAGGACGTCATCACCAGGATTACCCAGCAGCGCATCGTTGCCGCCACCGCCGCGCAGCTCGTTGGCCGACGAATCGCCGAGCAGAAGGTCTTGTGACAGCGGGTCAGCACCCGCGCTCACGTAGTTGCCGCCCACGATGTCGTAACGGCCTGTCTCCGGGTTGAAGGCCTTGATGAAGCCGCCCGTGTTCACCGTCGACGGCGCTGGGGCTGGTACCGCCGAGTCCTGCAGGGTGATGCCAAGCTGGCCATTCGACCAGTTGCGAACTGTGACGGTGCCGGACAAGGTGGTGGCTCCGGGCGCCGTTCGTTGCGTGATGAGCAGGTCTTGAGCACCAGCTGACTGCGGCACCAGCGTGAACGTGGTCAGGCCATCGCTGCTGATCCACTGAGCCGCACCGCCAGCGACCCTTTGGCCGCCGGACAGTGCGCCCGACTCGAAGCTCAGGACGCCATGGCCATCGCTGTCGACGATGGTGTCTCGGCCGAAAGTGCCCGAGAAGCGATAAGTGTCGATCCCGCTGCCGCCAATCAAGACGTCGTGGTCTTCGCCTCCTTCGAGCCAGTCGCCATCAGCCCCCCCATGGAGAGTGTCGTTGCCCTTCTCGCCGTAGAGAGAGTCGAAGCCGGCCCCACCCTCAAGGGAATCGCGGCCATCACCCCCGTTCAGTTGATCAAGACCGCCGCCGCCGTACAGACGGTCGTCGTAGGCACCGCCCTCCACGAAATCAGCTTGCGCCGTGCCAAACGTGATTTGCTGCTTGGGGTAACTCTCGGTCGCGGGGCCCTCGTTGCTGCTGTTGTTCAAGTACAGCTTGGTGCCGCTGCCCAGATCCCATAGCCGCACGTCTTGCGGCAGGGATCGCATCGTGAAGTGGCCATTGCCGTCGACTTCGTTTCGCGCCAGCATCAGACCCAGCATCCACGTACGGTCTGCGTACCACTGTTCGCTGTAGCTGTAGTCATAGCCTTCATCCCCATACAGCCGGGCGCTTCTGTCAGCGGTCCAGTCGGCGTACACGTCGGGATGGGCAGCTTGCAGAGCGCCAGTCACGGCGGCGTTGCCACCAGTGCTCAGCACGATAGGGCTGAGGCCGAGAAGGCTGACGAAGGCGCCAAAGTCAGTCTTGGCGTCAGAAGCCAAACCGGAATCTGCTGTAGCAATGGTGACCCGACCCTCCATCGAACGGTAGGATTCGCTGTTGCGAAGATTGATCAATCGCTCATGAAACGAAACGGGATCGCCCGTTGCCGTTCGTTGGGTGTCGCCCAAAACGATAAAGCGCAAGTTGTCGATGAGGCGCTCGTAGTCTTCATACTGACTGTTCGAGCCAGAACGCAGGCTGGCCTGGAAGAGATTTAGCATGGTCGCTGCGTCCATGCTCGTGCCAGTTCCCTCCTGCAGTCTGCGGAGCGTTTCGTACAAGCTTAAAGAGAGTGACATCTGGGCAGAACCGTGGCCCAGTGTGTTGGTCAGCGCATTCCAATCCTCCAAGGCTACGGGCAGGTGCTGACCTGGTTGCTGCAAACCCAAGTCTTGGGTCACGATTTCGGGGCCTCTGTCTCCATAGATATTGAGAACCCGGTCCGTCGGAAAGCTCGCAGAGCCACCCAATGTGGCGAACACTCGGTCGATGTTCCCGGTGGGCACACCAAGAACACTGTAGCCAGCACCATTGATCGTCACGACGTTTGCAGTGCTGTTCGCAAACAAGCGACTGAAGGCAGTAGCCAGATGGCCACCTAGGCTGTGGCCCGTCACGTCGAGCACGACGCCTGTGGGCAGGCGGGGGGCATGGTTCTGGACGGTGGCAGTGAGGTCAATGCGCCAAAGCTGGCCCGGTTCGGCCACCACGTTGGGCAAGGTGCTCACGCCATCATCGACCCTGACTGCGCTGGCCCGCTGGTAGGTCGAGCCAAGCGGCGTGATTAGTTCCTGCCACCAGTTGTACATGTCGAGGGTCTGCGCCCAGGCCATGCCATTCGCCACCAAGTTGCCCAGGTCTTCGACGATGTCAACGGTACCCGCTGTGCCGCGCAAAGCGAACACGTAACGCGACTCACCGGGTTGTGGGCTGATACGCTCGAAGACAGTCCCGCTGAATCCGCTCGCGGTATCAGGCTGGTGGGCAACGACTCGCCACTGGGATTCGAAGTCGAGTACCCTGACTGGGGGCCACCCTTTGGCTGGATCTGATGTTGGGAATCGCTCACTGAGCGAGGGGCCTTCGAGGCCATTTGGGCCAACAAGCCCAAAGTCAACATAGGCTGCCTCCGCGAGAGCCGCGAGGCCGGAAACAATCGAGGCTGAAGTCATACGGATTACCTGCTAAGGAATGAGGTGAAGTCGATGTATTTGAACCACTGGGCGCGCGGCTGTTCTAGGCTTTTGAAGGCACAGCGATCAGGGAAGAGCCAACTCCGGATGTCGTCGGGGTGGCCGCTTGCCGAGTAGTCCACGTACGTAGCAAGCAACTGACCAGTCTTTACATCACGAACACTTCGTTCGTCTCGAACAATCTGAACGTTGAGCACAAGCTGAACGGTGCCGCGCGACTCGGTAGTCAATAGCCCTCCGAAGAAAAGCCTCCGATGAAGCCCCTCTTGTGTTTCAAAGGGTCGCGAACTCCTGTCGATTTGTCTGACTGACTCTTTTGTGAGCTTGCCGACCGACTCTTTGTTCTGGGAGAACCACTGCTCTTGCAGAACGTATGCCTTGAAGCCCGCATCCTTTGCGCACAACGAGCGATGCACGATCAGCACTGGAATGTGATTCCAGAAGACAGGCAGGTACACAGCCAGAAATCCCAGTAGAGCAAACGCGCTGGCCTTTCCCAGCGATCCGCCGTTGCTACGCCCTCCGCGCCAAGCCCAGCGCACGACAAGCCACATCACCGCCAGATACAGTGCAGCAACGCAAAAAACGACTAGCCCAAACATCCTTTGCTTCTCCTCAGCTTATGGCTAGCATTCGGCATAAAAACTGTCTAACGGTAACTAACCCGTTACCTTGGAACAGACTATTCGGCGGCACTCTAGCGCTGCTTCAGACTATCGTTTATGGCTGCGCTCACCGGGCTCAGCAAGTAGTCAATTACTCGCCGACGTCCAGTCTTGACCTCAGCGGTTACCTGCATGCCAGGTGCCAGCTTCACCGCCCTGCCGTTGACTTCAATGTCGCTTCGCTCCAAGCGCAGGGTTGCCGGGAAGATTGCCCCGCGCTTCTCGTCGTTCACCGCATCTTGTGTCACCCAGCGCACTGTTGCAGGCAACGTGCCATAGCGCGTGAAGTTGAAGGTCTCCACCTTCACCTCAGCGGCCTGACCTGCGGCGACAAAGCCGATGTCCTTGTTCTCGATCACCACCTCGGCAGTCACTTCGGCGCCATCCGGCACGATCACAAGCAGCGTCTGTGCCGGTGTCACCACGCCCCCGCTCGTGTACACCGCCAGCTGCTGCACCGTGCCGGCTACGGGCGCCCGCAGCTTGGTGAGTTGCTCGCGTTGCGCTGTCTTGGCGCCTTGCTGCTGCAACTGGCTCTGGTCCAGCGTGGCCTTCGCGAGTCGGTCGTTCAGGCTGCGTTGCATCTCGGCCAGGTAGGCCAGCCTGCCCTGCCGGCTCTCTGCCAACGCTGCTTCTGCCTCCTTGAGCTTGGCCCTCTGGGCAGCCAGGTCCCGTTCGATCTCGATGCGCTCGCGGGTACGGTCCTGTCCCACATGCCCGGCCATGAAGCCCTGTTGGCTCAGCGCCTGGATGTCTGCCTCGCGCTGCCTGGCCAAGGGCAGCGTCTCCTGCAACTTGGCCACGCCCTCCCGCACCGTCGCAATCTCTGCCTCGCGGCGCACGAGCTCCGCTTCGAGGCGGGCCAGCCGCGCGCTGATGTCCGCCCACTCCGCGTTGGCCTGTGGCTGAGCCGCGGCCTCCACCAACGGCAGCCTGCCGGACCTCAGCGCTTCGAGCAGGGCTCGCGCCCGGACGCCCTCCTGACGCGCCGACGCCAGCTGCTGGTCTACGCCAATTCGGTCGGCCACCGCGCTCGTTGCATCGAGCTCAATCAGCACCTGTCCCTCCGCGACCTTGTCGCCGTCACGGACGTGGATGCTGCGGATCACGCCGGCTTCCAGCGGCTGAACCACCTTGGTCCCGTCGCTGACCACGATGCGCCCGTGGGCCACGGCCACGATGTCCACCTGGCCGACGATGCTCCACACCACCGCGGTGGCGAAGATGGCCATGATCGCCCAGGCCGCCCGGCGTGGCGCCGGATGCACGGGGGTCTCCTGGATCTCGAGCGCGGCTGGCAGGAAGGCGGCCTCGTTCGCCAGGCGTCGCGGCCCCGCCAGTTCGTGCCGCGCCGCCCAAGCAGCACTGAAAACCTCGCGGTAGCGCCGCATCAGGGCCACCGTAGGGTGGCCAGGCGCCTCGGCCTGGGCTTCTGCCGAACTCATGCCACTCGCTCCGGGGTGTCTGGCGCCGCTGTCTGCAAGCGCCACAGGTGGGCATACAGGCCACCCTGCTGCAGCAGGGCCTCGTGCGAGCCCATCTCGGCCACCCGCCCACGCTCCATGGCGATGATGCGGTGGGCGTGCCGCACAGCAGTCAGACGGTGGGCGATGATGAGCACGGTGCGGCCTTTGCAGATGGCGCCCATGTTCCGCTGCAGGATGGCCTCGCTCTCGTAGTCCAATGCACTGGTGGCCTCGTCCAGGATCAGGATGCGCGGGTTGGTGAAGAGCGCGCGGGCGATGGCGATGCGTTGGCGCTGCCCACCCGACAACCCCGTGCCTTGTTCGCCCACCACGGTGTTGTAGCCCTGTGGCAGCTCGCTGATGAACTCGCTGGCACCCGCGAGTTGGGCCGCCTGGATGACCGCCTCCAGCGGCGCGGCCGGGTCTGCCACGGCGATGTTCTCGCGCACGCTGCGGTTGAAGAGCAGGTTCTCCTGCAGCACCACGCCCACTTGCCGGCGCAGCTGCGCCGCGTCGATCAGGCCGATGTCGATGCCATCCACCAGCACACGGCCTTGCTCGGGGGAGTAAAGGCGCTGCACGAGCTTGGTGAGGGTGCTCTTTCCGCTGCCGCTTTTGCCGACGATGCCCACCACCTCGCCAGGGCGCAGGTCCAGGCTCACGCCTTGCAGCACCGGCGGCGCTTCGGGCCGGTAGCGGAAGGTGACGTTGTCCAGCGTGATGCGGCCCTTGAGCGGGGGCAGCTGCGCCACGGCCTGGGGCGGCAGCTCGCTGCGGGTGTTGAGGATGTCGCCCAGCCGGCGCACCGAGATGCCGGTCTGCTGGAAGTCGGTCCACATCTGCGCGATGCGCATGATGGGCTGGGCCACCCGGTTGGCAAACATCGTGAAGGCCACGAACATGCCCACCGTCAGCTCGCCGGCCATCACCGCGTGCGCGCCAAACCACAGCACGGCGGCCGATGCGAGCTTGCCGATCAGGCCCACCATCTCGTGCGAGGCGGTGGCCAAGTTCTGGGTGCGGAAACTCGCGGCCACGTAGCCTGCGAGCTGCTGATCCCACTTGCGGGCAAACAGGGGCTCCAGTGCGCCGGCCTTCACGGTCTGCGCACCAGAGATGCTCTCCACCAGCAGGGCTTGGTTCTCGGCGCCGCGGGCGAACTTCTCCTCCAGTCGCGCCCGCAGCACGGGCATCACCAGAACAGACAGCAGCACATAGAGCGGCAAGCTCAGCAGCACGATGAGCGTGAGCTTCACGCTGTAGAGCAGCATGACGGCGATGAACAACACCGAGAACATCAGGTCCAGCACGAGCGTCAGCGCGCTGCCCGTGAGGAAGCTGCGGATGTTCTCCAGCTCACGCACCCGGGCCACGGAGTCGCCCACGCGGCGGCTCTCAAACCAGGCCAGGGGCAGGTTCAGCATGTGGCGGTACAGGCGCGAGCCCAGTTCGACGTCGATGCGGCTCGTGGTGTGGCTGAAGACGTAGCTGCGCAGCAGGGTCAGGCCAGTCTCGAACAGCATCACGAACACGAGGCCGACGATCAGCACGTCCAGCGTACTGGTGCCGCGGTGCACCAGCACCTTGTCCATCACCACCTGGAAGAACAGTGGGCTGACAAGTGAGAAGAGCTGCAGGAACACGCTGATGAGCAGCACCTCACCCAGCAGCTTGCGGTGCCGCACGAGGCTGGGGATGAACCAGCTGAAGTCAAAGCGCGCCAGCTCTCCAGCCAGGCTGGCACGGCTGGTGATGAGCATGAGCTCACCCGTCCACTGCTGGGCGAAGTCGGCCAGAGGCTCGATAAGGGGACGAGGCTCAGACCCCGGTGCGAACCGTTGCAGCAGCACCCGTTGGCCGTCGCACTGGGCCAGTACCGCGATGCTGCCGTCGCGCAGCCACGCCAGGGCGGGCAGCGGGGTTAGAGGTAACCGGTCGGCACTGGTTTGAACGGTCCGGGCCCGCAGTTGCAGGCGCTTGGCTGCGAGCAAAAGAGCATCGGCCGACGCCGGCTCATGGCCCGGCAGGCCCAACTGGTGTGCCAAGGCCGCAGGCTCACACGAAACGTGATGCAGCCGCGCGATGATGGCCAACGCCTGCAGCGCGTCCCGCAGGCTGCTCGGTTTAGTCCCGTCAGGCGCAGCCGCAGCATCGCCACCCGGGTGCCCGTCCGTGTGGACGCGCTCGATTGCAAACACTGACCTTCTCCCTGGATCCCAACATAGTCCAGGCTCTGCGGCCTCTCCTCGGGACGGACCAGACTGTAGACGAGGTGTAGGCCGCCTTGGCCCCCGACTTCAGTGCCTTCGAGTCGCTGTGTAACGGTCTAGTTGGTACCGCTTGAATTGGCAGCACGTGCCCCGGATCCGAGGCGGCGAGCCCACTTTTGCGAGGGATCTTTGGCGCGGCGCCGCTGCCGCCATCAGTCGTCCGTGAATAGTCACATCAAGACGAACGGCTGGCAGAGAGCGGGCCTGTGCGGAGCACGGAACAAGCGGTGTGCCAGTGTCCCTTGTCACAAGGACTCTGTTCAGCCTGGCTGGGAATGTTCGGCCGGCCATTGCGCAACCTGCGCGAGCCACCCAAAATAGGGCCCTCAGCTCTGCCCGACCGACAGCTTCGGTCCGTCTGTGCCACGCACGGCACGCCCTACACCGCCAGGCTCCCGAAGTAGCGGTGGAGGTTGAGGAACCGACTGGTTTCCGCCTCTGGAGTTCAGGTTTTCACCCCTCGGGGACGTTCAACGTCCCACGGTGGGTCGGTGCGTTTCCGGCCTTGCCTTGGAGATCGCATGTCCTCTTCCATTCCTCTGTACGATGCCCTCCCGAGCGTCAACGTGGCGCCGGACAAGGCCAAGGCTGTTGCCGAGGCCTTTGAACGGGAGCGCGAAACGATGGTTTCTCAGCTGGTCACCAAGGACGATCTTCGGACTTCCATGGAACTGCTCGAGTCCCGTCTGACCGTCAAGCTCGGCGCGATGCTCTTCGCCGCCGTCGGCCTGGCCGTCGCTCTCATCAAGGTGCTGTGAAGCACTGAGTTCCCAAACCCTACCGGCCACACGCCGGCAGGTGCGGTTCCATCCCGGAACCGTTGTCCTTGTCCTTCAACCCCCTGGGGATGCCACACGTCCCCGCAGGGGTCGGTGCGTCCCCGTTCATCCTCGAAATGGAGATTCATCATGTCCAACCAGACCAGCACTCAAGCCCAGTCCTTCGACCTCATCATCGAGGGCGTCGGCTACCTCAACCGCCTGCGCACCGTCACGCCGAAGAAGGGGCCCGCCTACGTGGCGTGCACCATCAACGCGATGATGGGCAAGGCCGATGCCGTCGAGTACGTCAGCATCGACTGCATCGTGGTCGGCAAG
>JACCDR011354628.1_pt1 | contig 21688 bp, 20 predicted proteins | sample 7446431 | NCBI WGS metagenome assembly JACCDR01 (sample SAMN15323443, study PRJNA562643) | freshwater metagenome | isolation source: river surface water | place: USA:Blue River Watershed | collected 2017-08-17 | reverse complement strand
GGCCTCGGCGTCGGCAACGATTTTTCTGGCGCGCGCAATGGCCGGCGACAAAACGAACTGCCCCAGCTTTACACCTTCAATTTGTGCTGCACGGGCGAGCAGCCCCTTGTCCTCGGAAGGCAGGCGCATCTCTAGGCGGTCTGTGGCGGCGGGCATGGCGAGTTGTGCGTTGGTTTAATGGCCGTACATTGTACGGCAGCGAATCAGGGCAATAGCCAACCTGAGTTGACCGTGCGGTCAGGGAATCACCACCTGAATCCCCTTCTTGAATCCCTGAATCCGCTGCGCCCGCCGCTGCCTCATTTGGAACATGAAGCCGCTGGCGGCGATGAAGCGGCCGCCGCAGGTGCTTTCGATCACCAGGATGTCGGCGCGCGCTGGGCTTTTGGGCGCGGGCAGCAGCGGGGCGTAGCGCGCGCCCAGGTCACCGCTGAACACCACCACGGCATTTTCGGCTGCTTTGCCGGTGCCGCGGCTGGCTTCCAGCCGGTTTACCAATACAGGCGGCAGGCAAAGCCGGCCAAGGCGCTGTCACAGCTGACGAGTTGAAGCCGCTCCAACTCGGCTTGTGCGGCCAACATGCGGTCGAAGGGGTCGCGGTGCTCGATGGCATATCCGCCAGCCCGCAGGGCATGCGCTGCAGATATGTCCAGCAGCTGAAAGCCGTCTGCAGCCACGAGTTCATGAAACCATTGCTGCACAGGCGCCAAGCCGAGCAGCTTGCCCAGGCGTTGCTTGGTGGCAATCTCCCAGGCGCTGGCGGAGCTGACCCATACCTCGTTTTGGTTGTCCAGCAAAGCCGTCCTGGCGGCGTTTGAAAGCTGGCTGTCGCCGGTGATCCACCACAACAAGGCGTGGGTGTCCAGCAGCAGGCGCATCAGCGCGGGTCCCAGGCGGTCAATTCTTCATCAGGCAAAACTTCGAAAAACCCGGGGCCCACGGTGCCTTTCAGCCTTCCGGGCCGCCGCTCCACGGGCGGCGCGGGCAGCGGCATCAGCCGTGCATACGGCTTTCCACCCTTGGCCAGGATGATTTCCTGGCCCGAGTGCGCCAAGTCCAACAGTCGCGAGAAGTGGGTCTTGGCTTCGTGAACGTTGACGACTTGAGACATGGGTTGGACCAACAAGTGGACTAACTTGAATTGTGCGTCATTTCGTCAGCTCAGCGGAGGCCTCAACTGTCGCTGCCAAAGAGGTCGCGGGTGTAGGCTTTGCCTGTGCGGCCCCAAGTTTGACGCTTCGCCGCTTCCGCATCAACATGCTTTGATGCGCACCACACTTGAATTACCTGAACCCTTGTTTCGCGAGCTGAAGGCGCGCGCGGCCATGCAGGGCGTGCCGATGAAGCAGTTGTTGCAGCGCTTTGTAGAGCGAGGGCTGCAGCCTGAACACCCAATTGCCCCCGGTCCAGTGCCGCGCTCTCGCACGGAATTGCCAACGGTGTCTATTGGCCAACCCTTGGCCCTGCAGCAGTTCAGCAATGCGGCTTTGTTCGACGTGTTGGGCAGCGCGGATGACCTGAAATGACGCCAGAAACTTCGGCTTTGGGCGACCTGCCGGACGTCAACGTATGGCTTTCGCTGACAGTGAAAGAACACCCGCACCACCTGGCTGCCCAGCAGTACTGGCATGAAACAGCAGCCGACCGGGTGATGTTCAACCGCGTCACGATGCTCGGCTTGGTGCGTCTCTTGAAGCAGCCACGGGTGATGGGCACTGCCGCGTTTGATGCTGCTCGGGCCTGGGAAAGTTACCGTTCGTGGCGCGCAGTTCCCGAAGTTGGCTTCCAAGAAGAAACCACTGCTTTTGCCGTTGGCACTGAATCGCTTCTGGCCAAGTTGTGTATGCCCAACCTGCCACCGCGGCTGCTGACTGATGCGTACCTTGCAGCTTTTGCCCAGGCCAGTGGGCTATGTATGGTGACTTTTGATCAGAACTTTCGGCGCTTTGCTGACCAAGACCGTGTGATTTTGGTGCTGGGTTCTGCATCGCCTGGTGGTTGATTGCAAAGTGCAAGGTTGGCGTATGCCACAAACACGGTGCGGGTCATGTTCTAGCAGTGCGGGTGCGGGTGCGGGTGTGGAAAAAAGCTTGCGGGCAGGCTACCGCCGTGGGCAGCCGGCCCCGGCGGTGCTGCAAGCAGCTGGTTCAGCCTGCTTGTTCAATGTTGAACATGGTGGCCCAGAAGGGTCTGGGCGGGGCGCGTAGATGCCCCTTTACTTAGGGGGTGCCATGGCAGCGCAGTACCAGCAGCCTTGGTTCAGGACGGCGTACCCCTGGCAAAGGAACACGCTGCAAGAACTTCGCGGGGCGCATGGGCATTGATGTGCACCGCGTGCCCATGCATATTGCTGCAATTGTGTATAGCTGCCGGGGCCACCGTAAGAACCACCATCGATCTACCCGACGACCTGCTCAAGCAAGCCAAGATTTGCGCCGTGCAGCGCGGCTTAACGCTACGGGACCTTGTTGCCGCAGGCTTGCGTGCTGAACTGACGCGAACCAACCCCACCCCGCTTGTGGGGCCCAGGCTGCCCGCTTTAAGCCTGCCGGCCGATGCACCGGTGCTGCGCATGTCGCCCGCCCAGATCAGCCAAGCTCTGCATCTTGAAGAGGCCACGTCTGATGCTGCCCGCATTGGTTGATGTCAATGTATTGCTGCCGCTGTTGCTACCGCAACATGCGGCCCATGCCGCCGCAGCCGCCTGGCTGGCAGACCAACCGGCGGGGCGGCTGCACTTTGGCCTGCCAGTTCAACTGGGGGTTTTGCGCCTGTTGAGCCAGCCGCGGGTGATGGGGGCCGGTGTGTTGCCGCCTGAAGTTGCCCTGCGCACATGGTGCGAGCTGGTAGCCGCCACTGGGCTGCAACACGGCATAAAAGTACTTGATGGTCTTGCAAAGTCCCAAGCCGCGCCACTCTCGCGTCGGCCGCTCAGACCTGCACGGCCTCGCGCTCGATAGATGAACGCAGTTCTTGGCGCAACGCTTTATCAGTCACCAGGTCGACAGGCCTACCCAACAAGTCTTCCAGACAGAATTGCACGCCAAAGTAGCGCTTTGATGTGGACGGCCCATCGAACGACACCAGCACGTTAATGTCGCTGCCTGGCTTGGCCGTATCGCGGGCGGTTGACCCGAAAAGCGCAAGGCTGCTGACTCGGTATTGGGCAGCCAATTGCGGCTTGATGCGGGCAAGCTCTTTCAGCACGGCAGAGCGCTGCATTGCGCAGGCATGGTCTGTAGTGGATCGGAGGGTGGCTGATGGGTAATCCCGTACCGCACCAGAAGGCATGATCAAGGCAAGAAGTCTTGCAGGCGCTTGCCAGACCTCAGACCTTCGACGTGTGCAAAGTGGGCGTCGCGGGTGAGCAGTGCTGCGCCATGCTCGAGTGCGCTGGCCGCGATCCACAGGTCGTTTGACGGAATGGGTTGCCCTTTTCGGCGCAGGCTGCAGTAAACCAAGGCGTAACTGTCCGCCGTAGTAGCTGTCAAGGTCAATAACTCAACGCGTGGCGAGTCCAAGAACTTGGCCAGCACGGCACGGTTGCTGGCTTCACGGGTGCCCGCAGCAAAACCACCCAGCAGTTCGCCCAAAACCACGCTGTTCATCATCAGCCGCTCAGCGTAGGCCAGCACTTCCAGCGTGTCGGCATCACCCAGCATCAGTGCCGTGTAGGCATTGGTGTCTAACAGCAGCGGGCGCACGTTTCAGGCCCAAAGACCGGGGTCAACCTGCTGAAGGGGGCCGGTGGCAGCCTCAAACTCGGCGGCCTCGGCCGCTGTCCAGGTGCCCGCCAAAGCATCCAAGTCGTGGTGACGTTTCAGCAAGGGCTTGGAAGGCTGCAGACCAAGCTCTTTGTCAATCAGCTTCAAAACCAATGCGTTGACACTGGCATCTTCAAGCGCTGCGCGCTTCTTGAGCTCTGCCAATGCTTTGGCTTCGAGGCCGCGGATACTGAGCGTTGTCATGTTGATGTCAACCGTGATGGCACTTTGCCAGCATAGAGTGCAGGCAAGCGAGTGTCAAACCGAAGACTTGTGTACGGTTTCAGCACGCTTGGTTCCGCCAGGGCTTCAAGCCCAGGCTGGCCGGCAACAGTTGGCTCAACGTGCGCCTGATTGAGCCTGCTTGAGCCTGCTTGGGCCTGCTGGGCAAGCAGGCCGTCGAAATAGGCTGTGGTCTTTTGCAGGCCTTGGTCCAGCTGCACTTGGGGTTGCCAACCGCCCAAGCGTTCTTTTGCTACGGTGATGTTCGGCTGGCGCTGCAGCGGATCATCTGCGGGCAGGTGCCTGTATGGGAATCTTGCCGCTGATGGCCCTTTTTCGTTGGCCGTGATGGCTTGTGCCATGCTGGCGGCCCTTGTTCGACCGGTGCATCACGCTCAACTTGCAGCTTCCTGCGCTGCAGTGTCCAGGTCGCCAAAGGCGTCGGCGCCCAGTAAGCCCAGCCCGACACTCGCCAGCCACAGCTGCCGGGGTTCGCCCTCGGCCTCGTGCAGCGTCCAGCCGGCGGGTTCGCGGCGGAAAAGTTCGAGCCGGCGCCGGTTGATGTCCACCACCAAATATTCTGGCAACGCAGGCACCTGGCGGTAGGCCGCGAACTTGGCGCCCAGGTCGAAGGCGGCCGTGGAATCTGACAGCACTTCCACCACCAGGTAGGGGGACTGCACCGAAAGCGGGCGTTGGCGGTCGGCTTCGTCGCAAGAGACCATGGCATCGGGGTAGAACACGACGTCTGCGGCCAGCACTTCCAACTTCATGTCTGACGTGTAAGCGCGGCAGCGGGCGCCACGCAGGTGCTCGCGCAAGCGGGCGAAAACGGCACCGGCGACGACCACGTGGTCTTGCCGCGCGCCCACCATGGCAAACACTTCGCCAGCCAGGTATTCGTGCTTGGTGGGCTGTTCAGCCTCCCAGGCCAGAAAGGCTGGGCGATCGAAGCGGGGCTGGAGCATTGGCAGGCCCATGGTGGCTAGACCCTGCGCGTAGACGTGGGCGCATGGTAGGGCAAGGCAGCGGGGCTACAGGCCCGCAAACACCTCGGCCATGGGCACGGCAATGCCCAGGCTGACGGCGTGCAGGGTGTCGGCCTCGCTCATGTCGTTCAGCACCCACTGGCCTTCGGGGTTGCGGCTGAAGGCTTCAACGCGGCGGGTGTCGGGGTCGACCAGCACATATTCCTGCAAGCTGGAAATGCGGCGGTACAGGGCAAACTTGTGGCTGCGGTCGTAGCCTTGGGTGCTGGGTGACAGCACTTCAACCACCAGCGTGGGCGCGCGGAAGATGTGCTCGGTGGTCAGGTCGGCCTGGTCGCAGGTGACAAACAGGTCGGGGTACAGAACGGTGTCGTCGGCTATCTGCAGCTTCATGCCTTCGTGGAACACCTGGCAGGGGCTGCCCTTCAGGGCCAAACCGATTTCTCGCGACATGTTGCTGACCACTCGCCCATGCACACGCCTGGCATCCACCATGGCAAACACTTCGCCCCGGTAAAACTCGCTGCGCTCGGGCTGCAACTCTTCCCACGCCAAATAGGCTTCAAGGCTGATTTTGGGTTGGGCAAGTGCATTCATGGCGTGGTTGATGGGCGTGCGGCTTTGGGTTTTCTGCGGCTAAGGAATCAGCGCTTCAGCGGCCATTTTGCCCTGCCGTATGTGCTGCGCCAGCGTGGCTTTGGCTCGGTCGTCACCGTGCACGACGCGCACCTGCCGGGGCGGTTTGGGGATGCGGCGCACGAAGTTCAGCAGGTCTTTTTGGTCGGCATGCGCTGAAAACCCGCCCAGGGTGTGGATGCCGGCGCGGATGTCATAGCGCTGGCCGTCCAGGTGCACGTAGGCGCCGGGTTTGCCGCCGTGGGCCTGGATGTCGCGGCCGGGGGTGCCGGCGGCTTGGTAGCCGCAGAACAGCACGTCGTGCCGGGGGTCGCCCAGCATGGCTTTCAGGTAATTGACGATGCGGCCGCCGCTGCACATGCCGCTGGCGGCGATGACGATGGCCGGGCGGGCGGTTTTGGCCAGGTACTGCACCGTGCGCATGTGCGTGGCATGGTCGGGGATGGTGGTGACTTGTTCAAAGGCCAGCGGGTGGCGGCCGCCGGCCACCTTGGTGCGCGCTTCTTGGTCCCAGTGGGCTTTTAGCTGGCCGTAGCCGGCGGTGAAGTCGGCTGCCAGGGGTGAATCAACCACCACGTCCAGGTCGGCCCAGTTCAGGCCGTGGGCAGCGGGGCGCTGGGCGTTGCGGTGGATGATTTCTTCCAGCTCGTACAGCAGTTCTTGCGTACGGCCGATGCTGAAGGCCGGTATCAGCAGCGTGCCGCGGTTGCCGAAGGCGTGTTCGCAGATGGCTTGAAGGCGCTCGCGGCGGGTTTTGCGGCTTTCGTGGGTGCGGTCGCCGTAGGTGCTTTCGATGACCAGCACGTCGGCGCGGGCGGGGCTTTTGGGCGCGGGCAACAGCGGCGTGTAGGGAGCACCCAGGTCGCCACTGAAGACGACGATGGCTTTTTCGGCGGCTTTGCCCTGGCCTTGGGCGGCTTCAAGCTCCAGATAGGCCGAACCCAGAATGTGCCCGGCGGGCTGCAACCGCAGCCGCAGGCTGGGCTTTTGTGGCTGGGCCGGGGTAGGCGGGATGACCGGGAACCAGGCTTTGTAGGGCAGCGGGATGATTTGCTTCTTCAGCTGCGCCACCACGCGGCTGATCAGCGCCTTGTCTTGTGTGAAGCCCACTTTCAGCGCGTCTTGCAGCACCATGGGCAACAGCAGGGCCGATGCCTCGCTGCAGTAGATGGGGCCTTTGAACCCGGCGGCCAGCAAGTAGGGGACGCGGCCCACGTGGTCGATGTGCACGTGTGTGACCAGCAGCGCGCGCACGGTGCTGATGTCAAAGCCGATTTCCAGCTTGTTGGGGCCGGCACCATCGCTTGAGGTTTCGGCGCCTTGGAACAGGCCACAGTCCACCAGCACCGCGTCGCCGCCGGGCAGCGTCAGGCGGTGGCAAGACCCCGTAACGCCGTCTATGGCGCCGTGGTGGGTGATCTGCAGGTGGTCAAGCAGGGGCATGGCGGTCCAGTGAAGCGGAGACCTGGGTTCTCGGCGTGGTAGCTCAGCTGTCGCTGCCGAACAGGTCGCGTGTATACACCTTGGCGGCCACGTCTTCGATGTCGGGCGTCAGACGGTTGGCGATGATCAGGTCAGCCTCTTGTTTGAATTGCGCCAGGTCGTTCACCACCGGTGAGCCGAAAAACTCAGCGTCGGGCATGACGGGTTCATACACGATGACCTTCACGCCCTTGGCCTTGATGCGTTTCATGATGCCTTGCACGCTGCTGGCGCGGTAGTTGTCGCTGCCGGCTTTCATGACCAGGCGGTACACACCCACGGTTTTGGGGTGGCGGTCCAGGATGTCAAAGGCCACAAAGTCTTTGCGTGTGCTGTTGGCGCTGACGATGGCCGAGATCAGCGTTTGCGGCACGCTGTTGTAGTTGGCCAGCATCTGCTTCGTATCTTTCGGCAAACAGTAACCGCCGTAGCCAAAGCTGGGGTTGTTGTAGAAGTTGCCGATGCGGGGGTCCAGGCACACGCCTTCAATGATTTGCCGCGTGTTCAGGTGGTGCGCGGCGGCGTAGGAATCCAGTTCATTGAAGTAGGCCACACGCATGGCCAGATAGGTGTTGGCAAACAGCTTGATGGCCTCGGCCTCGGTGCTGCCGGTGAACAGCGTGGGAATGTCTTTTTTGATGGCTGCAGCCTGCAGCAGGCCGGCGAACACACGGGCCCTTTCGCTGTCTTCACCCACCACGATGCGGCTGGGGTGCAGGTTGTCGTACAGCGCCTTGCCTTCGCGCAAAAACTCAGGGCTGAAGATGAGGTTGTGCGTGAGGTACTTGCGCCGCGCGGTGGCGGTAAAACCCACGGGGATGGTGCTTTTGATCACCATCACCGCCTGCGGGTTGATGGCGATCACGTCTTTGATGACCGATTCAACCGTGCTGGTGTTGAAGTAGTTGGTCTTGGGGTCGTAGTCGGTGGGGGTGGCTATAAGCACGTAGCTGGCGCCGGCATAGGCTTCTTGCTTGTTGGTGGTGGCGCGCAGGTTCAGCGGTTTGTTTTGCAGGTAGTCGGCGATTTCGTGGTCGTCTATGGGCGACTGCTTGTCGTTGAGCATCTGCACCTTGTGCGGCACGATGTCCAGCGCCACCACCTCGTTGTGCTGGGCCAGCAGCACGGCGTTGGAAAGGCCCACGTAGCCGGTGCCTGCGATTGCAATCTTCATGAAGCGGGGTGTGTGTAGAAGTAGAAAAAACAAGTTCGCGCCCAAGCAACAAAGCGGCGCCGCTGAAAACCGACCATACAGGCTACCGCAGTGAGCTGCACTCTTGCAGCACACAAAACCACCGCAAGCCCTGGCGCCCGGCAAGGCGCCGAAGGCACCAACGCCTTAGGCTGCAGCCAAGGTGTTGATGGGGGTTTGCAGGTGGTGCTGCTGGCCCAGCAGGGTCATCAGCACCGAGACGCGCTCGTCGGCCACGCTGGAAACGATACCCGCCATGCCCTTGAAGGGGCCCGATGCAAATGTCACCTGCTGCCCTTCGGCCAGGGGCTGGCCCGGCAGCGCCATTGCGCGCTGGTTCACCAACGCTTGCAGCGCCCGCAGTTTGCACTCGGGCAGGGTGGCCAGCACCGGGCCGAACTTCACCAGGGTGGTGACGCCGGGCGTGCTGCGCACGGGCGAGATGCTGTGCCCGGGCACCGCAGGGCGCACAAAGGCGTAACGCGGGAACATGACACTTTGTTTTTTGCACCACCGGCCGGCGCGGCGGGCCCAGCTGTCCAGCAAGGGCAGGTAAACCTGGTAGCCCTGCTCGCCCAGCTTGGCCACGGCGTAGGTTTCTTGGCGCGGCTTGGTCAGGCACACGTACCAGCCTGTACTTACGGCCAACGCGGGCGCAGCAGGCTGCGGGCTGGGCGCAGCTGCATCAGCGCTGGGCGCGGGCAGGCCTTGCACGTGTGGGGAACTGGAAAACTGATTCATCGCCGCCCTTGAACTGCTGTGCGTGTTGACGCTGCTGCAGTTCACTTCATGTGGTTGTGAGCCCATGGTAGCGGGCCCATGCCTGGGGCCCAACCCCAGGGGTGCACCTGTGCCGCAAAAGGGGCCCTGGGGCGCCAAGAATGCACGGGGAGCGCACAACACACCAGCCCAAAACCACGCGCAGCATCACGCATCGGGCGCCGCCTGCCGTGTGTTGTGGCCCGCCCCTTCTTGCGCCCTTCTCAGCAAGGCCGCAGGATCGGCAGCGCCAGCCAGCGCCTGCGCACGGCGTACACCGAGTTGCACCACACCAAAACCCACCAGCAGCTTGAAGGCCAGAAGGTACAACGCGGCAAACACAGCGATGACGCCCAGTTGCCATGCGCCGCTGGCCGGGTGCACTGCGGCCAGCAAGGTGGGCGGTGCCGCCAAGGCCACCACCATCATGGCCGCCAAGGCGTTGGCCACCCAGCTTTCAGCCCAGCTGAAACGCGCCAGCGCCAGCAGGGCCTTGCGCCTGTAAATCAAGGTGTGCAGGTGCAAGCGGTCGGGCGCGGTGGCGTCGCGCTGGCGACGCCGCAGTTTGCGCCTGAAGATGCTGAAGATGGTTTCGATGGTGGGGTGAAAGGCCACGGCGATGCAGAACAAGGGGGATACCTCACCGGGGTTGCGCACCAGCAACAGCACCCACACCACGGCCATGGAAAAACCCAGGAAGTAAGCACCGCCGTCGCCCAGGAAGATGGGCCCGCGCGGGAAGTTCACCACCACAAAACCCAGCACCACAGCCGCCAGCGCCACGCACACGAGCACCAACGCCGGGTCTTGCACACTGTGGGCCACATAGCCGGTGGTGCCCAGCATCAACAACGCCAAGCCGCTGGAAAGGCCGTTCAAGCCATCGACAATGTTCATGGCGTGCGTGAAGCCCACCACCAGCAGCAGCGTGAGCGCCATGCCCACCGGCAGCCACTGCACCACAGGGTCGAGTGCCGGCAGGCCTACGCTGGGCACCACGGCACCCAGAAAGTACATGGCCAGCCCAGTGGCTGCCGCAGCACCCAACAAGCGCCAGCGGGCACGTACGCCCTTGAACAGGTCGTCAGCCAAGCCAGAGCCCACGGCGGGCATGCTGCACAGCATCAGCCCGGCCAGCAGGGTGGCCCCTTCTGCCGCACCTGGCGCCGTGGCTTGCATCAAAACGGCCAGCGCCACCAGGGCACCGATGCCCAGCGCCAAACCGCCCACGCGCGGTGGTGAGCCCTTGTGTTGCTTTTGCACACCGCTGGCTTCGAAGTCGGCCGTCCAGCGCTGGTGCAGGTGCCGGGTGAAAACGATCAGCAATGCAGCAGCCGCAGTGGCCACACTGGCCAGCAGAAAAAACGAAATTTCAACATTCAACACAGTTTTTTTCTCCCTGCGAAATGCCATGGGCAGCACCATGCCCCCGTCGCCCGAAAGCACAAACCCATCCTTTCGCTGCTGCTAATGTGCATGAGGTATGGCATTTGTACTCCCCCTTAAGTGCGGGGGTTTGCCGCAGATCGGGTGCGTTGGCGCCCAAAACTCCCGCAACACGGACACAGGCCCTTCAAGCCCCCCGTGACCGGCCGCTCCGGCCCGGCCAGTCCCGTGCTTTGTGCCATCAGGTGTGCGGATGCGACTTTTTGCCGTAACGTAAGCCCGGCCGACTTCCAAGCCCGCCTGTTCTGGGGGGGACGGGTTAGCCAGTACGTGGCACCATCCCACAGGTCTACTTTGCGGCACGGTGCCGCGTTGTGGGAATCGGCCCGCCCGAAAACGCCCATCGGAATTCAATGAATCTGCCCGTACCCCTTGGAAACCAGCCCAACCCTGCAAACCTTGCGCATCAGCAAGGGCCAGGCTGGGGGGGGGCCATGCCGCCGCCCAGCCCGCTGGTCACCATCTCGGCCGAGCAGAAGCTGGAGTTGCTGGAGTACTGGCGCAGCATCACCAAGCGCAAGTGGGCCATTTTGGCACTGGGCCTGGTGGTGGCCGCGCTGGCGGCTGTGGTGAGCTTCACCATTGCGCCGGTGTACAGAACCAGTTCCACGGTGCTGATCGAAGCCGGCAAGGGCAAGATCCTGGCGGTGGAAGAGGTTTACAGCGTCGCGCAGCAACGCGAACACTACCAGACGCAAATCGAGATACTGAAGAGCCGCGAAGTGGCGGAACGTACCGTACGCGCGATGAAGCTGTGGGACCGCCCAGGGTTCGACCCTCGGAGAGTTGAAACCACCTGGCAAGACAAGGCGCTGGCTGCAGTTGGCATAGGCAAAACAACGGTCAAACGCGACTGGAAAGAGGAAGAACTGGTTTCGTCCGCAGTGCGTCAGTTGATGCGTGGACTGTCCGTCACTCCCGTTCGCGGTAGCCAGTTGGTGCAGGTGTCTTTTGAGCACACCAACCCTGAGCTGGCGGCCGACATCGTGAACGCCGTGGCCCAAGAGTACATATCGGCAGAACGGGATGAGCGCTACGCCATCACCCAGCAAGTCAGCCAACAGTTGCAGGAGCGCCTGACCGACCTGCGCGACAAGCTCACCAAGTCTGAGCAGGCGCTGCAGGCCTACCGCGAGAAACGCGGCATCGTGGCGCTGGGGGGCTCGGCACAAGCCGTGGCTGGGCAGACCATCAACGACAACCTGAAGAACCTGGGCGAAGCGCAGACCCGGCGGGCCACGCTGGAGGGTGAGTACCGGCAAGCCCGGGCGGCGGGTGTCGACTACTCGACGATACCGTCAGTGGCCCGCAACCCGGCGGTGGGCGTTGCGCAGGCTGCAGTGACGGCAGGCCAGGCCAAGCTGGCGGAGCTGCAGCAAACGTTAGGCTCAGCGCACTTTCGGGTGCAACAAGCCGAAGCGGAGTTGGCTGAACAGCGCGCCAACCTGAGAAAACTGCAGACCGCTGCCGTGCAGGTGCTGATGCGCGAATACGAAGCAGCGCGCAGCACCGAGCAGTCTTTGGCCAGCGCTGTGAGTGCGGCGCGCAATGCCGTGCAAGACGTCAACCGCCAAGAGTTCGAGCTGACGGTTCTGGAACGTGAATACCAAAGCAACCGGCAACTGTTCGACATGTTCACCAGCCGCGCCAAGGAAACCAACCTCACCGGCACCATACAGCCTTCAGCAGCGCGGGTGATTGACAAGGCGGTAGCGAGCTTCACGCCCATCAAGCCCAACAAGCGCCAGATCGTTGGCGTCGCTCTGCTGCTGGCACTGCTGGCCGGCGCGCTGGCTTCGGTGCTGTTGGACCGCCTGGACAACACCATCAAGGGCAGCGATGACGCTGAACTGCGCCTGAAGTTACCAGTGCTGGCGGCCCTGCCCGTGATGAGCAACCATGAACGCATCAAGATGGCGCGGGTGTTTCTGAGCGACGCCCACTCGCACTTTGCCGAGGGCATACGCACGGCGCGCACGGGCGTGATGCTGTCGAACCTGGACTCTGAACGGCAAACGCTGCTGATCACCAGCACGCTGCCGAACGAGGGCAAGACCACGGTTTCCATCAATCTGGCGCTGGCGCATGCACAGTCCAAACGTACGCTGCTGATCGACGCCGACATGCGCCGTTCCCAGGTGGGCCGCGCGCTGGGCCTTCCACGTGCGGCCAAAGGCTTGACGAACCTGATGGCGGGCACGGCCACGGTACACGAGTGTGTGCAAGCGGTGGAAGGTTCGCGCTTGATGGTGATGGGCGTGGGCGACTTGCCGCCCAACCCGCTGGAACTGCTGCTGTCCAACCGCTTCAAGGCCGTGCTGGCCGAACTGGGAGAACACTACGAGATGATCGTCATTGATTCCCCGCCTGTGGAGCTGGTGAGCGAAGCCCTGGTGCTGGCGCCCCTGGTGACCAGTGTGGCGCTGGTGGTGAAGGCCATGAGCACGCCTGCGCCATTGGTGCGCAAGAGCTTGACCCGGCTGCAACGGGCCGGGGGGCACATGCTCGGTGTCATCGTGAACCAGCTTGACTTTGCGCACTCACAAAAGTACTACGGCGAGTATGGCAGTGCGACCTACAGCTACGGTACCTACGGCTACGCGCCGCGGCTGGGTGATTCTGGTTTTGGGGCCGACGCCCGGCCCCCGAAAGCTGCTGCCGCAGGCAACGGCAGCAAAGCCCGCAAACGCGCATGATGGGCACACTTGGCACGAAGCGCGCACCGCATGATTGACATTCACTGCCACCTGCTGCCTGGCATAGATGATGGGCCGCCAACAACCGAAGCCGCCATGGCACTGGCCAGTGCGCTGGTCGCCGACGGCGTGACGCAGGTGGTTTGCACGCCGCATGTGTTCCCCGGGCGCTTTGAAAACCGGCGCAGCAGCATCGAAGAAGACTTTGCGGGTTTTGCGGCCCTGGTGCAGCAGGCCGGCCTGCCGCTGCAGCTGATGTGGGGCGGCGAGGTGCGCCTGACGCCCGAGGTGCTGGACCTGCTGCCCGCACAAGAGCTGCCTTTTTTGGGGCAGCAGGCAGGGCTTAAGACCATGCTGCTGGAAATGCCCGATGGGCAGATACCCCTGGGAGCAGACCGCTTTGTACGCCGCCTGGTTGCGGCCGGCATACGCCCCGTGATAGCGCACCCCGAGCGCAACCGCATGGTGATGGACCAGCCCGATCGCATGCAGGCGCTGGTGGACGAGGGCTGTGCGCTGCAGTTGACAGCCGGCTCGCTGCTGGGTGAATTTGGCAACCGTGCGCAAACCACCGCCCGTACGCTGCTGGAAGCGGGCTGGGTGCAGGCGGTGGCCAGCGATGCACACAACCTGGCAGGGCGCAAGCCGCGCATGAAGGCGGCAGCAGCTTGGTTGCGGCAGCACTTTGGCGCAGAAACAGCGGTGCAGATGCTGCTGCATGGGCCTGCTTCGCTGTGCGCGCACAACCGGGTGGTGAATGCAGCCCGTACGCTGCACTGAAGCTGGCCGAGGCCGACTTTGTTGCAAAACCTGCTGCCGCAGACGGCTTCGACCCCCTTGTTCGCGGGGTTTTGCGCAGGCAGCGCTGATTCTTGGCAGGGGCAGCGTTGACCCTGGCTGCTTGACGGTGCTATCATCGTGACGACGGAATGAGGAACTTCAAATGAAATTGAAATTGGTGGTAATGGTGGCAGCTTTGGCTGCAAGCGCTGGTTTCAGCGTGGCTCAAGCCGCCACGGTAAGGCCGGTGCCCACGGCAGCCCTTCAGCAGGTGGGTGTGGTGTTTGTGTCAGACGGCGCGAACTTGAATTCGTTGCTTCCACCTCCGTCGAACCCGCCGGCACGGCCACGGCCACGGCCTGTGCCGCGTCCGGTGTCGAGGTCCTGAGTCTGCGGTCGCTGATTGCCTGACACACGACTGAGCACACCCTGGCTAAAGTAAGCCGGGCCCAGGAAACTGGGGCCGGCTTTTTTGTGCCCCTATCATCCTTCTTATGGGCACAACGGGCAGCCCCCTTCCCTCCGCAGCGACCCCCAGGCTGGCCAATCCAGCTGCGCCTCGGCCATGGGCAGCGCCGCTGGATCGTCTGGCTTTTGGCTTGTTGCTGATGACGCTGCTGTGGGCGCCTTGGCCATTGGGCAGCAACCGCCCGTGGGCGGTGGCCGTGCTGGGCGCCCTGTTGGCTTGCGGCTTCTTGCTGGCCTGCGTTGCGCGACTGGGGCTGCAGGGTGCTGCACCCGCACCCCGCCGCGCAGCTGCCTGGTGGCTGCCGCCGCTGGCTCTGGCCGGTTTTGCCTTGCTGCTGGTGGTGCAACTGGTGCCGGGTTTGCTGGCCCACAGCACAGCCGGCGGCGGCACGATCTCAGCCGACCCCTTTGCCACCCGGCGTTACCTGTTCACGACCCTGGTGTACGCGCTGGCTTGGGGCCTGGTGCTGTTGACAGTAACCCAGCGCCAGCGCGCTGCGCAGTTGCTGCTGGCCCTGGTGGTGGCGGGTGCCCTACAGGCCACTGCGGCGGTGCTGCTGGGCTCGACCAATTGGCGCTACGAGCTGTTGTTTGCAGAGTTTGACCAAAGTGGCCGTGCTACCGGCACCTTCGTGAACCCCGACCACCTGGCGGGCTACATGGAACTGGCCTTGTCGGCGGGCTTGGGTTGGCTGCTGTCGCAATTCAGCCCGCAAGACGCGGCCATGGGGCGCGGATGGCAAGCGCGCTTGTCAGTGGTGCTGGAATTTGTGCTGTCGCCCAAGATGCTGCTGCGGTTGACCTTGGTGGTGGTGGTGATTGCGCTGGTGATGACCCACTCGCGCATGGGCAACGGCGCATTTTTCCTGGCGTTGCTGCTGGTGGGCGCGGTGGTGGCGGCGCGCAGCCCACGGCTGCGCAAGCCCGCCCTGTGGCTGGTGGCCAGCATGGCCTTCATAGACCTGCTGATCATCGGCCAGTGGGTGGGCCTGGACCGGGTGGTGCAACGCATGCGAGAAACCGCCCAGGTGACCGTGGCCACTGCGCGCGCGCCTGAGGGCGAGGCACCTGTTTTCGGGTCAAACTTGCCAACCGAGCGTGCGCCCACGGAAGAGTCGCTGCAGCAGCGCATGGAAGTGCCCACCTTGTCGCTGCAGCTGGTGCAGCAGCGCCCCTGGCTGGGGCACGGCGGCGGCAGTTATGTGACGGTGTTTCCGCCTTATAAACAAGAGGGCCTGCCCAACCAGTGGGACCACGCCCACAACGACTATGTGCAGGTGGCCAGCGACACCGGGCTGGTGGGTTTGCTGTTGTGGCTGACGGCCGGCCTGGCCTCGGGCTGGCGCGCCTGGCAACTGCTGGACGACCGCGAATCGGCCACCAACCGGGGCTTTGCGGTGGCGGCGTTAATGGCGCTGTGTTGCATGGGCCTGCACAGCATGGTGGACTTCAACCTGCACATTCCCGCCAACGCGCTGACCTTTACGGTGTTGCTGGCGGCGGTATGGGCCGTTGAAGGCTCGGGCAAGCGCACCCGTTCGGGCACACGGCCCAGCACCCGCAGCCACCGCCCCCGGCAGAGCGCTGAATGAGCAGCGCCAAAGCGGCCCGCTGGCGCGCTGTGCTGATGCTGGCCTGCGCAGTGCCCCTGTGCGGGTGGGTGGTTTTTGAAGCGCAAAGGGTTTTTCGGGCCGAATGGGCATCCATGGCGGCACGGCAGCAGGTGACGCGCTGGGTTTCAACCGATGCGGTGGTGGCGCAAGAAGATGCCCTGCAAGCGCTGGCGGCGCTGCAGCAGGCGTTGGCCATCACACCCAAAGACCCGCAGCTGCACGAGCGGCTGGGCGACTTGTACACCGTGCTGGGCCGCAAGGACTGGGACCAGGTGCAGCTGCGCAACGCCCATTTCACGCGGGCGGTCGCAGCCTACGAAGCGTCGCTGGCGCTGCGCCCCGGCACGGCCAGCGCCTGGGCTGGTTTGGCAGTGGCTCGCCAGTCTTTGGCCGGCGCCGCGGCGGGTGTGCACAGCGCCTGGCAACAGGCACAGGCGCGCGGGCCCTTTGAAGAACACGTGCAGCCCGTGCTGCTGCAGGTGGTGTTGGCCGACTGGAACGGCGCCACACCCGCCATGCAGAGCTGGGCGAAGGCGCTGTTTGACCGCAGCGACGCGAACACACGGGCGCAGATCAACGCGCTGGCAAAGCTCTACGGGCTTGTTTTTGAGCCCGATGCGAGTACCCCGCCGCGCTGAGGCACGCTTTAGCCTGCAGCCTGGAAAGTGAAGAATGGGTGGCTTGCCGCGCGCTAACCCCCGTAATCGCGGGGGTCACTGGGTACGGGCCCTCTGGTATCGTGGGCTTCAAAGGGGGGGCACATTTGTTTTTTGCCCCATTCGGTTGTGTGCGTAGGCCCCCTGGGCCCCGTGTTTTCCTTAAAAAGGATGGGTATGAAAAAATTTAAGCTTGCTTTGCTTGCTGGTTCGCTGCTGGCGGCGTCGGTTGCCGCCAACGCTCAAGTGCTGAACTTCAACACCAGCGTGATTTTCTCGGAGCCGGCCAACAGCGGCGCGGTGCCTTTGCTGAGCCGCAATCCGGCGCCGAACCTGGGTGGTTTCATAGATGAAACCGTCAGCTACAACGGCTTCCTCTTCAGCTTCACCGGCGTGCCCTCCAGCCCTGACGCCTGGGTGTGGATGACCGAGCCGGCTGCGCCCAACCTGGGCTTTCAACAGTACGGTTACGCCTACAACTCGGGTGTCGCAGGCAATGGTTACTTGCTGCATGGTTGCAGTTTCGCAGCGTGTGGTGTCCAGCCTGAGTTGACGAACACCATTACAAACACCACACCGTTTTCCATTCAAAGCCTGAAGATCAGCCGCTTTGTAAACGGCCAGACCGGTCCCGACCCCTTGACCATGATTTTGTCGGGTGGGACGGGTCCGCAGCGCGTGGTGGACCTGGTGGCGTTGACGCCTGGTGCACAAGATTTTGTGCCAACGACCGTGATCAACCCGTTTGCCAACGAATACTTCACCACCATTCGGTTCGCGGGCTACAAAGGTTTTTTTGGCGTTGACGACATCGTCTACGCACCCATCCCCGAGCCGGGCACCTACGCGATGATGCTGTTGGGCCTGGGCGCTGTGGGTTTTGTGGCGCGCCGCCGCAGCAACAAGTAAGGTCAGCGATAGCTTCGCTGGCGGGTGGCGGGCAGCGATGCCCGCAGTCCGCAAGCATTACTGACAAAAAGCAATCGCCTCGGAAGAGGCGATTGCTTTTTTTATGGGTGCTGCGCGGGCTGGCCGCGCTGCTGAGTGGCGAATACCGCTACACCAACACCCGCTCGATACCGCCGCTGTTGGCTTGGGCCACGTAGTCGGGCAGCCAGTTTTCACCCAGCATCAGGCGCGCCATTTCCACGACGATGTAGTCGGCTTCCAGCAGGCCGCTGTTCAGGTCATCTTCGTAGCGCTTCAGGCCTTGCAGGCAGCTGGGGCAGCTGGTCAATATTTTCACGTTGGCCTGGGCAGCAGCGCTCAGGCCGGGGGCAGCGGTTGCCGCGTTTTGCAGGCTTTGCGCGTTTTGCGCCATCAGGCTGCGCAGCGCGGTTTCGCCTTTTTTCAGCTCTTCTTCCTTGCGGAACCGCACCTGCGTGCTGATGTCGGGGCGCGTCACGCCCAGGGTGCCGCTTTCGCCGCAGCAGCGTTCGTTCTTGATGACGTTGGGGCCCACCAGCGCCTTGACGGTTTTCATCGGCTCCTGCTGCTTCATGGGGCTGTGGCAAGGGTCGTGGTAGAGGTAGCCCCCTTGCTGGTCGGCCGTCAAGCTGATGCCTTTTTCCAGCAGGTATTCGTGGATGTCGACGATGCGGCAGCCGGGGAAGATCTCTTCGAACTTGTAGCCCTGCAGCTGGTCAAAACAGGTGCCACAGCTGACCACCACAGTCTTGATGTCCAGGTAGTTCAGCGTGTTGGCCACGCGGTGGAAGAGCACCCGGTTGTCGGTGATCATCTTCTCTGCCTTGTCAAACTGCCCGCTGCCACGCTGCGGGTAGCCGCAGCACAGGTAACCCGGGGGCAGCACAGTCTGCACGCCGGCATGCCACAGCATGGCCTGTGTGGCCAGGCCCACCTGGCTGAACAGGCGTTCGCTGCCGCAGCCGGGGAAGTAAAAAACCGCCTCGGTCTCGGCCGTGGTGGCGCTGGGGTTGCGGATGATGGGCACGTAGTCCGCGTCTTCGATGTCCAGCAGCGCGCGCGCGGTTTTTTTCGGCAGGCCGCCGGGCATCTTCTTGTTGATGAAGTGAATAACCTGCTCTTTGATGGGCGCCGTGCCCAGCGTGGCCGGCGGGGCGCTGGTCTGCGCCTTGGCGGCGGGCTTGAGCAGGCCGTTGATGAAACGCTGCGCCTTGAAGCCGACATCGACCATGGCGCTGCGCATCAGCTTGATGGCCTGCGGGTTGGTGGCGTTCAGGAAGGTCATGGCCACGGCATTGCCCGGGCGGAAGCTTTTTTGGCCCATCTTGCGCAGCAGGTTGCGCATATTCATGGTGACGTCGCCAAAGTCGATCTTCACCGGGCAGGGGCTCAGGCACTTGTGGCACACGGTGCAGTGGTCGGCCACGTCTTCAAATTCCTGCCAGTGCTGGATACTGATGCCGCGGCGGGTCTGCTCTTCGTACAGGAAGGCTTCAATCAGCAGTGACGTGGCCAGTATCTTGTTGCGCGGGCTGTACAACAGGTTGGCGCGCGGCACATGGGTGGCACACACCGGTTTGCACTTGCCGCAGCGCAGGCAGTCTTTGATGCTGTCGGCAATGGCGCCGATGTCGCTTTGCTGCATGATCAGCGACTCGTGCCCCATCAGCCCGAAGCTGGGCGTGTAGGCGGCGCCGAGGTCGGCGCTTTGTGCGCCTTCCAACCGGCCGCGCAGCAGCTTGCCCTTGTTGAAGCGGCCTTCGGGGTCGACGCGTTGTTTGTAGTCGGCAAAGGGCTGCAGTTCGGCGTCGGTCAGGAATTCCAGCTTGGTGATGCCGATGCCGTGTTCGCCGCTGATGACACCACCCAGTTGCCGCGCCAGCGCCATGATGCGCGCAACGGCTTCGTGAGCCGTTTGCAGCATGTTGTAGTTGTCGCTGTTGACGGGGATGTTGGTGTGCACATTGCCGTCGCCGGCGTGCATGTGCAACGCCACCCACACGCGGCCGCGCAGCACTTCTTGGTGGATGCGCCGGCATTCGGCCAGCAGCGGCTCAAAAGCGCTGCCGGCGAAGATTTGCTGCAACGGTTTGAGGATCTGCTGCTTCCAACTGGCGCGGTCGCGCCAGTCTTGCAGGCGGGCGAAGCAGGTTTCGCCCACCGAGTCGGGGGCCACGGGCGGCTGCACCACGTCCAGGTTGTCCAGCCAGAACTGCCACTGCTGGCGCACGCTTTGCAGCAGCGCCTGGGCCTGCTGCACGCGGTCTTCCAACAGCTCGGCGCTGCTGATGTCGCCGGCGTCGTCGCTTTTGCCCAGCGGCAGGCGCAGGGGGTCGGTGCCGGCGGCAAACAGCGCTTGCAGCGCCTGCACCAGTTCCAGCTTGTTGCGCAGGCTCAGCTCGATGTTGATGCGCTCGATGCCTTCGGTGTACTCACCCATGCGCGGCAGCGGAATGACCACGTCTTCATTGATCTTGAAAGCATTCGTGTGCTTGGCGATGGCCGCCGTGCGCTTGCGGTCGAGCCAGAACTTCTTGCGCGCCTCGGCGCTGACGGCAACAAAACCCTCGCCGCCACGTGAATTGGCGATGCGCACCACTTCGCTGGTAGCGCGTGCAACGGCGTTGTCGTCGTCACCCACGATGTCGCCCACCAACACCATCTTGGGCAAGCCGTTGCCTTGCAGCGAACGCTTGCTCTTGGTGGCGTAACCCACGGCCTTGAGGTAGCGGTCGTCCAGATGTTCCAGGCCGGCCAGCAACACGCCTTCGTGGGCCAAGGAGAACAAATAGTCCTTGATCTCCACGATGCTGGGCACGGCGTCTTTGGGCTTGCCGAAAAACTCCAGGCACACCGTGCGCACATGCTTGGGCATGCGGTGTACCACCCAGCGCGCGCTGGTGATCAGGCCGTCGCAGCCTTCTTTCTGGATGCCGGGCAGGCCGGCCAAGAACTTGTCGGTGACGTCTTTGCCCAGGCCTTCCTTGCGGAACACGGCACCAGGGATGTCCAGCGTTTCGGTGCGCAGCAGTTTCTTGCCGCTGGCGTCGAAGTACTGCAGCTCGAAGCAGGCCCGCTCCACGTCGTGTATCTTGCCCAGGTTGTGGTTCAGGCGTGTGACCTGCAACCACTCGGCCTGCGGTGTCACCATCTTCCAGCTGGCCAGGTTGTCCAGCGCCGTGCCCCACAGCACGGCCTTCTTGCCACCCGCATTCATGGCAATGTTGCCGCCGATGCAGCTGGCCTCGGCGCTGGTGGGGTCCACCGCAAACACATAACCGGCGCGTTCAGCGGCGTCGGCCACGCGCTGCGTGACGACACCGGCTTCGCTGAACACGGTGGCCACGGGCTCGGCCACGCCGGGCAGTGAAATCAGTTCCACCTCGCTCATGGCTTCGAGCTTTTCGGTGTTGATGACGGCACTTTTCCAGGTCAGCGGCACGGCGCCGCCGGTGTAGCCGGTGCCGCCGCCGCGTGGGATGATGGTCAGCCCCAGTTCGAAGCACCCCTTGACGATGTTGGCCATTTCGGCCTCGGTGTCGGGCGTCAGCACCACGAAGGGCAGTTCCACGCGCCAGTCGGTGGCGTCGGTGACGTGTGACACACGCGACAAGCCGTCAAACTTCAGGTTGTCTTTGGCAGTAAAGCGGCCCAGCACGCGGCGCGTGGCGCGGCGCAGCTGGCCCACGGCTTCAAAGTGGGCGGCAAAACGTTCCACGGCCTGGCGCGCGGCGGCGAGCAACTCGCCCACCATGGTGTCGCGTTCAAGGGCCTGTGGTGTTGGGGCCTGCGGCGTGCGGCGCTTTTGCACTTCTTGCAACCGGTGCTGCAGCGCGTCGATCAGCAAGGCCCGGCGCTTGGGGTTGCCCAGCAGGTCGTCTTCCAGGTAGGGGTTGCGCTGCACCACCCAGATGTCGCCCAGCACTTCATACAACATGCGCGCGCTGCGGCCGGTGCGGCGCTCGGTGCGCAGTTGCTGCAGCAGCTCCCAGGCGCGTGCACCCAGCAACCGAATGACGATTTCGCGGTCGGAAAACGAGGTGTAGTTGTACGGAATC
>JACCDR010641815.1_pt1 | contig 21689 bp, 19 predicted proteins | sample 7446431 | NCBI WGS metagenome assembly JACCDR01 (sample SAMN15323443, study PRJNA562643) | freshwater metagenome | isolation source: river surface water | place: USA:Blue River Watershed | collected 2017-08-17 | reverse complement strand
GTCATGTCGGGCTCGAACCCGGGCAGGCTGCGGGCATAGACCTGCTGGGCGCTGCCGGGGGCCACGCGAAAGCCTGTCATCACCTCGTCAAACACAAACAGCGCGCCGTGCTCGGTGCATAGCTCACAGCAGCGCTTCATGAAGGGTACGCTGGCGCGCAAAACGTTCATGTTGCCTGCGATCGGCTCGATCATCACGCAGGCCAGTTCCTGGCCGTGCAGTTTGAACGCTGCTTCGAGTTGCTCGACGTTGTTGTACTCCAGCACCAGCGTGTGCTGCACCACTTCGGGCGGCACACCGGCGCTGGTGGGGTTGCCAAAGGTGGCCAGGCCCGAGCCGGCCTTGACCAGCAGGGCGTCGGCGTGGCCGTGGTAGCAGCCTTCGAACTTGATGATCTTGCTGCGGCCAGTCGCGCCGCGTGCCAGGCGCAGGGCGCTCATGCCCGCTTCGGTGCCCGAGCTGACCAGGCGCACCATCTCCATCGAGGGCACATGCTTGAGGATTTCTTCGGCCAACTCGATCTCGCGCTCGGTGGGCGCACCAAACGAGAAGCCGTCGAGGGCCGCTTTTTGCACAGCTTCGAGCACCACGGGGTTGCCATGGCCCAGGATCATCGGGCCCCAGGAGCCGATGTAGTCGATGTATTTCTGGCCGTTGGCATCCCAAAAGTAAGCGCCTTGTGCGCGCTGCACAAAACGGGGCGTGCCCCCCACGGCGCGGAAAGCGCGCACGGGCGAGTTGACGCCACCAGGGATCACCAGGGCGGCGCGGTCAAACAGTTCTTGGTTGCGGTCGGTCATGTCAGGGCTCAAATATCAGTGTTTGGTTTCGTTGAAAGGCACTTCGAAGTAATCCGCACCGGGATGCACCTCGGGGCCTTCCTCGTCGTCGGTTTCTTCGCCTTCGGGCAGCGCCCAGAACAGGCGGTCCGGAATGACCTGGCCCATGCCGGGCCGAAAGCCTTCGTCCAAGCAGCGGTCCAGGTAGTGCAGGGCTTCGTTGGTGGCTTCGGGCAAGTCCATGCCGGTGGCCAGCAAGGCGGCCAAAGCAGCGGTCAGGGTGTCACCCGCACCGGCAAATACGGCTTCGATGCGCTCGAACTTTTCGTGGCTGATCACGGTTTCGGGCGAGGCCAGGGCGTTGTCGATGTGTTGCTCGGGCAAGGGCAGGCCGGTCACCAGGGTGTAGGGCACACCCTGCTCGGATGCGGCCTTGGCGATGTCGCGTGGGCCGGGGTTGCGCTCGCCGCTCCAATCGGGCAGCAGCCAGCGGCGCAAGGTGCTGTGGTGGCCCACCAGCACGCTGGTTTGCGGCAAGAGCAATTCGCGGAAGGCGTCCAAATAGGCGTCGATCTTGTGGTCTTCCCACCAAGACAGGTTGGGCATGTAGGCCACCACCGGCACGCCGTCGTAGTCGTCGGCCAACTCGGCAATCACGGCCAGGCTTTCGGGTGTGCCCACAAAGCCGACCTTGATGACTTGCACCGGCATGTCTTCGGCCACAGCGCGGGCCTGATCATGAACAGCTTCTTCGTCCAGCGGGTAGAAGTCGGTGATGCTGCTGGTGTCGCGCACATAGGCGCCGGTACACACCGGCAGGCAGTGTGCCCCCACCGATGCCATGGCCGTGGCATCGCAAGTCAGGCCGCCTGCGCCGCTTGGGTCGTTGGCGTTGAACGACAGGATGCAGGCCAGACCGGCCGATTCTTCGGCATCGGTCGCATCGGTTTCTGAGGCGGGTGGGGTGGGGTTGTGATCGGTCATAAAGGCAAATTGCAGTGGGCTTCAGAAGGTCTTCAGCCGGGCGCACAGCGCGGCCCGATACAATCCAAATCATTCTATTCGACTCTCTGATTGCGACACTGTGATGGAACACAAAACCTGGATGTGCCTGATTTGCGGCTGGATTTACGACGAAGCCGAGGGCGACCCCGAGCACGGCATTGCGCCCGGCACCAAATGGGAAGACGTGCCCATGAACTGGACTTGCCCCGAATGCGCGGCCCGCAAAGAAGATTTCGAGATGGTGGCGATCTGATCGATGCGGGCGCGCGGTGAGGTGGCAGGTCGGCGGTTTCAGTCCCGACCTGTACAAGTTCAGTCGGGCCTTGTAGGTCGGAGCTTCAGCTCCGACGTTGCAGGTTCTTCGCCGGTGTGTGTCGGGGCTGAAGCCGACGACCTACAAGTCCAGACAAGCCGCCTGATCAGGCGGCTTTTTTCTTGACCACCGCGTAGCGCGCCAACGTTTTCTCGCGGGCCTCCGCGTGGTCCACGATGGGGGCCGGGTAGGTCTTGCCGATCACCACCTCGGCGGTTTGCAGCTCGAGGGGTTTGGCCAGCCAGGGCGCGTGCAGGGCGGCGGTGGGCAGTTGTGTGAGTTCGGGCACATAGCGGCGGATGAACTTGCCCTCGGGATCAAACTTTTCGCTTTGGCTGATCGGGTTGAAGATGCGAAAGTAGGGCTGCGCATCGCAACCGCTGGAGCTGGCCCATTGCCAGCCGCCGTTGTTGGCCGACAAGTCGAAGTCGTTCAGGTGCTCGGCAAAGTAGCGCTCGCCCCAGCGCCAGTCAATGCCCAGGTCTTTCACCAAAAAGCTGGCCACCACCATGCGCAGGCGGTTGTGCATGTAGCCGGTCTGGTTGAGCTGGCGCATGGCCGCGTCCACCAGCGGGTAGCCGGTGCGGGCCTGGCACCAGGCGTCAAACAGCTTGTGGGCATGCATGCCGTGCTCCCACTTGATGGTGTCGTATTCGGGCTTGAAGCTCTCGCCACGCCCCACATGGGCAAAGTTGTGCAGCACCTGCACATAAAAGTCGCGCCAGATCAGCTCGGACAGCCACACCGCCGCGCCAGCGCTGCCCGCCGTCATGCGCGCATAGGCCTCGCGGGCCAGCTGACGGATCGACACGGTGCCAAAGCGCAGGTGCACGCTCAGGTAGCTTGGCCCCTTGACGGCCGGAAAGTTGCGTGTGTCTTCGTAATGGTCAATGCGGGTCAGAAAATCGGCCAGCAAAGCCTGACCACCGGATTCGCCCGTCGGGATTTTCAGGGCCTTCAGGTTGGTGGTTTCAAAGTCGATGTCCTGCAAGGCGGGTACGGGCTGGGCCAGGTTGTCCGGGCGTGGGGCCAGGTGATGGGCGTATTTCTCGACCGGGTAGGCCTTCAGGTCAAACGGGGTGATTTTCTTGAGCCAGGCGTTTTTGTAGGGTGTGAACACCGCAAAAGGCTTGCCCACTTGGGTCAACACCTCGTGGCGCTCAAAAATCACATGGTCTTTGTAGGTGTGCAGCACGATGCCGTGGTCGGCCAGGTGACCGCGCACCTGGATGTCGCGCGCCAGCGCCTCGGGCTCGTCGTCGTGGTTGGCAAACACCGCTTGCACCTGCAGGTGGTGGGCCAGTTTGGGGATTTTGTCTTGCGCCACGCCATGGCGCACGATCAGGCCGGCCTGCGCATGTCCGGCCAACTGGCGCAGCTGGGCATCGACTTCGACCAGCGATTCGCGGATGAACTCGACGCGGCGGTCGGCGCGGGGCAGTTTGTCCAGAATGGCGGTGTCGAACACAAAGGCCACATGCACCCGTTGGCAGTGTTTGAGCGCGTGGTACAGCGCGGCATGGTCGGCCACGCGCAGGTCGCGCCGCAGCCACACCAAGCCGCTCGAAAATGGGGTTTCCATGACAGCTCGTCCGGTTGGGTCAATAAGTGCGCCGGGTGGCCGTCCCTCGGGGGCGGGGCCGTTAAAATCAGCGCATGACCGATTGTGCCTCCATTGACCTCAAGCATCATTTCCTGATCGCCATGCCCGGGTTGGAGGATGAGACTTTTGCCCGCAGCGTCGTCTACATGTGCGAGCACAGCCCACGCGGTGCCATGGGCCTGATCATCAACAAACCTGCCGACATCAGCATGCGCCACCTGTTTGACAAGGTGGACTTGCCGCTGCGCCGCGAAGACCTCGTGCAAAACCCTGTTTCGCACGGGGGGCCGGTGCAGACCGAGCGCGGCTTTGTGCTGCACGACCCCTTGCGCATGGAAAAACCCCAGGAAGACGGTGGCTCGATCTACGCCTCCACCCTGGCTGTGCCCGGGGGGCTGGAAATGACCACTTCGCGCGATGTGCTTGAAGCCCTGTCTTCAGGCGCCGGTCCGCGCCGCGTGCTGGTCACGCTGGGTTATTCATCCTGGGGCGAAGGTCAGCTCGAATCGGAGCTTGCCGAAAACACCTGGCTCACGGTGCCCGCATCGGTGGATGTGATTTTCGATGTGCCCATGGCCGAACGCTACGACCGCGCTCTGGATTTGCTGGGCCTCAAAAGCTGGATGCTGTCGCCAGAAGCGGGGCACGCATGAGCAGCGCCCCTGAGATCGCCGTGCCCGCATCGCAACAAAGTTTTCTGGCCTTTGACTATGGCCTCAAGCGCACCGGCGTGGCCGTGGGCAACCGCCTGATGAAGTCGGCCACACCGCAAGGCACCATTGCCGCCGAGGGCGATGCCCGGTTTGAGCACATCGCCAAGCGGATCAAGGAATGGCAGCCCGACGCTTTGGTGATCGGCGTGCCCACCCACCCCGATGGCGGTGAGCACGAAAACACCCTGCGCGCCCGCAAGTTTGGGCGTCAGCTGCGTGGCCGTTTTGGCCTGCCGGTGTACGAGGTGGACGAGCGTTACACCACCACCGAAGCCCATTCCTATGGTGCCAAAGACGCCGATGCCGCTGCGGCGGCGATCATTCTTGACCAATTTTTAAGGAACTTGCCATGAGCGCACTCGCCCTGAATGCCGAGGCCTTGTACCTGGAGCTGCTGCGCGGTGTGCGCAGCCTGTGCCAAGCCAACACGCGCTTGGTGGGCATCACTTCGGGCGGTGCCTGGCTGGCCGAGCGCCTGCAGCGCGACCTGGGCCTGGCTGGTGAGTCGGGTCAGGTGTCTTCTGTCATGCACCGCGACGATTTTGCCCAGCGCGGTCTGTCGGCGGGTGGCCAGACCCACCTGCCCTTCGAGGTCGATGGGGCCGACATCCTGGTGCTGGACGATGTGCTCTACACCGGCCGGACGATCCGCGCCGTGCTCAACGAGATTTTTGACTACGGCCGCCCGTCCCGCGTGCAGCTGGCCGTGCTGGTGGATCGCGGTGGTCGCCAGCTGCCGGTGCAAGCCGACTACGCTGCCGCCCGTGTGGCCCTGCCCGAGACGCAATCGCTGGCGCTGGCCCGCGACGTGGCGGGGCGGTTCAGTTTTGACGTGGAGAACAAAGCCTGACCCAGGCGAGGACCCTATGCTCTACAAACGCAACAACCCCCAACTCAACAAAAACGGCGAGCTGATCCACCTGCTCTCCACCGAAGGCTTGTCCAAGGACATCCTGACGCACATCCTGGACACGGCAGCCAGCTTCGTCAGCGTCAGCGACCGCGAGGTCAAGAAGGTGCCGCTCTTGCGCGGCAAGAGCGTGTTCAACCTGTTCTTCGAGAACAGCACCCGCACCCGCACCACCTTCGACATCGCGGCCACCCGCCTGTCGGCCGACGTCTACACGCTCGACATCGCGCGTTCTTCGGCCAGCAAGGGCGAGTCACTGCTTGACACCATCGCCAACCTGAGCGCACTGGCCGCAGACATTTTTGTGGTGCGCCACAGCGAGTCGGGTGCGCCCTACCTGATCGCGCAACACGTTGCACCCCATGTGCATGTGGTCAACGCCGGTGACGGGCGTCACGCCCACCCCACGCAGGCGCTGCTGGACATGTACACCATCCGGCACTACAAGAAAGACTTTTCAAACCTCACCGTGGCCATCGTGGGCGATGTGCTGCATTCGCGTGTGGCCCGCTCCGACATCCACGCGCTCACCACGCTCGGTTGTGCCGAGGTGCGTGTGGTCGGCCCCAAGACCTTGGTGCCAGCCGACATGGCCCAGATGGGGGTGCGCGTCTTCAACAACCTGGAAGAAGGCATCAAGGATTGCGACGTGGTCATCATGCTGCGCCTGCAAAACGAACGCATGAGCGGCGCGCTGCTGCCCTCCAGCCAAGAATACTTCGAGAGCTTCGGCCTCACACCCGACAAACTGCAACTGGCCAAACCCGACGCCATCGTCATGCATCCCGGCCCGATCAACCGAGGGGTCGAGATCGACTCTGCTGTGGTGGACGGCCAGCAAAGCGTGATCTTGCCGCAGGTGACTTTCGGCATCGCGGTGCGCATGGCGGTGATGAGCATCGTCGCGGGCAACGAGGCATAAGGACAAGCACATGAAGCTCCTCATTCAAAACGGCCGCGTGATCGACCCCGCCAGCGGCTTTGACCAAATGGCCGATCTGGCGATTGCTGCAGGCCGCGTGGTGGCCATGGGCAAGGTCCCGGCCGACTTCGCGCCCAACCGCGTGATCGACGCCAAGGGTTGCATCGTGGCCCCCGGTCTGGTGGACCTGGCATCGCGCCTGCGCGAGCCCGGCCAGGAACACGCCGGCATGCTCGAAAGCGAGATGGCCGCTGCCGTGGCCGGTGGCGTGACCAGCCTGGTCTGCCCCCCCGACACCGAGCCGGTGCTCGACGAGCCCGGTCTGGTCGAGATGCTGCGCTACCGCGCCGAGAAACTGCACCAGGCCCGTGTGCTGCCTTTGGGTGCACTCACGGTAGGCCTGAAGGGCGATGTGCTGACCGAGATGGTCCAGTTGACGGCCGCCGGTTGCGTGGGCTTTTCGCAGGCCGAGGTGCCGATCCCCAGCACGCAGGTGCTGCAACGTGCCCTGCAATACGCCAGCACCTTTGGCTTCACCGTCTGGTTGCGCCCGCAAGAGCTGCACCTGGGCAAAGGCGTGGCCGCCAGTGGCCCCTTGGCCACACGCATGGGTTTGTCGGGCGTGTCGGTCGCGGCCGAGACGATTGCCCTGCACACGATTTTTGAGCTGGTGCGCAGCACCCGTGCCCGCGTGCACCTGTGCCGCATCAGCAGTGCGCAGGGCGTGGAACTGGTCCGCCAAGCCAAGGCCGAGGGCCTGCCGGTCACTGCCGATGTCAGCATCAATTCGCTGCACCTGACCGACACCGATATGGGTTACTTCGACAGCCGTGCACGCCTGACGCCCGTGCTGCGCCAGCAGCGCGACCGCGACGCCCTGCGTGCGGGTCTGGCCGATGGCACGATCGACGCGCTGGTGTCCGACCACACCCCGGTCGATGCCGATGCCAAGGCCTTGCCTTTTGCCGAGGCCGAGCCCGGTGCCACCGGCATGGAGCTGCTGTGGAGCCTGGCCCTCAAGTGGGGTCAAGACACAGGCGTGCCCCTGACCCAGGCGCTCTCGCGCATCACGGCTGACCCGGCACGCGTGCTGGGTTCTGCGTTGGGCACCCTGCAAGACTCGGTGGGACATCTGGCTGTGGGCGGCGTGGCCGATGTGTGTGTGCTGTCGGCCGAGGGCCACTGGCCAGTGACCGCGGCGTCCTTGCGCAGCCAGGGCAAGAGCACCCCGTTCTCGGGCTATGAATTGCCCGGTCGTGTGCTGGCCACCGTGGTGGGTGGGCATGTGGCGTTTGAGGCTTGAATCCGGGTTGCTGCGTGCCGCGCGATACCCGTGCCCCGCCATGTTTGAACAAGCCCTTCGGTTGATCTGCCCCTGCCCATGAAGTCATTGCGTGCGATCTGGAAGTTCCTGCGCGGCCTGTGGCATGTGTTCATGGGCATGTGGACGATCTATGCCCATTTCCCGCAGTTGAGCGCCGAGCAGCGCGAAATGCGTGTGCAAGCCTGGGCACTTCAGTTTCTGGCCCTGTGGGACATCCACTTGAAAGTGCTCGGGCAACCGGTGTCCAACGGACCGGCGCTGATCGTGGCCAACCACATTTCCTGGCTCGACATATCTGTGATCCACGCGGCCCGGCATTGCCGCTTTGTCTCCAAATCCGACATCCGCGACTGGCCGCTGCTGGGCATGCTGGCCACGGGTGCGGGCACGCTCTACATCGAGCGTGCCAGCCGCAAGGACGCGCTGCGCATGGTCAAGGACATGGCCGACGCGATGAACGCGGGTGATGTGGTGGCGGTGTTTCCCGAAGGCACCACCAGCGATGGCCGTGACTTGCTGCCGTTTCACGCCAATCTGATCCAGTCGGCCATCCAGGCCGATGCCCCGGTGCAGCCGATGTCGCTCCAATTCGTGGATGCCGCCAGCGGCGAGCCCAGCTATGCGCCGTGCTACATCGGAGACGACACGCTGATCGGCTCCATGTGGCGCACGCTGACCGCATCGCGCATCGTTGCCGTGGTGCACTTTGGCGAGCTTCAAACCGCCAATGGCCGCGATCGCCGAGCCTGGGCGCACGATTTGCGCCAGGACATCATTCGGCTGCGCGACAGCCGGTAGGTCGGCGGCTTCAGCCCCGACGTTGCGGTTGGGTTCAAAGGTTCGTTCATGTTGGCGCTGAAGCTCCAACCTACGAGGTCAACAAGCCCCCTGGGCAGCACTGCAACAGATCTCAGACGAACTTGATGGGCTGGTATTGCGGTTCGGTGTGCTCGCAGGCCTCGGCTTTGGCGCAGGGCATCTGGCACAGGTCGCGGTGTTTGACCGGGCAGGCGCGGTTGAAGGTGACAACATGGTCCACCTCGGCGCGGATGCCGATCCACTCACCGATGGTGTGGTCGTGGTGGCTGGGCACATGGGCCATCAGCAGGTCGCCGCTGGCCAGACGCAGGGTGTACAAAAACTCCGAACCACGGAACGCCTTGCGGATGATCTCGGCCTTCACTGGCGCATCGTCGTCGTGCACGATGTCATCGGCACGCAGCAGCACATCGCATTGACCGCCCTCAAAGGCGCAGGGCAGGGGGCATTCGGCCACGTCGGTCAGCTGCCCCACCGGGGTGTCGACCACCACCTGACCATCCACTTCACGCAGCGTGGCAGGCGTGAACACACCGTGGCCAATGAAGTCGGCCACAAAGCGGGTAGCGGGACGGTGGTAGAGGCTGTAGGCATCGTCCCACTGGTGCAGCTGGCCTTCGTTCATCACACCGATCACGTCACCGATGGCAAAGGCCTCGAGCTGGTCGTGCGTCACCAGCAAGGCGGTGGCCTTGGCGGCTTTGAGGATGTTGCGCACCTCTTGCGCCAGGCGTTCGCGCAGGTCGATGTCGAGGTTGGAAAACGGCTCGTCCAGCAAAAGCAGATCGGGCTTGGGGGCCAGCGCGCGGGCCAGCGCCACGCGTTGCTGCTGGCCACCCGACAGCTCGTGCGGGAAGCGTTTTTCCGCCCCCTCCAGGCCGACCAGCGTCAGCACCTCGGCCACGCGCCCGGCACGCTCGGCTTTGGGCAAGTGTTCAATGCCAAAACCCACATTGCGGCCCACATCCATGTGGGGGAAGAGGGCGTAATCCTGGAACACCATGCCGATGCGGCGTTGCTCGGCTGGTACGGTGTGACCCGGTTCGCTGACCACGCGTTGGGACAGCAAGATCTTGCCGCCTGAGACCGGCTCCAGGCCAGCCACGGCGCGCAACAAGGTGGTCTTGCCGCAGCCCGATGGCCCGATCAGCACGCCAATGTCGCCTGCACGCAGGCCCAGGTTCACACCTTGCACGGCGGGCACGGGGCGACCGGGGTATTGGATGTCCAGTTGACTGAGCTCGAGAAACATGGGTGTGATTGTAGGCAGGTCGGCTCCTACAATAAGCCCTTACTCTGTTGGACCTGTTTTTGATGCTGCGCACCCTGGCCAGACGTTTGTCGGGCCTCCCCTCGCTGATGTACGCCCTGCTGGCACTGGCTTTGGCCTTGCCGGTGCTGGCCGTGCTGGGCTCGTGGTTGCAGTGGAGCGGGCAAAGCGCCGACATCTTGCTGGAGATGGGCCGCACCGTGCTGCCCGATTACGCACTGACCACACTGGGCCTGTGCCTGATGGTGGCGTTGGGCGTGACGGTGCTGGGCCTGGCCACGGCGGCGCTGGTCACGCTGTTTGATTTCCCGGGGCGGGGTGTTTTTGAATGGCTGCTGCTTTTGCCACTGGCCATGCCCGCCTATGTGGTGGCTTATGCCTACACCGACTTTTTGCAGTTCAGCGGCCCTTTGCAAATGGGCTTGCGCGAGGCGCTGGGGCTGCAAGGGCGCTTGTGGCCCGATGTGCGCAGTGTCTGGGGTGCTGCGCTGGTGTTCACGCTGGCCCTTTACCCGTATGTGTACCTGCTGGCCCGCACCGCCTTGGTGGAGCGGGCTTCGGGCCTGATGGAGGCGGCGCGTTTGCTGGGGGCCCCCTTGTCACGCCGCATTCGCGAAATTGCCTTGCCATTGGCCCGCCCAGCGGTGGCCGCTGGCGTGGCGCTGGCCCTGATGGAAACGCTGGCCGACTTTGGCGTGTCCAGCTACTTTGGCATCCAGACCTTCACCGCGGGCATCTACAAAGCGTGGCTGTCGATGGACAACCGCATGGCCGCGGCCCAGCTGGCCACGGTGCTGCTGGCGGTGGTGGTGGTCTTGCTGCAGCTGGAGCAACGTGCCCAAATGCGCCTGCGTTTCAACCAGGGGCGTGGTTCGCGGCAGGGCTCGGCCGAAGCGCAGCCCGTGCAGCTCCATGGCATGCGCCGTGTGTTGGCGTGGGGGGTGTGCAGCTTGCCGGTGCTGCTGGGTTTTGCGCTGCCGGTGTGGATCATGCTGCGGGCCTTTGTGGGCGAGACGACCGAGATGCCCTGGGAACGTTTTGGCCAATGGGCCTGGACCAGCCTGCGCTTGGGCGCGGTGACCGCAGTGTTGGCCGTGGGCGTGGCCTTGGCGCTGGCGTTCAGTGTGCGCACTCGGGCTGACCGCATCAGCCGTGCAGCGATTCAGCTGGTCGGGCTGGGCTATGCCATTCCTGGCGCGGTGGTGGTGGTGGGTTTGCTGCTGCCGGTGGGCTGGATCCAGCAGACCTGGCCCGCATCGTCAGCCGGTGCGTGGATCACGGCCACTTCTTTGGGCCTGGTGTGGGCTTACCTGGTGCGCTTTTGCGCGGTGGCGCTGCAGTCGGTGCAAAGCGGCTATGCACGCATTCCGGCCAGCCTGGACGATTCGGCCCGCATGCTGGGCGTGACCGGCTGGGGGCTGCTGCGTCGGGTGCATGCGCCCTTGCTGCAGCGGACCACCTTGGCGGCCATGTTGCTGGTGTTTGTGGACGTGATGAAGGAGCTGCCCGCCACCATGGTGCTGCGGCCCTTCAACAGCGACACCCTGGCCGTGGTGGCCTACCAGCTGGCGCGCGATGAGCGCCTGGGTGAGGCCGCTTTGCCTTCGCTGGCGCTGGTGCTGGTGGGGCTCATTCCGGTGATTTTGCTCAGTCGCACCTTGCGCCAGCCCCCACGTTAAAGACGCGCGGGCATGGGCTGCCGGGGCTGGGCCCGGCGTGACGCGATCACCGGTTCATCACCTGTTTCAATCGGTCCGCATGCGCCTGCAGCACTTCGCGGGGTGGTTCCTTGCGCGGCCAGGTCAGGACGATGCCGTCGCCCGCATGGCGGGGCACCACATGCATGTGAAAGTGGAACACGGTTTGCTCCCCTTCTTGGCCGTTCGCTTGCAGCAAGGTCAGGCCCGGCGGGTCAAAGGTGGCGGCAATGGCCTGCGCCACCCGGTGGGCGGTGCGCATCACGGCAGCGGCTTCGTCGGCGCTCAAGTCCAGCACCGTGGCGGCATGGCGTTTGCTGGCCACCAGCACATGGCCCGGATTGACCTGCCCAAGGTCCATGAAGGCCAGTGTCTGTGCGTCTTCCCAGACGATGGACGCCGGGATCTCATGGCTCACCAGCCGGCAAAAAATGCACTGACCAGGTGGTGATCGGTCAACGAAAAACGGCATGGTGGATTTCTGCGAACGTTGTTGTCGATGGGCCGATTGTCGATCAACACCTGACCGCCGGCCAACGTGGGCCGGTCACGGAGGCATCGGGCCAGGCCCTATTCATTCGATAGATGTTTTGCTCATTAAGAAATTTAAAAACAGTCGTTTGAGTTTTAAAAGATCGCTTCCAGAATCCATGCCATCGATTTCCGATCCGAACTTCTGGAGTGATTCAATGCCAAGCCAACACCGATTTCTCAAATGGACCGCCGCCACCGTTTTGGGCCTGGCCGGCTGGTCTGTCCATGCGCAGACCGTCTCGCTGCTCAATGTGTCCTACGACCCGACCCGCGAGCTGTATGCCGAATTCAACCAGGCTTTTGCCAAGCACTGGAAAGCCAAGACCGGCCAGGACGTGGCCGTCAAGCAGTCGCACGGCGGCTCGGGCAAGCAAGCCCGCTCGGTGATTGACGGGCTGGAGGCCGATGTCGCCACCCTGGCCCTGGCCGGTGACACCGACGCCTTGCACAAAAATGGCAACTTGATCCCCAAAGACTGGCAAAAGCGCCTGCCGCACAACAGCTCGCCCTACACCTCGACCATCGTGCTGGTGGTGCGCCAAGGCAATCCCAAAGGCATCAAGGACTGGGACGATCTGGTCAAGCCCGGCATCAGCGTGATCACGCCCAACCCCAAAACATCGGGCGGTGCCCGCTGGAACTACCTGGCCGCCTGGGAATTTGCCAAGCGCCAATACGGCAGCGAAGCCAAGGCCAAAGACTTCGTGGCCGCGCTCTATAAAAACGTGCCCGTGCTCGACACCGGAGCCCGTGGCTCGTCCATCACCTTCGCGCAGCGTGCACAAGGTGACGTGTTCATCAGCTGGGAAAACGAAGCCAACCTGTTGGAAAAAGAATTCGGCAGCAAGATCGATGTGGTTTACCCGTCCATCAGCATCCTGGCCGAGCCCGCTGTGACTGTGGTCGATAAAAACGTGGACCGCAAAGGCACCCGTGCTGTGGCCCAGGCCTATCTGGAATACCTCTACACCGATGAAGGCCAGGACATCGCGGGCAAAAACTTCTACCGCCCCATCTCGCCCAAGGCCCAAGCCAAATACGCCAAACAGTTCCCCAAGCTGAACCTGTTCACGATTGACCAGGCCTTTGGTGGCTGGGAAAAAGCCGACAAGGCCCACTTTGCCGACGGTGCGAGCTTCGACCAGATCTACAGCAAGAAGTGATGGTGACCTACTGCAACGCTCTCCAGTCTTGGGCTGACATGCGGCGTTAAAACGCTCAACCCTTGCGCTGAACTTCCTGCAAAGGCAGTGTCATGCGGACCCTGGCACCGCCGCCTTGGAGGTTCTCAAGGGACAGGCGTCCCTGAAACTGGGCCAGAATGCTGCGCGTCATGGTCAGGCCCATCTCCGTTTGCATGTCTGACGTCGGCAAAGGGTGGGCCAGATGGGACGACAGCATCCGGGGTGGAAAACCGGGGCCTGAGTCGCTCACTTCAATCCACGCTTCGAATCCATCAGTCGCCAGCGTCATGTCCATGGTGCGGTGAGGCTGACCCTGCAGCGCTTGCATGGCGTTGCGCAACACCTGCACCAGGGCTTGCGTGAGTGGCAAGCGCTCGGCCTGCACGCACACGGGGGCCGATGGCCCCCTCAGGTGCAGTGTCACCCCTTGGTACATCAACTCCTGGCGCAGCAGGTCATGGGCATCTTGCATGACCGATTGCAGTGGCAGCGTTCCGGCAGGTTCCGTGGCGGGCAGGGGGCGCAGGAAGTTGCGAATGTGCTCCACCATGTCCGCACTGCGGCGCAGCCCTTGCACCACTTGCGCCAAAGATGTTTGCACCTGTTGCACATCCGGTGTGGCCATCTGCAGCATGCGGCGCGTGATCTGCACCTGCAACAAGGAGGCCGTGAGCGGCTGCAAGATGGCGTGTCCCAGTGAATTGGCCAACACGCCCAGTGTGCGTTGCCGGTCCAGCAGGGCCAAGGCCTGGCTGCGTTCACGCCATTGCTGAGCCTGCCATTGCGCCCGACGCAGCGCCATGTTGTGACGCAATGAGCGTTCCAGTGCCAGACCCAGATACCCCATGTAGGACAACAGCAGTGTCAGCAATGAAACCCCCCCCAGAATGTGGCTGAACACACTGTTTTGCATGGTCTGCAAATTGGCCTGGCCCTGCACGGTCGCCAGAGCGGCGAGTCCCATGCTGGCGGTCATCAGGCCATACCCAATTGTCATGAACCAGGCGTTGCGGCTGCGCTCCTGGCGCGCCAGCATCAACGCCGATGCTGTGAGGATCGACAGACCCACGCAGTTGACCAAGCGCACCAGCACGGCCAGCTCTTGCGAGCCTTTGTCGTCAAATCCCAGGACGATCACCGCCGCGTATGCCAGCAATGCCGCTGCCAGCCAAGGCCAGCGCCAAGCCCTTTGCATGTCCATGCGCAAAGACTGGGCCAGCACCAGAAAAGACCCCAGGTACGCGGTCTGGGCCACGCCATAACTCCAGAAGTCGGAAATCTGACCGCGCAGGCTGATCAACCAGACGCTCACCCCCACCAGCACCCCACCTGAGCACCACAGCAAAGTGGCACCACGCCGCGGGCGTCCCAGCATCATCCAGGTCATCATCGACATCAGCAGGAACAGCAAAGCACTGACCCGGAACAGTGTGCCCATGTCGAGTGCGATGTTCATGTGAACGCTCCTGCGGCCAGCGGGATGGACACCGCGGCCTCCAGTCCCCCCTGCGGGTGGTTGTGCAGTTGCAATTGCCCTTGGTGGCGTGTCACGATCTCGCGCGAGATGGCCAGCCCAAGACCCATGCCTTCATGGCGCGAACTCTGGAAAGGTTTGCCCCAGCGCTCGATCAGGTCGGCCGGCATGCCTGGCCCTGAATCGCGGATCACCAACATGACCTGGTCTTGTTGCGCGTGACAGCCCACCCACAAGCGCCGATCCGGGCACTCGGACATGGCTTGCAGCGCATTGCGCAGCAAGTTGGTCACCACCTGCGAAAAGCCCAACTCATCGCCCAGACACCACAGGGGGTGCGGCGAACGCTCCTGGATCAAGGTGACCGCCAGACGCTGGCATTCAGGTGCCATCTGGTCGAGCACGCGGTCCAGCACGGCTTGCAGATCCACCCGTTCGTGGTGCTGCGCCACCAGCTCGTTCTCGCCACGAATGCGTTGCAAGATCCGCACCGTGCGGTCGATCCCGGTTTCGATCTGATCGAGCAAAGTCAGCAGCATGGGGCTGGTCGTCTGGGCGATAGACCATTGGCGCTCGGCCATCTGCGCATTCATCGTGGCCGCTGTCAGCGGCTGGTTCAGTTCATGGGCCAGCGAACCCGACACAATCGCCATGCGCCCGCGCCGGTCCAAGTGCGTGAGTTGCGTGTCCAGCAGTTGGGTTTGCAGGGCCGCCTGCTGGGCTTGCTGAGCCTGCAGCTTGTCGCTGGCCGCTTGGTCCAGCACCAGGCCCACGTAACACACATGGGTCACCACGGTCATGAGCAGGACCACCAGCGAAATCACACTGGCGTCCCAGGTGTTGCTGAAAGGGCTGGGGTCCACGATGTGCTCTGCGGTCCACACGCTGTGGGCCATCAGCGACAAACCGACCACCAGGTGTGCGCCGGCGATGAATGCGGCGTTGACACTGTGGATGTGCCGCGACAGGCGCCAGGCCCAAAAAGCCGTGTACATGCCCAGACAGCCCAATGCAAACCGGTACAGCACGCCCCGCCAAGCATCGGATGTCCACTCGTACAAGGCACTGTAAAACAGCAAGGCCAGCAGCATGCGACCCGTCCAGCCAACCACGGTCCAGGCTTGCCCCAGGCTCATGCGCAGCGATTGGGCGCTGCACACAAAACAGCCGATGATGAGGGTGTTGGCCAGATGAAAGCTCACCCACATCGGCACCTTGGGGCGCAAGCCCAGCAGCACGATGCCCACGCCCGCCATCAGGCCACCCAGGCACCACATGTCTGCTGCCCAGCGGCCCTGCCTTGGCAAGATCAGCCATTTCATCACGGGCAACACCAGAAACAACAAGGTGGCCAGCAGCAGGGTGGTTTGGCTGTTGAACATGTTCAGTTGGCGAACAGGGCTGTTTCCAGGGCTTCCAGATTGAAGGGTTTGGCCAGCAAAGTCACACCGTGCAAATCCGTTTGCCTTGCCTGTAATGTCTCTTCGAGTGCGGCCGTGATCATCACCATGCGCAGCTGGGGTTGTAGGCGGCGCAAGGCGAGCACCAAATCAACCCCGCTCATGCCAGGCAAATTCAGGTCCAGCACCACCGCCTGGACCTCGGCTTGTGTGCCATCGGCGAGCTGCAAACCCAATTGGCCGTCGCGGACCTGCAGCGCCTGAAGCAAGGACTCGGCGCTGTGGTGCACGCTGTTGGGCACGCCTTTGAGGGACAGCAGCGTCTGCAGGGCCTGTGTGATCTGCACCTCATCGTCCACCAATGCCACACACCGGGGCCGTGCGATGGACTCGTTTGTCTGCATGTGGGCCATGCCTTGAACTCCTTGCGTTTCGCCATTTGCGAAGGCTGAATCATAAAAGATGCCCATGGAGATGCGGCAGACCTTGTCGGAGCTGAAGCTCCGACCTGCGGGAAGAGCTGCCCTGTGCTTCTTGGCAAGTCGATGGCTTCAGCCCTGACAGCTTCGGGCCGTAGGCCTGCAGTGGCCACCTTCACATCTGCCCGGTCTTCAGGTACCGGCTGTGCCAGCTCAGTGCCTCGTCCAGCAAGTGCGGTGTGTGCAGGCCCGCGCCGCTGTGCTGGGCCCGTTCCATGTAGTCCAGCAGTTGAGGTCGGAACGCGGGGTGGGCGCAGCGCTCCACGATCAGCCGGGCGCGTTGGGTGGGGGCGAGGCCGCGCAGATCGGCCAGGCCTTGCTCGGTCACGATGACTTGTACATCGTGCTCGGTGTGGTCGTGGTGCGAAACCATGGGCACGATGCAGGAGATCTTGCCGCCCTTGGCCACCGAGGGGCTCATGAAAAACGACAGGCGGGCGTTGCGCGCAAAGTCGCCCGAGCCGCCAATGCCGTTCATGATGGCCGAGCCCATGACGTGGGTGGAGTTGACGTTGCCATAGATGTCGGCCTCGATCATGGCGTTCATGGCGATCACGCCCAGGCGACGGATGAGTTCGGGGTGGTTGCTGATCTCTTCCGGGCGCAGCACGATGCGCTGCCGGTAAAAGTCGATGTGGGCGTTGAACTCGGCCGCGGCCTCGGGGCTGAGTGACAAAGCGGTGGACGAGGCAAAGTCCAGCTTGCCCGAACGCAGCATGGCCAGCATCCCGTCTTGCAGCACTTCGGTGTAGGCCGTCAGCTTGTCAAACGGGCCCTGGTTGAGCCCGGCCAGTACCGCATTGGCGGTGTTGCCCACACCCGATTGCAAGGGCAACAGGTTGGGGGGCAGGCGTGCGGCTTTCACTTCGTGCTGCAGGAAGTCAATGATGTGAGCGGCGATTCGGGATGACACTTCGTCAGGCGCATCGAAGGCCGAATGGTGGTCCGCTTGCTCGGTGATGACCACCGCGATCACCTTGGACGGATCGCATGGCAAATAAGGGGTGCCGATGCGATCGCTGGCCTTGCGCAGCGCAATGGGCTCGCCGAGCGGTGGCCAGTGCGTGCCGCTGTCGATGTCGTGCATGCCCTCGAGCGCCGGGTTTTGCTGCAGGTTGACCTCCAGAATGACCTGCCGGGCTTGGTCGAGCCAGGTTTTGTTGTTGCCCACCGAGGTGGAGGGGACCAGGCGGCCATCGGGCAGGATGCCGACCACTTCGATCACGGCCACATCGAGCGGGCCCAGAAAGCCGGCACTGGCCATGGGGGCCACATGCGACAGGTGCATGTCGGTGTAGAGCATTTGCCCGGCGTTGATCAGCTGGCGGCAGCTGGGGTCGGACTGGTAGGGCAGGCGCATCTGGATGCCATGCGCCTGCGCCAGGACGCCGTCCAGCTCGGGCGCGGTGGATGCACCGGTCCACAAATTGATGCAGGCACCGGTTTGTCCGGCCGCGTGCAAGGCAGACAGCCGTGTGGCCAGTGCCTGCGGCACGGCCTTGGGGTAGCCTGCACCGGTGAAACCGCTCATGCCCACATTGGCACCGATCGGGATCAGCGCGGCCGCTTGCTCGGCCGACATGACTTTGGCGTGGAGGGCGGCATGCTGGATGCGGTCGGTCATGCGTGGGATGCTCCGTGAAGAAAAAAAGCACCTGAGGGTGTTGGCCTTCAAGTGCTTTTCTTGTATCGGTGGTGGGACCAGCGGGGGTCGAACCCACGACAAACGGATTAAAAGTCCGCTGCTCTACCAACTGAGCTATGGTCCCACACGAAGCCGCAGATTATAGAGGGCCAAGGGGGCCGATTTGGAGGGGCGGCGTGATTTTTCAGCAGGCGTGGGTATGGCGGCGGGTGCTTTCCTGGGGCCGCATCTGTGGGCCCGTGCTGCATCGCACCGACAGGGTTGTCCGGCCCTTTTAAGCTGTTGCGTCAGGTCAACGATGTGAAGGCTGCACGGCGTTTGGCGGACTTTTCCATCTGGCGGGCGATGTTGCCGCAGACCAGGTCGCACAGGGCAAAGATCGACGGGTCGGCGATGCGGTAGTAGGCGCTGGTGCCCCGGCTTTCGCGCTCGACCAGGCCTTGCTGCGTCATCAGCGCCAAGTGCCGCGACACATTGGCGGCGGTGAAGCCGCACATCTGGGCCAGCTCGCCCACATTGCGCTCGCCCGAGCGCAGGATGTTGAGGATCTGCAGCCGTGTGGGCTCGGCCAGCACCTGGAAATAGGCGGCGACTTCGCTCAATGCGCCTTCGGGTAACTGTTCCATGGTTTGCTCTCTTCGGTGTTGCTTTTCCCATTGTATCATTGCATAATTAATCAATCAGTTAATTAAGCAAATAACAATTCAAGAAGGACCGCACGATGACCCGCATCCCCACGCTGACCCTGGCCGTTTGGGTGTCCCTGTACACGCAGGGCATGGCCCTGGCCGCAGAGCCTGTTGCGCTGAAGGCGATCACGGTGGAGAGCGGCGCCGGTCAGATCGGCAACAGCCTGGACGGGGTGGTCGAGGCGGTGCGCCAGACCACCTTGTCGACTCAGGTGGCGGGGGCGGTGGTGGCCTTGCATGTGAAAGCGGGCGACAAGGTCAAGGCAGGGCAGGAGCTGCTGCGCATCGACGCACGCGCTGCGCAGCAAGGTGTGGTGGGTGCCAGCGCACAGGTGGACGCCGCGCAGGCCAATCTGGCCGTGGCCGGTCAGGAGTTGGAGCGGCAAAAGCAGTTGCTGCAAAAGCAATACATCAGCCAGGCCGCTTTTGAGCGTGCACAGGCACAGTGGGACGCCGCCAAGGCGCAGGTGAAAGCACTGCAGGCGCAGACGCAGGCCGCGCAAACCCAGTCGGGCTTTTTCATTGTCCATGCGCCTTACGCCGGTGTGGTCAGCGAGGTGTCCGTCACCTTGGGCGACATGGCCATGCCCGGGCGCGCCTTGGTGACGATGCACGACCCGTCGGCCCTGCGTGTGACGGCCGCTGTGCCGCAGGCCTTGTTGGCCGTTGTGAATGCGCAGCAAAAAGCGATTCGCTATGAGTTGCCCGGTGTGGCGGGTTACGCCACACCACAAACCCCGCAGCAGGTGCAGGTGCTGCCCTCGGTGGACCCGGTCACGCACACCGGGCAGATCCGCTTGGGGTTGCCTGCGGGCATGGAAGGGCTCGCACCGGGCCTGTTTGCGCGGGTGTGGCTGCCCACAACGGGCGCCAGCCAAGGGGCGGTTAACCGCGTGTATTTGCCCACCAGCGCCATCGTTCGTCGCGCCGAAATGACAGGCGTTTATGTGATCAACGCTCAGGGCAAACCCAGCTTGCGCCAGGTTCGACTTGGCCAAACTTCGGGCGATCGGGTGGAGGTTTTGAGCGGCCTGCGCGCTGGCGACAAAGTCGCAGCCGAGCCGCAACTGGCTGGCGCTGTGCGCTGAAAGGGCTCTGACATGAACGAGCCAAAAAATCAAAGCACGGCCTTGAGCATTTCCGGTCGCATTGCGGCTTTGTTTCAGAGTGCGCAGATCACGCCGCTGCTGGCCCTGGTGGCTTTGCTGCTGGGCATTTTTGCGGTGATGGTCACGCCGCGCGAAGAGGAACCCCAGATCAACGTGACCATGGCCAATGTGCTGGTGCCCTTCCCGGGTGCGGCCGTGCGCGATGTGGAGCAAATGGTGGCCATTCCGGCCGAGCAGGTGCTGTCAAAGATCGCGGGTGTGGAGCACGTCATGTCGGTCTCGCGCCCGGGTGTGGCGGTGTTGACGGTGCAGTTCAAGGTGGGCGTGCCGCGCACCGAGGCGCTGGTCCGTTTGCACGACACGATCCGCGACAACGCCGACTGGTTGCCCAAGGGTCTGGGCGTGATGGAGCCGCTGATCAAGCCCAAGGGCGTGGACGATGTGCCCATCGTCACGCTCACGCTGTTCAGCAAAAGCGATGACGCCAGCGCTTACAACCTGGAGCGCGTGGCGCACAGCATGGAAGCCGACATCAAGCGCGTCAAAGGCACGCAGGATGTGCAGACGCTGGGCGGCCCTGACCGCGCTGTGCTGGTGCAGATCGAGCCCGAACGCATGGCCGGTTTTGGCATCACGGTGAGTGACCTGCGCATGGCCCTGCAGTCGGCCAACTCGGGACTCCCGGTGGGCGAGTTGATCGCGGGCAACCGGAGCGTGAGCATCGAGGCAGGGCCTTTCCTGTCGCAAGCCAGCGAAGTGGCCGATCTGGTGGTGGGTGTGCAAGGTGGCCGTCCGGTGTTCCTCAAAGATGTGGCCAAAGTGGAAGAAGGCCCCTTGCCCGCCACGCGTTATGTGACGCATGGCCTGGGCCAGGCCGCTGGCGGCGGTGAATACCCCGCCGTGACTTTGACCATCACCAAAAAGCCAGGCGAAAACGCCATCGACGTGGCCAACGCCGTCATGGACCGCGTGGCCGCGCTGCGTGGCACGGTGATCCCCGACGAGGTTCAGGTGGCCGAGACGCGCAACTACGGCGCCACAGCCAACGACAAGGCGCAAAAGCTGATCCAGAAGCTGCTGTTTGCCACGGCTTCGGTGGTGGCGCTGGTGTTCATTGCGCTGGGCAAGCGCGAGGCGGCGATCGTGGGCACGGCCGTCATCTTGACGCTCACGGTGACGCTGTTCGCCTCATGGGCCTGGGGCTTCACGCTCAACCGCGTGTCTCTGTTTGCACTGATTTTTTCGATCGGCATTCTGGTGGACGACGCCATCGTGGTGGTGGAAAACATCCACCGCCACCAGCAGCTGTACCCGGGCAAAGCACTGGCCGAGATCATTCCCGGCGCGGTCGACGAAGTGGGCGGTCCCACGATTTTGGCCACGCTGACGGTGATCGCCGCGCTTTTGCCCATGGCGTTTGTGAGCGGTTTGATGGGTCCGTACATGAGCCCGATCCCGATCAATGCGAGCATGGGCATGCTGCTGTCTTTGGTCATTGCCTTTGTCGTTACGCCTTGGCTGGCGCGCATCTGGATGAAGGCTTCGCACGCAGGGGATGCCCACGCTGCGCCGACGGGCTTGGCGGCCAAGCTCGGCCCCTTGTTCGAGCGCGTGTTCGCGCCCTTGCTGCACAAAGAGCAAGGTGGACGCAACCGCAAGCTGCTGGGCCTGGGCATTGCCGCGCTGATTGCGATTTCGCTGGTGCTGCCTGCGACTGGCCTGGTGCTGCTCAAGATGCTGCCCTTCGACAACAAGTCGGAGTTTCAGGTGGTGGTGGACATGCCAGCGGGCACACCCGTGGAGGAAACCGCCGCCGTCAT
>JACCDR012360720.1_pt1 | contig 21720 bp, 44 predicted proteins | sample 7446431 | NCBI WGS metagenome assembly JACCDR01 (sample SAMN15323443, study PRJNA562643) | freshwater metagenome | isolation source: river surface water | place: USA:Blue River Watershed | collected 2017-08-17 | reverse complement strand
CTAAAACCAACATTAATTCAATATCAATATAATTTTTTAACTAATACATTGCTAGAAAATATACAAAGAGAAATTGATTATTTTTTAGAACGAAACGATTTGAAAATTTCAGTATATGTTGCAATACTAAATGAAAATTTGCTTGTTATTGGTAGAACATTGGTTGATGAACTTGTATGGGAGCAGATTCAGTAATGTTTAGTTTCATTTATGATATTTTTATAAAAAAAGATAATATTTATAATTATAATCTAAAAATAATCGTATATTTACTTTGTTGTTTAATAAACTATCTGACTTATTCAACATAAACAAAGCAGTTCCAATAGAAACACTAAAATAAACATTTATATGAAAATTAGAAATCATAGAAAAAGAGAATGGTGGTTTTATCCACCAAAAGGTTCTATGTTAAAAAAACATTTATATGTTTTCAAATATAAACAAGATTTAATGAAGTTTTTAACATCAAATATAGAACAATCAATAAATGGAATTGTTAGAATTGAAGAACAAAGCTTTATTGAAAGTTATGCGATAAGAAAGTATTTTGTATGGTATAACCAAAAACAATATAAATCTGGTGCTAACTTAAAAGCGGATTTACGACAAATGAGATTTAGAGGTAGAAAGTATATTACAAAACCAATTCGTATAAGTAAAAAGAATAAGAAATATTATGCTTTTTCTGATAAGATTATTTCATTAATGTGTAATATTGAAGATGAAAATGGTAATATATTACCAAAAGATGCAAAACGTCTTTATGATTTATTTATCAAACGTGGGTTTAAAGATTTTGAACCAACTGAAGAAGATTTGATTTATATAAATGGTCATATATCAGATGGAATTTGTTTTAGTGGTTGGTCTGATAGATGTAATTTTCTAAGGGCTAAGACGATTATAGAATACTTTAAACGTAACGGTATTTTAAAATAACCAAATAAAATTTATAAAAATGGAAAAGAATATAGGGTTTAGAATTACAGTAGAGTTTGATTGCTATGATATGATGGATGAGAAAACATTTCATGATGAATATGGATGTGACCCAATGCTTGCATATAAATTTATATCTGGTAATTTCTCAGAGAGTCCCTTAAATTTCTCAAACGATGATAGGATTATTAAGGTTGAAATACTTCCTTAAAATACACCGTGTAGAACTAAAAGATTCAAAAACCCAAGCTCTACAAATTAAACAAAGAACAATTAAACTTAATAGTAAGTAATAATACATTAAATTGATTTGGTGAAGCTATAGTGTCAAATACTAATTTGACTTACACTGTTAATGATGAACCATGCGAATTAGTAACTTTTGAGTGTAAATTCTTTTTACCTTAGTAAATACGAGATATAAATTTCAAAATTAGTAGAAAATATGAACGAATATATAGATTTACAAATACAGAAAGGTAATATAGTTTTACCTTGTGTTAGCGGTTCTGCCTTAATTGCTGAGTTTTTGGGTAGCAAATTTATTAATGATGCACCAGAAGATTATCCAAACGGATATTATTACCAACCCGAAGAATTAGAATACGATTGTCCAACTGGTAATCCTGATGAATGGTGTTTTAATAGTTCATGGGATTACTTGATGCCTGTTTATCGCAAAATACGAGATATTATAAATGAACGTTCAAAATATGATAAACACACAAGGACTAAACTTGATTTATTAGAACTTGATGTGCAAATGGCAGTTTGTGAGGTTGATATAGAAAAAGCATTTGATTCAACAGTTAAATTCATAGAATACTGGAACGATTCACATACTAACATCTGAGTATAGTAGAACACTAAACTTGAATAGAATGAGAAAATTTATTAACAACTACAATGGGTTAAACCTCCCTACAGCTATTATTTATACAATTCATTAGATATAGTTATTTATGGAAAGAATTTTAAGAGGGAAATGTTTAGTTAGAAAAGCTAAATTAGAAAATGGAACTGAAGTAATTACACTATCTGGTGTATTTTATCCACAAAATTTTAATGTGAGTGAAATCAAAGACAATGATGAAATGTGGGTTTCTGATATTATAGTTTCAAGTAATGGAATAAGATTTACAGATCCAACTGGAATAGATGGTGGTTCACTAGAAGATTTTATTAGTGGTGTAAATCAATCACCATCAAATTGGGAAACGAAAGGTTCATTATAATTGTGACTAACGTTTAGCTATAAATAATAACTAAACATTAAAGAAAATAAATCTATAACCTAAATAAGTCCTATTTATAGCTTTTGTTAGGTAATGTTTTATGAAACTATAAAATGTATTAGTAGAAGCCAGTTATGAAACTTAACACGAGGGAGATATAAACAGAGACTACATAATGTTAGTTTTTGCTGAATCAGAACAAGATGCTATTGATTTTGTTAATGATAGTTTAAAACATCTAAAATATATATCATATACACGGAAAAGCAAAAACGGCATACGAAGTAAATAGCAACAAAGGACAAAGAAAAAGAAAGGTACAATACTATCACACCTAAATCTTAGTGTATGAGTAGTGGGTGAACCCTTACTTACTTACAAAAGTAAATTAGAAACACAATAACTGAATGTTGGAACTACACCCCACTTTTGGTTATATTTTATTAGGTGTATGTAATAATTAACATTATGGCAGATATTAAGGCGTGGACAATGACACCAAAATCACTTACCGAAGAAGGTAATAAAATGAAGGAAATATTTTTACAAAAAATGCAAGAAGAAGGACACATTACAAAAGAACAAGTAGATGAAATGAACAAATACTGTTTTGTTATTGCTGAAAAAACGTTTTTTGGAAAAATATGGGATAAACTATTATGGAAAGATGAGACAGAATCAGTGAATATAATTATAGTGAAGGTGTTGGGTTAATTTTCATTACAATCTAACTATTGGGTATATGATACGATTTACTTGTAGAAACTTTCAATTTAGCAACTGAACTTTAAATTTAGAATAAATGAAAATAGAAGAACAAAACTTATATAACACAACTAAACAACAATTGAATATACCTGCTATTAGCGGTAGTTATTATAGGATTGGTGAAATGTGTAAAAGATGCTCTGGTGACGGATGGATATTCCATTCCAAAGGAGGACAAAGCGGATTGATGAAAGATTGTCCAAAGTGTGATGGTAAAGGTGTTATTAAAAATTAAATATACTGTAATGGAAACAATAGAACTTAATGAATTAGAATCAATTAACTATTTGATTGAACAAAGAAATGATATAATAAGATGTTTAAAGATAAATGATAGTACAACATATATAAAATCTTTGGAACTACTTCAAAATATTTTTAAAATTAATTCACAAATTAAATTAGCAGAAAACGTATTAATAGTTAAACAAGTTATTGAAGCACAATAATATTATGTTTATTTGTTGTTTTGTATAGTTAAAAAATAAATAGAAAGTAGAAAAGTATAAACCAATACAAAATCGCCTATATTTTATGTATATTCTTAGGCGTATATGCTTTAATTAAACTTATTATGGTAGCAATAAAAGGGATTAATAATGACCGTTTAGAAATAATATCAACAGATGATATGACTGGTGAAGGATTAGATGGATTAATTTTGAATATAAACTCAAAATATAATTTATCAAGTATTTTTTTGAGTATAGATGAAATAATTAAACTAAGAGATGAGTTAAACGAGTATATTGATGATATTGATGATATTCTATAGCATTACGATTAACGGTTGATTTTATGAATAGATTTATGGGATTAATGCCTTCAAGTGAGGTAAAAAGAGAAGAACGATTTAAAGTTGGTATGAGTCAATTAATAGTAACAATACAATCTGGCGAGAACGGATGGACTATATTATATGCCGATAGTTCTTCTGAATATCAAGACCAAGTTGATACAACAGATAACAACTTTGATAAAGCGATGAAAGTTTTAAAAACACACTTTGTTGATATTAATAAGGTTGGGTAATATTGTACCTAACTGTTAGTACTATGAGAAGGTTTACTAACACAAAATTAAATTAGAATTACAAACTTTAAAATTCATACAAATATGACAACAACGAAACACAAGGCTATTAATTATGAGCCGTTGTTAGGCGTAATACGTGTTAGATGGGGTGATTATATGGTACACTTAGAAACACGCCTTCACACATTACAATTTGAATGCTACCCTGTAACTGATTGGAAAAAATTAGACACTGGTGAAAAAGGAATAAGTTATATCGACAAGGAAAATGAGGTAGACTTTATAGAAGAATTTGAAGAAGGTAAGTGTCTAAAGAAACTAGAAGGCTCATTCTGTTGGCGTGGTGTGTGGGAAGGTAGGTTATACTTTCCAGATGAAGAGTACTGGGGCGAAGAAATAGCAGAACTTTCGGAATTATACAATGACTATATTCTACCGTGGTGTAAAAACTTTATTAAAGATCGTGATCCACACAACCACTACGATTAGTATTACACATAACAGTTTGGGACGGTGTGTTGAACACCAAATTTAATAGAGATTAACTTAACAAATTAAAAGACAATGAGTGATAAAAACGATACACAATACACTATACCTGTTGTTAGGCATAGTTGTGAGATGATTACAGAAGAATACGTTTACAAAAACGAGTTTAGATTTCAAAGAACTCAAAGACATGGGATTTGGTTCGTGACATACCAAAACCACCTAATAACATTTGGTCAATATAGACATGACCTTGAACAATGGATTGATAACAATTATGCTTAACGGTCTGTAAACATAAGAAGTAAATTTGTTGTTATAAGATATTATTTTTATTTTACATATTAAAAAATTTAAAATTATGAAAACGATAAACAAAATTGAAGACATTTATCCAATGACAATAGTTCGCATGAGACATGGTAAATTTACTATCGTAGAAGCAAGTTGTGTTACTGATTGTGTAAATTCACTGGAAGAAAATGAAGAATGGTAATATGAGCCACATCACTTTATGAAAGAAGAGTGGGGGCATGTGAACTATGGTGTTGGTAATACAATAGTTGAAGCATTTGAGGATTTCAAAATAAGATTCTCAAAATAGAAAAAATATTGCTTATAATGGTTGGGTATATGTGAAGTACCTTACCACAAAACTTTAATAATATTGGAAACTTTATGTTATTAATAATTTGATGTATATGCACATGATAATAGAGATAGCCACTAAAATGTTGTGGTACTTAATTAAGTATAACATATCAGTATCTATGAACGATTTTTAAATTATATAATAACCTTTACATATATGGCTTATATATCTGTTAATAAAAGCATAAAATTATGGCGAACAAAGGATGTAATAACTGTATATTATAAAATTAGTGAAATTAAGATATGGGAAGATGATATACCAAGTAAATGTTTATTAGGTAAAGATGAAGAGTTTCGTTTGTGGTGGTAAGAGAATGGTAGAAAAAGAAATGTTGATGAAATTAGTGATATAGATTGCTTCCAAGAAACGAAATTCAGTGAATTTTATAAAACAAACTTATTATTAGATAAGATGCTTAAAATAGTAGATAATGAATAATTTTTATGAAATGTATACCATTAGATTTTAAACGCTAACATCGACGTAACCACTAATGTAGATTAGACTAAACCTCACATTACTATTCCCAAGTTGTGAATGGTTTAATTTCTATATTTATGCTATATGTGTAGTTTTTACAATTACTCTAACGAAAGGTTGTATATGTTCTGTGTTACCATATACATACTATAATTCAAAACACAAACATCAATTAGTAAAAATTAACAATAATGCTTTTATATATTTATAATATTAACAATAATTTATATGGATTTAGGAAAAGAAATTGAAATGTTGGATGCTTCCAACAAGGATTTTAAAGAACAATTAGAATTTGCTATTTGGAGTACAGGTGGAAGTTCTGATTATAGAAATGACAGAGAACGACCTTATAATGGACAAAGTTGGACAACTGAAGGAATAAGAGGACAAACCGAAGTAAAAGGAATAACAATGCGTGATATTAGGGATTGCTTAATTAAAGCAATGATTACCTCATCTCCAACACCAAAAGAATTTTATGAAAATGATTTTTTAAAATGTTGGGATTTTTCAAAATGCGAGTCTATAAAAGACGGAGATGATGTTGAACCTACTCAATATTTAATAGATAACCAAGAAAAATTTGTACACCAAAAAGTAAAATTAGGTACATGGAGACCACAAGATGTTTATAAATTAAATTGGGAAGATATGGACCCAATAGCTATCTGCCAAAATTTAACTTGTGAAATAGAAAAAATGATGGGGATTTACCCAAATGTTCAAAAGATACAGGATGATTCTGATTATGAAATATAACACTTTTGTTTTATTTCATAAAATAAAAAAAAATATTTTAAACACTAAAAAATATATTATGAGCGAACAAAATTTAAACAATAATACAAAACATATATTAACAAATCGGCTTTATTTTAGAGCCTGGAATGAAGAATTAAAATTAATGTCAAAACCATTTACATTTGGTCAAGTATTAAATTTTAATGATAAATATATTAAATCATTAACAAATGAAGTTGTATTGCGATTTACAGGTCGTAAAGACAGAAATGGGAATGAAATATGCGAAGGTGATATTGTAAGAGCAAAAACAGTTGACGTAATACATCCACAAGATTCCTTTAAAATAAAAGAAGAGTATATAACTTCATCTGTTTATTGGGATAAATATAATTGCTCATTTGAAACAGATTTTAATTGTTTTTCATTCTCTGATTCTGAAAATATTGAAATTATAGGTAATATTTATGAATTAACACAAACTACTTCATAAACTGTTTACTCGCTAATAGTATTTAAAATGTATTATACAATCAAAATAAATCTTTAGCTTTGTAATACTACCACCAAAACAGAAATCAAAGAATTGATTAAGGCTAAACTATCAGAGTCTTAATCACCTATAAAAAGACCTTATGATACAACTAAAATTGAGGACATGTGACTTAGTAAAACTCAAAGAATTATTTGAACAAATGAAAAAGAAACATAAGAATGTATTAACCATGTAAAAATGCTTAATAAAAGCGAATATTACTTATGATTGCAATGGTAAAATATATTGAGTGATATAGTTAATATTTAAAGTGTGTATAAATATATAAAATATATTATAATAAATTAAAACACTTAATTATGGAAATTACAAAAGAAATGATTGAAAAAAAACTTGGATATGAAATTAATAAATTCAAGTTAGAACCACTTTATGAAAATAGTGAATGTATCGGATTAAACGTAAATGTTGAACCGAAACATAGACTTGAAATTATTAATACCCCTATAACAATTAGTAAATCAAGTGATTTTAATGCCATTATAAGTCAATAATTTTTATTACTTATAATGTTAAAAAATATGAAATATATATGATTAAAAAGCTGTATCATAATATATGACATTTATTTAAAAGAAGTAGCGTTAAAACTAACAACCATATATTTGAACTAGTTAATTATTAATAAGATGAATATAGTAGAAAAAATAAAATAAGGGTTTAAATTCTTAAATAATGATTGCTCCGAAGTATTACTTGCATGTTTTGTGAGTAAAGATGAAATCCTTTAAAATGCTTCAAAAGAAGAATTTGATGATGAAAATTTTAGCCACGAATAAAATGATACAAGATCAGATGGTTGGGACGAATATAATTTTTGGGGTAATATTTATTTACCTCTGAATGAAGAGTTATACATGAAGTTCGTTGTTCATGGGTAATTATACATAACGCTTCTTGATTATATGATACATCAGTTACAGTGATTTAAGAGTACACCTCCTATCAAACATTACAAAAATAAATAAACCAAATATTACCACCCTTGTACAATACCAACATTAAGTATATAAGGAAATGAAAATCAAAATGGAAAAAGAAGATATGGAAAGATATTTAGATTTGAAAACCAAAGCCATCAAATTAATTGAATCTGGCTATATTTATTCAATTGAAAAATCTAGAAACGAAGATATTGTTATTATATGCTCAGGTTCTTTAAATTGTGACTAAGAATGTACAAGTAAAATTGGAATAATATAAGCTTCAAAATCAATCTGTATAATATCTAATTTAGATATTATGGAACTTAGAACTTTAAGGAAACTGATAATACTAGTAAATACAGTTTGTCGTGGTAAATTATATGTGTAGCTGTGTAAATATAGTAGAAGTTTTTTTGATAACTAAAACAACAACATTATGAAAATATTTAAAAACAAAATTGAAAAACTACTAACTAAAATAACAGATGAAAACTTACTTTTACTTGATGTTAGTGAACGTAATTCCGAATATTATTTGGAAAAGCTACTAGCATGGCAAGAAGAATTTGATTGGGTAGAATGGGAAGAATTTTACGAAAGTTGGTTTTACTGTGAAAGATGTAAAGGATATACAGAAGGACAATGTATCTGTTATGCCCGCTAACAGTTTTAGACTTTATGAAAACTGGATATTAAAGTACGAAAGTTTCAACCCATCACTAATGTTTAAACGAATAGTAATAATGAATAGTAGATTAAGTCCCAATTACACAAAACCATTCTTACTCTCAGTTTTTCTCTTATTTCAGTAAGTTAAAAAATATTTTAAAATTTCTTTGAAAAAAGTTTACATTTATCAAATAGGTTGTATATTTATATTAACAAAACAGATAAGAAATGAAAAATAGAACACAATTTATAAGTAGGTAGTAAGTCTATGGATTTGAAACGATAAACTTAATTATATGACAACAGAAACAGTACAATTTAAGGTAGCTAAATGCACCAAGAAAGAATTAACAGAAGTATGGAACTTCTTACAAAAACTTAATGATGTGATTCAAGAAAATGAACATTATGAAGAGGACTCGGAAATAAACAAAGAGATAGCAAATATTGCAAGAACATTACCTAATAGATCATTTATAGTTCCACTCAATCTTGAGATATTACTAGAGAACTACCAAGATGAAGAAAGTGATATATTAGAACATCCGAAATGGATAATGGAACTATATGAAAAGATTGAATCACTTGAAAAAGAGGTACAAGAGTTAAAGCAGGAAAGTTAGTAGTATTTATTACATACAACGTTTAGTATATGACTCGTTGTACCACGAAACTAATTAAATAAGATATTATGAATAAGCATGGGGAAGAAACAGAAGGTAATGCTTTATACGCATTGTTAGCAAATGAGAATTTTACTGGATTTTATGATGACAATGATCAACCAATTTTAGTCGGTGATAAACTAAAAAGTGAATGGGGTTATGAAGTTATTGTTATAAAAGATGATGATGATTATAGCGGGAAATTGATTTGCGATGATAAACACAGTTGTAAAAATATACCATATGCACTTAATAAAGGAAAAGGATATAGTAAAATTATTTGTTACTAACGGTCAGTATAACAAACGTTTAAACCCAAACTTAAATTGAAATAGCTTAAATATTAACCTACAATGTGTGATTGAAACATGAATATATGTTTATTATACATTGTTATAAAACATTGATTATGGATAACGAAATAACATTAAATATTGAAGAAATTTTAAAATTGGACGATAATTCAATAACTGATGCTGAAACTATAAGACAAATAGGTTTAATCACAACTAACTTTAAACTTAAACTTTCCGATGATGAAAGAAAACAATTAGCTAGAAAAGTGAAAATAGAATTCCAAGTATTTGCACTTTACCCAAATGTGATGAAGAAATTTGATTTTAAACCTGAGTAATGTTTTATAACGAATGCGTATACGAAATCTAACCTACCACAATATTTAATACTAACAACCGAACTATAATAGTTTATGTGTTATACACAATGATTAATTTAGCATAAACTTTAAACTAAAAACTCATGAAAAATATGGAAAAATACTTATTGACAAATTTTAATACAGAAAGATGGAAAGGTATTAATATGGAAAGTGTGAAATCACAAATAGAAAAATTGAACGAAAAGATCAATAAAATTGGATATTTGTTCGGTGAAATAGGCAATCCAGATACATTTGATATTTTATCAAAAGCATCACATTCAATTAAAAATTTAACATTTGAAGATGGTAAAGTATATGGTGAAGTTAAATTTCTTGACAATGAATATGGAAGACAAGCAGACAATTTTATTAATAATATGAATTGTAGTTTTGGAATACGAAGTATAGGAGCATCTGAACAATATAAAGATAGTGAAATAGTAATACATTCAATTTTTACTTGGGATATAATCAATAACTAATAATTTTTATTAGACAATGTTTAATAGAAGTAGAAATGTAGCATTATATATAACAAATACCAAAGACCAAAAATTAGCAGGATTAGCTTCAAAAGCACCTGAGACGTGGGGTTGGCGTAAATAAATTACACCTAACAGTTGCGTGTATGGTACATTACCAAGCCAGAACTTAATTAGAAATCATAAACTTAAAAATAAAATAAAATGGAAAATACGAAGGACGAAAAGTAATGTGCTATACACGATGTTATACACACTATTTTTACTGAATATCACGAAATGTCAGTTAAATACATTAAAAGATATGAACTGGAATTATATAAAGTTGGTGATATTGACAAAGAGAAACTTTATACGAATAAAGCAAAATCAGAAGCAATTGAGGAATGTATAAAAATACTGAATAAATATTGTGTATAAAAGTTAGGTGTATGAGAGGTTTAGTTAATATGACTTTTTTAATTAACCAATACTGTTTATAGTAAACTTTCTTATACTCACTACGTGATAGTACTACACACTACACCTTGTTATACTCTCATGTCAATTAATTAACCACTAAACTTAATTTGAAACACGAAATAAAAAAAGAATTTTATGGTGTTTTTTTTTAAATTTAAATTTATATATAAATAAAAAATATGAGTGAATATATAAGCAAAATGATTGATAAGGTAAAGAACTTTAAAGAATTTGTGAATGAGAGTAAGAATGTAGGTATACTATATCACTTTACTAATGAAAAATCATTAGAAAAAATTTTAAGTGATGATAAAATGATTGGTAGTTTTATATATGAAATTGGTGATGTTGAATTATATGGTGTATCAACAACTCGCAATAAGAATTTGAATTATGACCATACAAAAAACAATGTTAGAATAACACTTAATGGTGATATGCTATCAAATAATTACAAAATACAACCAAGAGATTATTGGGGAAGACAATATAATATTATAGACAACCCACAAACTATTGATGAAGATGAAGAAGTTATTTTAACACCAAAAGGTTATATTTTCAATATTAAAAAATATATTATATCAATTGATATAATACATTAAAAGTGCGCTAGTAAAATTCTTTTTATCACGAATGTTAAATAGAAGAACTGAGCTAAGACATGGAACATATTATTATACTCTCGTACCTACTTATTAAACACAAATGTTGATTTTGAACACGAAAGAAAAACAAAAAGAATTTTAGGTTGGACTTTTAAATTTGAAGATTTATAGACAATGATACTAGAATTATTGAATGAACAATACTCTAATAATGATACATTAAAACAACTTTATATTAGGAATGATGATGTTATAAACATATCAGAGAAAGGTTATTTTAAGAATATTGAATGGTTAAACTATACAACATTATTGTGTATAGAAGTATTTCTATTCCAAAGAATAAACTCAATGATTTTTAAAATCAACTAACAATGGTTTAACCAAATTATCAAATAAAGGAATAACTATTTTGATTGAAAAAATGATAGATATTAATACTAATAGTAAAGATTGTATTTATGAAACTGGAATATAACTGGATAAAGTAAATAATTCTATATAAACTTGTTATACAATCACTGAATATTTCAACAAAGATAACAGAGAAGAGTTAAAAGAAACTCTAAACTATGCTATCCAACATTTAGAAGAACTAATGGATAATTATTGTAAGTAAGATTCAATCAATTCTATTGTGATTTCATTGGTAGTTTATTAGAACCACATAATGAATACTTCCATCTTCAAGTATATAAACAAGTTTGAAATAATCGGTTTCATGTTTAACACTATCACATATCTAGTTGAACTTTTATTATTTATATTGTATAATACATAATTAAGTATAACGCTTGGTATATACTTACCGATGTATAAACTTTAGAATTTAATATAAACCTTAATAGAGTATTGTAATACAAATGAATAGCACAGAAAAAACCAGATTACATAAACATAGTGTTAACAATATTACTTATTTCATTTGCTCTAAAAAAGTAATTGATTTTGCAAAACCTACTGAGGTTTCCAAACCTTTTAAAAGTGGTTACTACATGGATAATGATGAAAATTATATTGCCGTTTTAGATTTTGAAACGTGTGAATCATATTATAACCTATTATCAGATGATGAACAAGACAATTTTTGGCTTCAAGAATTGTATTCTGGAACAATGGATGTTTCAAAAATTACATTAAAAGGATTAAAAGAAAACGGTATATGGCTTGAGATTGAAAGAATTATTGGTTTAACCACAACTAAAAATAGAGCAATGACATTAAATAATTTATCCGAAAAGTTTAATTACACACCTATCGAACTTATAAACAAAATTGTCAGATAGTATTATTACTAACGTTCATTACCGACTTTGGAATACGAAACTTTAACTCAAAAACAAAATTTAATATGGAAAACAATACTTCAATAAACCACGAAAACGGCAATGACGCTAACCGCTTATTAGCTGACGTTGTTGATTCGCTTGAATTTATCGCTGATTCCCTTTCTGAGGAAGCACTATTACGTCAGATGATAGATGATTGGTGTATCAAACAACTTGGAAACACAGAGGAATCATTAGAAGTAGCTGATAAGATGTTTACTGCCGCAAGGGACATCTTTTACAATGTCAGCTAACGGAAGTGTTTCTGTTGTGGGGTTCTTTGGATTTCAAAATTGGGAAAGTGTTTCGCCCATAACTGAAACACAATATTATATACTGTGATTATTTTACTAATGACAAAGGAACAATATTTATCAAATTTGGATTACTTACCAGATTTCATGAAAGATTTTCATGACCAAAAGGACTTATTCAAGTCAATTTTCGACCAATATAGAAACGGAAATGCAAAAGAATTACTTGAACGTGTAAATTGGGTTGATGCCCAATGTTTCACTATTGATATATTTCTTTGGTGGATGGCTGAAAATGGCTACAAATTACAAAAGATAAGAAAAAGCGGTGTCAAATTTGATAATGCTGAAGAAACGATAAAGCATTTTACAGACATTAGGCGTGGAAAATACCCTGTTATAATCAAGGATATTATATCATAGTATATAACGCTTGTAAATATAAAACGTTTAAAACTAAAATTAAATTGAAAAACATAATTTAATTATAAACACAACATCAAATTTGGAACAATGGAATAAATGTTTTATATTTGTTGCTATAAGTATGATGTATTATTTTTGTTTTACCGAAGAAGAAACAATTAATAAATGGGTAGATAATGGGTAGATAATGGTTTGTTAGATGGTCTTACTGAAATTGGAGACATTGAAAAGATTAAATTATTTGAACCTAGTCTAACACAGAAGGTATATATTAAAACCTTACCAAACGATGAAAATAATAAAACTCAAAACAAAAATAATATTACACTAACGCTAAGTTATTTACACAATTTATGGATTGACAAAGGTGAAAGAAACACCAGTGGTAAAGTAGGCGAACATCGTGAAGCTAGAATAACCAATAAGTCCCCGAAAATGCGTGAATACAGTGTTAGACATTGCCTTTTTTATTTCTCAATTTATTAAAACTCAATTATATGTCAAAAAGAACAAAAATTTTCTTCGATACTGAATTTACTGGACTGCACCAGAAAACTACTTTAATTTCAATTGGATTAATTTCAGAATGTGGTAAAACATTCTACGCTGAACTAACCGATTATGACAAATCACAAATTAATGATTGGTTACAAGAAAATGTCATCAAACATCTTTACCTGACAGAAGATAATATTAAAAAATCAACTGGGAATAACAGATTAATGATGGGAGAAACTTCTACCATTCGAATGGGTTTAGGTAATTGGCTTTCTCAATTTGAATCAGTTGAAATGTGGTCTGATTGTTTGTCATACGATTGGGTTTTGTTTAATCAGATTTTTAATCACGCTTTCAATATTCCCGAAAACGTGTATTATATTCCATTTGATATTTGTACTTTGTTTCATGTTAAAGGAATTGATCCAGATGTTAATCGTGAGGAATTCTCGAACATGAAAGAAGTAAGTCAAAAACATAATAGTATGTCAGATGCTAGAGTAATTAAAGCTTGTTACGAAAAACTGAACAATCTTCTTGTTGTTCCTGATTTTGATGATTATTTAGTAGATATATCAAATGGTGATATTTATTCATTTAAAAGAGGGTTTGGTAAATTAACCCCTTCCGAATCAAAAGGATATTTAACAGTTTCATTATTTAATAATGAAGGTGCGTTTAATACAAATGTTCACAGAATTGTGATGGCTGCTTTTTTAAATACATGGGAATGGGAGAAACCAGAAGTTAATCATAAGGATCACAATAGAAAAAATAATAATATAATCAACTTAGAGTTAGCTACAAGAGTTGAACAAATGGATGATGTTACTCGGAAAAATATCTCAGAAGCAAGAAAAGGGATATTCACACTAAGTGAAGAACATAAAGTTAAACTATTAGAATCTAATCAAGGTGAGTTAAATAACAAGTCTAAAGTAAAAGAATCGGATATAATTGAAATCTTGCTTGATTTTAAAACCCAAAATAACTTATACAAAAGTGGCTTTGTAAAATCATGGGCTTCTAAATTGAATATTAGTGAGTCTCAAGTGTATAGGATAATAAAAGGTACGGCATGGAAACATGTAGGGTAAATACGCTTTGGGATGCAACAGTAATTCGTGAATGCTTTGTCAAGTTACAAGGGCTTCCTAAAGTATCACCTAACGTCCGAGTATAAAAAATCGGGCGTAACCACTAACGTAATTCAGAGCGTAAACACTGCCTACGCCTGTTTTTTATCCATTGTTGGCAGTAGTTAATTTTGATTATGGACTTACTTGAATTTAAAACGAAACTTGACAATAGAGAATTTTGGGGCGAAAACTCAAAAGAGATGTGGGATGCTGCTTATAAATGGCAAGAACAAGCCAATGAAGAAGACAACTTAATTAAATGGAGTTGGGATTGTGGATTAAAATTAGATTATGACGGTGATGTATGCCGTATATCTTCCCGATTTTATCCACCACATAAAAACTCTGCTGAATACGGAAAGTATCACGGAACTATTACTGTGATGATTGGCGATGCAATAGAAGATATACACAAGCACGAATTAGAGGCTAATACTTTGGATGAGATACAAAAACTTGCGGAAGATTACGTTTCCAAAATTCTAGATAAAATGCACAATGCTATTCGTGCGGTATTTTAATTGCTACCAACGTTTTCGGTCTTTACCTTCGGGTGGGAATATGGAGCGATTACCAACTTATTCAGTTATAATTAAATAGGGGAACACAGCAACCCACGTCAACCCACCTGAAGTAAAACCCGTGTTATGGGCAGGTTTTATAACAATAATATTTAAAAGATGAAGTCAATAAAAAAATACAGTTACCCAAATGCGGAACTTTTTAAGTATGAAAATGCAAGGGTTCAGGTTGTTTCATTACCAACAGAAGATTATGGTATTGAGTTAAAAGTTCTTTCAGAAGATTTGACTCCAAGAGCATTCCATATTGTCAAAAAAGAAAAAATTGTTACAACTGGAATGAGGATAAGTAAAGAGGCTGCATTGTCGTTAATGATTGGGCTACAAGAGCAACTTCGTAAGGATGGTATCATTTAAACTTGCACCATAACGCTCTAGCATACCACTGAGAACGTGGTATAATAGCCTGAAGTTTCTACATATACACATCACGAAACAATGCTAATTGTGCAAGGAAAAAGGAGAACATTTATGAGAATAACTCTAGCACATAATTACGACAATACGGGGATTCAATTGAAAATAGTTTCGTAGAATTATACCTAACGAAATCGTATTTAAGAATGATGTATTAATGAGGGATGATGATAATCCGAAAATCGTACTTATATTAAGTAAGTATATCATAGCGGACTAAATGTTTGCTAACGGTTCTCAGCTATATTTAGTTACGAATTACGAAGCACGAACTTTCAAATTAGTAATAACTTAAATAAATAGAACAAATGTCAAATTTAACACAAGAACCACAATTTAATATTGTTGATATTATGCCTCGTTTTTTATCGGAATTAAAAGAAAATTGGAAACCGAAAACAGAAACTAAAACTGGTTATGGGTATCACGGAAGCAGTAAAGGTGATGAGATTGAATACACTATGTATTTTGATGAATATAGATGTGAATGGACTACTAAAGATAGAGCTTTTCAGGGGCTTGTATTTAAGGAGGTAGATAAGTTTCTTAAATGATGCATAACGGCATGTATTGGCGTTTGTTGTCTATCAGAAACGAATTTAAAACACAAAATAGATTGAATTATGAATACAGAATCAAACAACATGGAATGTAATAACGTCAATACTGTTACCGTTTTTTTCTTCAATCGAAGAAGCTGTTAAGGAACTTGGATTGAATAAACATGTAAGGTGGAAGAGCTACTTAGGTTATTTATGTAGATATACCAAGAAAAATATTTGTCCTGAATTTGTTCTAAAGGATGGTTTACCTGTTCATATAAATGACAGGTAACGTGTTGAATATGGTGTGTAGCCACTGAAAAAAAGCTACAATGTTTAATAACTATTAAAACGACAATAATATGAAGAAAGTTAAATTACTCAAATGGCTATACATTATATTTGGTGTTAGACAACGTAATATTTGTAAAAATTGTTGGTATTACCACAAAAATATAAAACAATGTAGATTGAATAGAAGTACAGAAATGGGTGGTGTTGGAATGAGTGTTGATAAAAATGATACATGTGGAGACTTCATTAGGTGATTATGTTACCAACGTTTTCGGGCTTTGTATTTGTTGGTGATTAGAAAGCACAAATTTTTAATAACAAATAAAAATTAATAAGATGAACAAAAATAACAACAAACACGAAACCACCAATGACACAAAACCCGTGTTATCTACTGTGCTTTCTGATGCAGAATACATTAAGGAGCTTGAAGGACTTGTTTGCTTTTTGGCTGGATGTTACGAAAAGACAAAGGAAACATATTTTGATAAACACATGGAAACATGTAGTATTACAAATCCAAACAGACGTGATTTAACCGAAGCAGAAGAAAGAGAATGGCAAAGGTTTCCAATGATACAAGGAACAAGATTGCAACACGTAGTATCTAATATCGTAAAAGTAAACAAGCCCACTCCTAAAGATATACAAGGTTTGTTAAGGCGGTTCACAGCATAGCAGATAACGGTTCAGGTATTACCGAAGACAGGGATTTGAAATACAAAAGTTTTAGCCTTAGACAAATACCCAATAGAATTATAAATAATTAATTAATCGAGAATGTCCTGCTTTTGGTAATACCTTGTCCGTGTAGTACTTCTCACAAAATTAAAATATGAAAGTAACAGTAAATCAAGACAACACAATCCAACTGGAAGAAGTGTTTAATTCCATTCTCTTAAAAACAAAAGAAGGTGAAGAAATGGCTATTTGTATGAGAGATAGCGGATTTGAATTTAAGTATCAAGGTGAGTGGTATTTTGCCAAAGAAGGATATGTTGAGTCATTTCACAAATCGGTTCGGGGTAATTACCTCGTAGAACAAAAACACGATGGGAGTATGGATTGTTTACCACAGACCAACTCGGATCAGTTATAGCATTACATATAACGTTTGGTGTGTGCGCTGTTGGGAAATTACGAGCGCAAAACTATCAGACTACACAGAACTACAAACGAAGCTACACGGTTGCAAATTGTGACTATGTCCAATAGCCTATGATACAGTGTTATACACAGTATTTTATTAGTATTCAATAATTTAAAACTATATTAAAATGGAAAATTCAAACGAAAAATACACTATACCCTTTGTTATACATTCGGCTTTTGGGTATAGATTCTCAGTTAAAAGTAATCAAAATAGTATAATTGTTGAAACTGGCTTCTTTAAATCAAGCCTAAAAATGAATAAAGAAGAACAAATCAGTTTTTTACACCAATACACAAATGGAATATATTTTAAAAAAGAATCCTTTGTAAGTATTGATGTTTTTGAAGCTGAGGCATAACGCTTGTAGATATATTTAGTTGTTTACTTAAATAAAAACAAATGGTAACAGAATACTTAAAAGCAAAACAGATAGTTCAAGAATACGAAAAACAATTGAATATATCTGATGTTATACCACGTTTTTCAAACCTTAAAGATGGTGATAAAAGTGGTATTCACGAAGTCCTTTTTCAAATGGATATTATTGAACTTGATGATGATAAAGTTGAAAATTACTATAACCAATTACCAGATGATATTAAAAAAGACGGAATGAGGTGGGGATTCCAAGATAGTGTTGTTATGGATAATATGGCTAAATGGTTTGAAAAGAATGTGGTATAACGGCTACAGATATATGTAGTTGCCTTGCACAAACTTAAAAATTAGTATAAATCTTAATAGGCAATTACATATATTGCTTGTTAGCACCAGTACGGTTTATTTAGTACAAAATTTAATTTCTAATATTTATATATAAATAAAAGAACAAATGGAATTTAGAAAATTTATAGCAACTACGATAAGAGAGTATTTGAATGAACAAAAAATAATAAACGAAAATTTTGTAGCATTTCATGGAAGCGGTGTTGAATTTGATAACTTTTCTGATGATTTTATTGGCAGTGGAATTGGAAACGCTGGTTTTGGTTATGGTATATATTTAACAAATACCAAACAAAACGCAAAAGGTTGGGCTAAAAGTTTAGAGAAAAAAGCAAATGTTGTTATAGATGGTATTAAACAATCTGAAATTATTGAAAAATTCTTAACAAATGCTGTTGATTTACATGGTAATAAACCCGATTTATTACTTCATATATTAAAAACTCATATTGATAAATTATATCAAGAAAATAAGATAACAGAAAAAGAATACAATTTCATTAAAAACTCCAACACTTTAAAATTAACAAGAAGTAGATTTGTATATGAAGTAAATGTAACAGGTGATGATTTTATTTATTGGAATAAACCTATTTTATTAGAACAGGTTGAGAAAGTAAAAAAACAAGCACAAAAAGAAAATATAGAGATTGAGATTGTAATTGATGGAATCATTAAGATAAATGATAGAATTATTAAAAATGGTGAAGATTTTTATGGTTCGTTAAAAATGCCACAAAAAGATAAATCTTCTTTTTTATATAGAAGCGGTATTGATGGTGTTATATATTATGAAAGTGGTGAAAACTTTGTAATTTTTAATCCAAATAGTTTATCCATTAAGAAAATAATATCATTTTAGAATAGTGCGATTGGAAAAAATAAAACAAAAAGATTACAACCACGAAACTTAATACGAAGCACTTCCGTAGCATTGCATATAACGGTAAGGCTTGTAGATGGCTGTGGATTAATGTCAAAAAAACTGAAATAAATTAATGGAGAATGTAATGCAAGTACAGACCGAACAACCAAACAGCCACAGCTATTTACAAGCCAGTGTTAGCGGTTGTTCTTCTTTTTCTCGCAAGGTAATACTTCATCTTTGTGCTGATTTAGGTTCTGATAGTCTTTTCTATCAAAAATCAGACGAATACGAAGTGATAATGATAGGTGAAAAAATAGGTGTGGAAAATTACCACCCACCTAAAAACGTACATGGAATAATAGCAAACCCACCATGTACAGAATTTTCAACTGCTGGAGATTTTAGGCAAGTAAAGGACATTGAAAAAGGGATGTATTTAGTAAATCATTGCCTAAGAATAATTGAAGAAGCAAAACCGAAATGGTGGGTTTTGGAAAATCCTTTTAATGGCAGACTAAAGGAGATTTTAGGAAAACCCAAATACACATACCAGCCTTGGGAATTTGGTTCGCCTTGGACAAAGAAAACGGCATTGTGGGGAAATTTTGAAATACCAAAGCCATTATTTAAAAAATGGGAAGATGTGCCAAAGAACGAAAATTTGTACATTAGACCTACAAGGCAAAAGCCTGGACTTGTTTACTTGCATAAATCGGCAGTAGATTTAATTCCTGAAATGCAATGGGCGAAAGACAGAATAAAAACCGATGCGGATATTCGTTCGATGTGTAGTGCTGGATTTGCCAGTGCCTTCTTTCAGAATAACCGCTAACGGTTGGGTGTATGAGAATGTTTGCTTAGATGAACTTTCAAATTACCACAACTGCTTATAGTAAACTTTCTTATACACCTTGTTAGCACCAGTATGGTTTATTTAGTACTAAATTTAATTTTCTAATATTTATATATAAAGAAAAAGACAAATGGAATTGAGAAAATTTATAGCAACTACTATTAGAGAATATCTAAATGAAAGTAAAAACGGATATTTGAAATTACAACGAGGACAAACTGGTGAAGTTGAAGAACCTTGGGATTTTAATTATGGTAATGGACAACATGGTGAAGGTGTATATGCTTTTATATATGGTGATAAACCAATGATAGATTACTATACAAGTAGAGGTGAAAATTTACACACTTTTCAAATTCCAATGAAATTGGTAGCAGATTTATCAAACAAAAACTGGGATTTTTGGGATGTGAAAGCGTATATTTACAATAATCCACAATACAAAGCATTTATATTTAGACATGTAGGGCATGGAATACCATCTTCAAAAGAAGTTCTAATAACAGACCCAAATATAATTGAAATAATAAAATAATGTTTAATTGAAGCACTTCCCTAGTATTGGTGCTAACGTTTGACGGTAAACTCTCGTTGCCGTGATAAATACGAGGGATAAATTTTCAAAATACAACAAAATGAAAAACAAAGCAGAAAAGATTTATAACCAACAAGGCAATGGAGTTTTACCGTGTGTTAGCGGTAGTTTGAGTGCGGATGATGTTAAGTGGCTAATAATGTATGGTTATAATAAAGACAAAACGATTGATATTAGAAGCGAAGAAAAAGGAGAATTGGATTACGCAATCTCAAATATGTTTCAAATGCTAAAAGATAGCACTAGTTTTGATGCTGAAAGAGTAGAGCGTGTTTTTTGGGAGCGTGTTGGTGCGTTGGCAAATTACCGCTAACGAATGTATAAACGTAGTTCAAAATTTTGAACCTTTATCTTAAAAATCCGTTAGTATAGTAAAAACTTATTATGTTAACAGATTTTGAAAATAAGATAATTAATAAATTAGGATATTTGGTTCATAATAATGAACTTTCAAACGAATGTATGGTTCAAATCATTGAACTACTTGGTGGTTATTTGAATTTAAAAACAACATCTGAATATTCAAAAACAAATAATATTAGCTATAATGGTGCTAAAAAATGCAGGAAAAATTTAATTTTGTTTAAAATTAAATTTATATTAGATAATGATTATTAAATTTAAAAATTGTTTCAAAAAATTAAATTATGAAAATATAAATGTTAGGTT
>JACCDR010926263.1_pt1 | contig 21730 bp, 24 predicted proteins | sample 7446431 | NCBI WGS metagenome assembly JACCDR01 (sample SAMN15323443, study PRJNA562643) | freshwater metagenome | isolation source: river surface water | place: USA:Blue River Watershed | collected 2017-08-17 | reverse complement strand
TTGGTCAATGAACCCCACGGAGAAGAGCAGTGCAGTTCTGGAAAAACTGGAAGACGAAGATCGCTGAGAACTTCGACGGCACGCAGCTCGAACTCGAGCGGGCCGCGCGCATGGTTGCGCTCAATCGTGTTATCGGACGGTCCATTCGTGACTTGTCCGATGACGTGATTTCGGCAGCACAGGCGCGACGCGCTGCGGAGTTTTTCCGTGGCAACCAATTCTACCACCTCAAAAATACGCGATATCACTCGCCGTATTACGCTCCGCCGGAAGGCCAAGAGCTTGATCCGAAAGCGCATATCCGGTATATGCGTCGGTACACCATGGCTCTGGCAAAGTTCTTCGATCAGCAGGCGAGCACGATCCCAGTGGCCGGAATGGCGCTGGACAAGCTCTTCAGCGACCGTGATGAGCTTCTGCCAGGCATATGGGAAGCTACGCCCTTCGAATGCGAGGCGGCGTAAATCCTATCTACGCCCCAATTCCGGGGCTACATTTTTAGATACATATGAGGGAAAATTTGTGACCATTATCAATGAGTCCGAATTGCGGACGTTAAAGAAACTGCTCAATATGACAACCGCTGAGTTCGCTCGTGCACTCAATGTGTCGACAGCTTCGGCAGGCAATTACCTTGCGGGGCGCCAACAGCCGCGTGCGGCGGTGCAAGAGCGCATCGCCAAGCTGCAGCAGCGGCTTCGGATGCAGCCGATACCGCCGTCGCAGCTTGGGCTAGATCCCTTGGAAGGCGCCGACCCGAACGAAAGTGTTCCGGAGTATGCCAAGCCGGAAGTCATGAAGGCGGTACGCATTACCCTAGGCTTTTCTCAGGGAATGTTCGCAGAGCGCAATGGCTTTAACCAGGGGACCTACTGCCAGTGGGAACTTGGAAAGATACGCGTACCGCGACACCACTACCCGACGCTCGAAAAAGCATACCGCGCCGCCGAAAAGCTCGGGTTCAACGAGGTATTGCTCAAAGCTTCGCCGTCTACGGAGCGGGCGGTGACCAATGGCCATAAACGGGCTCCGGCACCTGCGACGGCGCCGGTCCCTGCACCTGCTGCAGAATCTGTGGGGATTGCACGCGCTTCTGATATGCAGATGGCTGTGAGCGCTGAAGCCCTCCTCGAGTTGAATACGGAGTTCATCGAGAAGTTCAAAGAAGCGAGGCAACGCCAAATCATTGATTCGGCCATTGCCTACGCATCTCAGAAAGCCCAGGAAGCGCAGGATTTCAGCCCCATCTTTCTTCGGAAGATGCTCGGCTTGATTCTGCTCACGGGCATTCAGGAGGACATCTCGAGCACGACCCTATACCGCTACGTGACGGGTCTGACACCGCCCTAGAATCTGGTATGGCCATTGGCGTAGGCGAGAGCTCTCCAGTTGTTACCTGGGTTAAATACCAGGGATTTGCAGGACCCAAGATTGACGGTAGGATTCGTGTGCCGGTTCCTGAAACGGACTTGCATATGGACCATGCGTACTACTTGGTCGCACAACTGGAAGCTCCTACGTATGGCGCGGTCCAGGCCTACGATGGGTGCGGAATGAGCGCGGGGCCGCTGCACAACATTGCGGTGTATCCCCGAGATTTATCCCAAGGGTCTCTTTTCCCTCTTTTAGGTTCCCTTGAACGAAGTCAAGTCCCTACGACAGCGCTTTTGGCGCTCCTTATCGCCTACCGAGAACAAGGCTGGGTCATTGGTACGGACGGGAAAGTCCGGCGAACGCGTGACAGTAAGCTCGTGGGTGGCACGGAAATACGCGCTGCCTTTACGCCACCAGATGGTAATGTTCCGCGCGCAGGCACAAATTGGGAAACATCCCGACGATGGGCGTTACTGCACCATGCTGTATTTGCGGACCCCAACTACTTTAATGCTCAAAAAATGGGCGCGCAAACGTGGCTTTTCAACGCCTCCAAGAACACGGGATTTTATCGCGGTAAAGACATGTTTGCCCTTTCGGCGGGCAAAGATTTGACTCCGCAGGAGGATTTGGCGCTCAGTGTGTACCACGCCTATTCTGTGAATGCGCCGGCGGTGGCGCGCGAGGTGCTGAGCGATGCCATGGTGGGAACCAAGAAAAAAGGATCTTTCCCCGCAGCGCTTATTTCAGGTTTTTCTCGCGCTACCTACGGAAATTGGCAAGCACGTTATCTTCGAACACGTGACGCGGCCCTTAAGTCAGGCATTTGGCCTAGCACGTTCTTCTCTGGGAAATCTGCTGTCTTCCCACTCCGTAGCGCAATTGTTGGATGAGAATGACAAGCTGAGAAGCTGTATACGACATTTAGAAAATGAGAATAAGACGCTGCGTAAAGAGATGGAGCAGCTCCAGATTGATATGTTCATGCGTTCACGTTTGAACCAGGGCACCAGCAATTAGCTGGTTTCTGGTAAAAGGGATAGTGCATGCAGACGTTTTTGCCTACCTCCGACTTTGCGGAGAGTGCGCGCCTCTTGGACACAAAACGCCTTGGCAAGCAGCGCGTTGAGTGCAAACAGATTTGGAACGCGCTACACCAGGGCGGTGGCTGGAAAAATCACCCAGCCGTGTCGATGTGGCGCGGCCACCGGTTTTACTTTCTCACGTACTATCACGCGATTTGCGCGGAATGGAGACGACGAGGTTACCGTCATGAGATGACGATCCAGTTAGACTGGTATGACATCGAGAAGGACGCTGACGGTGGCGCGCCGTTTTGGTTGGGACTTGATAAGTTCCACACAACGCATTGCCGCGTATTGTACGAGAAAGACTCAGGTTATTACGAACCTCGGTTTAAGGCAGCGAATCTTTGGATTCCTCCCATCCTGATTCCGCGCATGCTGTGGCCTGTGAGAAAAGACGGAACCCCGACGCACGAATACGCGGCGTTTGGGCCGATTCACCCCTCACCTGTGCAGTGTGTATACCCGCAGGAGCCTCCGCTGCCTGCGAAGTAGTCAACCACCTTGCACGACAATTCCGAATGGTTTAAGATCTCCAAAGAACTGGCAGGGTCAAGTCCTTTGGAATCTAAAGCCATTTTTAATCAAACTCCTCGTCGTATTATTGTGGAGACTGGAATGCATCCGAATAACGGTCGTTATGCAAAGAAATACGCTCCTGCGCCGAACTACGGAAATCCCCAGGCTCCATATAAGGCAGGGCCGAGCAGGGGTCCTTACGTAGTTTGGCGCATTAAGGAGAAAAAGAAGGCAGGTAGAACGTGCATTGAAGTCAATGAACGCCCCGTTCCTGTGCCGCAATATTCCGTATGCCTCGGTACAGCACGCGAAGATGAGAACGGTCAGATCATCGATGTCTCGAAGTATATTAGCATTTATGACATCGACGACTTGATCGAAGGTCTCGTGGCGATTCGCGACAAATACAAAGCCATCCGCGAAAATAGAGCCCGTGAATTCGGTATGCACCACCGGCACATCGAAGATCACGAAATCGACTACGACGCGATCGACCACGACAACGAGCCGCTGCCCGCTGCAGGAATGCGACGTCGCTGATATGTTGAAACACTACGATTTCGAGTGCTCGGACTGCCAACACACATTTGCGGAATATGTGGAAGGTGCCGATGGCCTGCCCGACGAGGGCTGCCCGGCTTGTCATGCCACGAATCTAAAGAAATTGCCCAGCACGTGGTCAAGTCCGAGCACCATCGTAGTGGATTACCCCGGCTCGAAGCGTTTAAAAGCGGGATATACCCATCTTTATAATCGCCCTGCTGAAAAAAAGGGCTCACAGGTCTCCATGTATAGGGGCCAGAAATAGGCAAATTGTGCCTGAAAAAGAAAAAGAAAAACCCGTCACGCGGACCATCGATCTCTCGACACTGCGCATGCAGTTTGGCGAGCACGAAGGGTGTGGCGATTGCCCTGTCAGTTTGACGTGCATGGCGGATAGTCTTCCGAAGATTTTCTTCTTCTCGAAGTACACGCCGCGCATCTGCAAAGACCGCTCTGTCAAGCTTCCGTGCATCGAGAATGGCAAGACGGAAGTCTTTGCCCTGACGAGCACGAACGCCTGATGCCTACGCTGAGCGAGCAACTCTCTGACCGGATTTACACTCAGATCGAGAGTAAATTTGGAAAGCTTCCGAAAGCAGCCCGCGAACCTTTTAAGAAGTTCGTGGTATGCGTTGCGGAGGGTTTGCTCCTCTTTTTAGATCAGGATGCAACGATTGAGGTCACGGTGACCACGAGCATCCCAGGTGGAACCGGCCCGACAGGGCAGCCACTTCCCGGAAGCACGGTCTCGAGCAGCGGAACGGGCAAGCTCATTCAAAAGCAATGACCCGAACCCGTGCGCCGCTGGCCGGCGATGAGGGTGACGTGACCTTGAGACCGTTGATGGTCTGCCCAAGGGGGTTGACCATCATAATCCAGCCCGCCCCTGCTGCGAGCGTGGTCGTGGTGGGGGCGTTGGTGACGCCGTCGTCGAGCGAAACGATGACGTCTGCGAGATCGACCGCCACCATGAGAAACTTCGGGTTGGCGACGCTGTCGAGCGCGATGGGGAAGTCTGTGGAGTTGGGCGGAACCGCCACGACTTTGCAAGACTCTTCCGAGTACTCCAGCAAATACGTGAAAGGCTCACGCCGGGGCACGGCGCCATTGGGCACAAGGCTCCCGTAACTAACAGTGAGGCTGACGGAGAGAGTCGGCATGCCGATGATTTTAGCCTGGTTGCTTAACAGCCGTCCGCGCGCGTGCTTGGCGTAAGGGTTCCGTCGAAAACCACGGGTCGTGTGGGGTCTTTGGTTTCGGGAGCTGCATCCGGATTCGCAGCAACATCCGCTGTGCGAATTGGCTGCATGCTTTGGTCAAAACCCACGATAGGGTTCCGTGTCGGGTCGCTGAGCACGATGCCCGGCGGAGCCCCGTAAAGGGGTGGCCCTGGCTGTGTAATGACGTCCATGGTCGCCAGGACGTCCTCGAGCGGGTGCTTCTCGCCTTCCCCGAAGAAGAGCTCAAGCAAGTCTCGGATGGGCTGCAAACGCGGCTCGCGAGGTGCTCCCGCCAAGATGATAAACCCGGCCACAAGCTCTTGATGGTCGTAGGGCGGCCGCGACGGATCCTTGGTGTCGGACAGCCGATGGGCAAGCTCGCGCATCCAAGCTTGCATGCCTCCGCGCTCGACCGTAATCGTGGTAGCGCGCATGCCTGCGATTTCCTGCTGTGCCAAAAGACGAACCATGCTCTCGAGACGCTTGAGGCTTGCGGCAACGCGCTTGGCATCGAGCAAGAGCATTTCGATTTGTCGAAGCGTCTGCAAGACAAGCTGTCCAATCCCTGAATTGATCGTCGTACGTGTCAGCAGCCCGGCTAGGTAAAGCTCTGCTTTTCCGACGATATCCTGTAGCACAGGGAAAAGCGTGATGAGGGCAGGGGTGTAAAACCAGTCGGGAGGTTCACTTCCCCGCGTTGTATGCCAACGCTGCCGATAATGGATATGCGCCACATTGGAAAATTGACTCGGCTTCGCGCCCACTCCATCCACTTCGTATACAAGAGACAGCGCGTAGTAATAGTGCTTGCCATCTTCGAGTGGGACGCTATCCACGTACCTTGCAATAAAACCGTCATTCTTGATGCGGGCAAGAACCTGAGGTTCTTTGTCGGTTTTGTAGACGTAGTATTCTTTAATGTTTTCTTTATACTCAACGGGCTCATAGGGTGTCGGGAAATTTTGGTGCCAAAGAAAACGCTCACGTAGAAGTGGGTTTTGGCCGCGGACAATGATGATTTCTTTGATTTTCAGGGTGCTCTTGAAGAAGGCAGCGCGGGCCATGAGCACGGGTACGGGCGTCCAATCCAGCTGAACACCAAGGCGGTTTTCCCCGGGGATCGGAATCACGCGGGCACGTAAGCCACCCGCTATCGGCTGGGTCCGTGCCGCCATATCTGCACGGACGCCGAAATTGAGAAGATTCATGAAGAGGTCGTTGAAGGCGTAAATGGGTGCAACGTCGACAGCGCCCATGACGACCGCTACGCCGGTGACAGCGTAGTTCGATGGAAAGAGAGGCCGCGCGATGTCTCCTTCATCGCGGAGAGAGATGGCGAGCTCACGCCAAAATCCGGCGTTGCCTCCGGTGGCGTTGGTCGTGTCGTTAATCCAGCGAATGGTGTCGGGGGTCATCTCATAGGCGATGTCCCCGGCGCGGCTGTTCTTGGCCCCGATGTGATTGAGATAGGGTGTGATGTCGATGCGGTCGACGCCAGTGGCTTTGAGCACGCCCAAGAGGTTTTTTTGAATGGGAATCATGATGGCGTGAACGCCCGTGTTTCCCTTGATGCCATCAATAAAGGCTTGAATCTCTTCAATGGCGGCACGCAGCGCCATTTCCACAGGATTGGCCGAGACTACGCGAGCCAATTGCGTGGTGATTCGAAGATATTTCTCTGTGACCCCGAGCGCTGTGGCCAGTGCAGCGTTGGCTTTTTGCATCCCGTCAAGGGCTTTGCCAAGACCTGTGGGAAAGAATTTCTTTGTGTGTACGCCGCGCCAATTAGCCATTCTTTTTAACCTGTCGCATCTGGGCCTCGAGCAGGCTTTTGGCTTGCGCAAGGCGGCTTAGGATGTCTTGTTGTTCACGCAAAAGGCAGGCTTTTTGGACGAGTACGGCGAGTTTGGCGATGCGCGGCGTAGCCCATTTCCCGTCCATAAAACGCCCCTCATTGGTGGTACAATACTATGATGGCCCCAGTAAATTGGTCTGGGCATTTTACAAGGAAAAGTAACGTCATGCCGATCATTCTCGCGTTTCAGGCTTCGAACTTCGCGACGACGATGTATGCCCTGGGCATTGCCACGGTCAGCAGCGTCGGCACCTGGCTCATCGTCCGCAAGCCGAGCGACCGCCAGTTCTGATTCACACGGGCACCTTTGGGCCCACCTACCTCTCACAAGGACAAGACGTATCATGGCACTTCCGATGATTTCTGCGTGGTGGACCATTGGTGGCACCGTGGGCGGCGCCGCCGTTGGCGTCGGCACGACCCTGCTCGTCGTGAGCAGCAGCCGCAAGAAGGTCAAGGACGAGTGGGCGGAGCTCGACCGCAAGAAGAAGGAGTTCGAGGCCGAGCGCGCCGCGTTCAACGGCACGCGCCAGGCTGCGGCACTTCCCTCTGCGACGGGCGCTGCGCCCGCGGCTCCCTTCGTGTTCACGGCCGCGCACCTCAAGCAGGTCGAAGAGAGTTTGCAGGCGAAGTATCGCTTGCAGCCGAAGGAGTAATCCTTCGTCGGGGGAGGCCTTCCCAACCTCCAGGCCTTCCCCTTTTTATTTACAAGCCAAGGAGAAGAATGTCCGTACAAACCGTGACGTTGCCAGCAGCCGCTGTGGCCGTGATGTCGACGTTGTCACTTTACGGCCTCGCGCGGATCATCGTGGACTTGACACGTTCTGGAGCAAGTCCTGTCAACGTGCGTGAACTGTATACGTCTGCCGACGCATTCATGAAGACGCACGTCAATCCTCATATCCAGAACGAGCCGCATCACCTCGACATCGAGGCTATGCATGACGGCTACATGCGTCGTGGGAAAGAAGGCATTGCGGCATATCTTCGAGATGGAGGTTTTTCGAAGAATGAGTCGCACAACGACTTTCTCACGAACTTCATCTTCTTTCCCCGGATTGAGGAATATCACCGAAAGTTCCACGAGTTGACGGACCCGGAAAAACCCGTTAAAGCACTGACATGACGGATTCGGTGCTCACATGTCCTCGCTGCTTTGAGAAGGCGCTCCTGCACGTAGGCGGGTATGTCTACGCAGCCGACGGCTTGCCTGAGGGCAGCGAAATCCCACTCGACAATGTCTTCGTGAGCCAGCGGCTGTATCGCTGCACGAAGTGCGAAGCGCATGTACAAGAAAACGAAGTCGCGCAAGGGGACGAAAAATCGCAGAAGGCGATTCACTGGGAAACCAGTGTTCGGGGGCGACGGATTCCGCTGGTGTGCCCGGTCTGCAAGAACACGCAGCATTTTGTGCGTGACAGCCTTGTTGTAGGCGTGCAGGAACAGGCCATTAATATTACGGCCGAGGGTGGAATTCACCAGGAGTATGCAGCCGTCACACCCACGTTCCGCGAAACCATTCCGCTGGTGTACCGCTGCGGGATGAGCGAATGTTCGGGGTCAATCACGATTAACGAGGACACGTTCAGAACGCTACCCCAGATGTGAGGCTCTTGAGCGTCAAGATCAGGGGATTTAGCATGGGGCTGAACGGGACCACCGGTGGTCCGCTTACACCCACAACGGGAAATACGCCAGCAGTCGCCGTGCCTTGTTCGATGTGAATATGGGTATCAAGGAGCTGGTAGAGCAGCATAAGATGCTGTTCGAGTTGCTCGTATTTCACCAAGTGGCTTGTAAGAGCCTCTCCTCCGAGAACTACGGAATCTGGCAGATTGAACGTCGACACCGTGGCCTTGCGTGTCCGACTCTTGTACTCGCCGAGAAGCGAGGAAATATTAAAATTGCCACCTGCCAGAGATTCGTAATTGATGCTCCCCGCAAAGGTACGAAGCGTATGTCCGCTGGCTGGATTTGCTGACAGCGGTCCGCCGATGTCGACAATCCAGTCGCCGCTTTCGATATCGAACGTCAGGGCGTCATCGCCCGTGATGTTGCCCTGAACGCCTACATACATGTTGCGGCCGGCACTGATGCCCATGTCCCGAAGTGCTTGGGTTTGGACATCATTGCCGGCCAGCACTTGGTGGTCGTTGAGCACGTTCGTTCGCACGGAACCGTTGACGCTCTCTGTCTTGTCTCCTCCTACGGAGGAGGTTGTGTTTCCTTCAATATTTATTTCTTTAGATCCGGTGACCGTCTCGGTGCTCACGCCGCTTTGCTGCGCGCCCGAGTGGATGGCCACACCGTTGATTCCAAAGATTTCACAAGCCCCGTCACTGTCGACATGAAGCCGAAAGAGCGTCTGCCCTTGGGGCGTACAAAGCTCAAAATTGAGCAAATCCCCTTCGGCACCTAGATCAAACTTGATGGTCCACTTTTCTTCATCAGGCCCAGCCTCAGTGCGTTGATCGCTTGCGCCGCGAAAGCGCATATTAATACGACCATCGTTGTTCTGAACCGTAAATTCGCCCATGTCACTGATGTGACGAAAGTTGCGAGAGATAATTTCCACCAGGTCGTTGATGAAATGCGTTCGTATCTGCGATAGAGCATTCGAACGAATGACATTTACACCCCCGGTGAGCACACCCATCGCATTGCCGTCAGGACCCATCTGCACCCAGTCGCCGGGTGCGAGGTCATCCGGCTCTTGCGCGTTGCGGTAATCCGCACCGTCGCTCAAGCTCGTTTTATTTAGCCCCTGGCCTCCAAAGCCTTCCGTATCCGTGACGGAGAATTTCCGTCCCGCATCTACGCCACTCGATGGCGTCGCGAGGACACCCAAAATAATGGGCTGTCCGTAATCGAAGTTGAGCAGGACTTCGCTTCCTGCCTCGAGCGGTACAATTTCCCCCGGGCTGCTACGCATGCGCGCAACGCCTGTCAGCGTGCGTCCACGGTCCGTGCGCACCGTGGCGGTGTAGCGGTCCGACTGATAGGAAATAACGGTTGCGCGCTCGCCTCTCGGTGCCATTACCGAGGAATACTATATCGGTACGGGTCTTCCGAGCTATCGGGCTCTTTTTTATCTATGAAAAGCTGCGATGCGCCAACGCCCGTCGCGCCACCCATCAAGGCACCCATGCGTCGTGCGCGATCGACGTGCCTGCCTTGATCGAGCACTTCACGCAGCGTCGGATTTTCGCCGAGCTGGGGCATCAGCTTGTGCCCAAACGAACCGCCTAGCACGGCACCCGTTCCGCCCATGCCGATACCGAGCACCGTGCCGAGGCCTTTGCGATCTTCAGGGCTCATGTAATAGCCCCCGACACCGCCGAGCGTGGCACCGGCGAGGCCGCGGGCGAAGGCGCCAGCTGCCTTTTCAGTGATTACGTGCCTTTTCTTTTCTTCAAGAATGCGCCTCTTCTCGAATTCCTTACGATGCTTCTCGATACGCGCATCGAGGTCCGGCATCTCAGGACGCGGTGGCCGAGGAGTACGCGGCGGGCGCGGCATTGCTAAAGAATCCACACCTAGCTTCTCAAAAGCAGCTCGCGCCCCGGCATGATATTCGACTGTCCGTCGCATCACTCTTTGGGACGCTGACGTGTCAGCGCTTCGCCGCCCACGCCCCCTAGGATGCCCGCGAGTCCGCCGCTCACCTCAGAGAGATGCCCAGGGTCTGTGCGCCGGATCGCCGGCGCTACGTCCCCCAAGGCATCCGCCGCGATGGGCGCGACGCCTCCAAGCGCGGCACCGCCCAGGGCACCGCCAACCATGCCGTTCCAACCTTCGCCCTCGGGAGCGCGCAGGCCGCCTGTCAGGCCACCGAAGAGCGCGCCCATGGCAGCGCCCTCGGAGAGGTCGACGCCAATCTTGGCGAGTGCGGCGTAGAAGCCTGCGCGGTACGGGATGCTGGCAGTTTTCGGAGCTGCAGCAGCCTCGAGGTCAATGGGCGTACGTGGAACCTCAGGGCCGTCTTGATTCGAACCCACGAGCATGCCACCGGCAATACCGCCCGCAAGACCGCCGGCCATGGGAGCGAACATTCCGTTAGCAGCCAAACCGCCTGCGAAGGTACCTGCAGCGCCACCGAGAGCTCCCGCGCCGGCGCCTTGAAGTCGACTTCCGGAGTCGGCGGCAATGGCCCCGGTACCGGCACCGAGCAGCCCATTGAGTACAGCCAGTTCAGCGAGTGTCGGCATAGTGATTCTCAGAGGACCGCGTCAACGGTCGAGCTCGCGAGCGACTCTGCCTGCATATCCTCATCGGTCGAGTCAATGAAGCCGATGACCGCGTCGAGCGTACTGCGTGCGACTTGCGTACCCACGAGCGTGTCTTCGCCGAAGGGCATCAGGCGGTCAAACATAAACTGAACCTGCTCAGCGATCATGTTTGTGCCAGCTTGGATGCTGATCGAGTACGACTGAATCATGGTGAGCTCGGCGTAAAATCCGCCGACGAAGTCATGTCCCTTTGTTCGGAAAACCGAGCCAAGTCCAAAAGGAATGAGATAAAGCTCCGAATCCAAATTAATATAGAACTTGGATTGGAAACTGTTGGCGGGTCGATCGTCGAGAAGGTCGACCGGTAGCTCTCGAGAACGTGCGTTGTGGTAGAGTACGCGCAGAAGATTACGTCCATTAACAAATAGGCGCATAATCGAGCCATTGCCTTGCGCCTTTCCGGAGACAAAGAACGAACGCCCGGAGCCGATGCTCATGACAGGCTGCGTCGTCTTGGCCTGATTGATGTTGAGATTTTGGAGCATGCCGATGGCGAGCAGCGACTGCACGCTGGTTCCGGACGTGTTGCCCACGTCGACGGTGTCCAAGCGCGCCGGACCTGCGAGGGTCAGCGTGTCGTCCGGGTGCGCCGAGGTATACGCGGCGTTGTCCATGACGCGCTCGACATGCTGATCTTGAAAGCGCCAGGTGACCAGATTGCGTGTAATTCCGAGCGGCATCGGGAGCTCCTTGGGCGACTACTTTAACGTAGGTAGTCGAGAAAAATCGATTGCTTTGAGCGACGAACTATCAGAACCAAACTTCTGGTTTTGATTCTGATAATAGACGCTCGGCTGATTCGGGTTCAGCTCAGGCTGCTTGGGTGCGGGCGGTTGCCCGGGCGCTGTCGGATACACTAGCTCTGGAAGCACAAAGTTCGCACCCAGCATGCCCGCACCAGCCGTGAGCTTGGTGCGAGCGAGGGCGCGCTCAGGCGTATTTTCTCTGCCAAACGCCTGGCCCAGGGATTTAAAAACCCCGGTATTGTTCATTTGGTCGCGAACCGCCTGACCCGTCATACCGTGAGTCTTCGCGAGGTTCTTGACTGCTTGGCCCTTCAGATTGCCGACCACCTGCGAGCCGGCACCCGAGACAGCGCCGCTGAGTGCGCCCATGCCAATTCCGCCGGCAGCTCCGCGCAAGAACCCCTTGCCGCGCTCGCCCTCTTCAGCGGTCAACGCACCGCCCACACCGCCAAGAACACCGCCAATGCCCGCTCCCGGAATGGCTTCCGCAAGCGCACGGCGTCCCACGCGCTTGAGCGCCATTTGGGCCTGAGGCGCATAGCTCGGTGCGATTCTGCCGATGCCACCAATCAGGGCCTTTTCAGCCTGGTCGGCGTACGGGGCAAGCGCCTTGTAAGGCGCGGTTGCGACCGCACGCCCGCCGAGATAACGCCCGGCACCTTGTCGAAAGAAACGCCCGCCGAGATTTTTTAATACGCCAAGTCCGCGCGATGCCAGGGCACCCACGAAAGCCACCTTGGGCATTTCCTCGAAATTAGGCTCGACAAGCATGCCGCGAGCATACCTCAGGCAACCAGGTGGAGCCCGATAACGTTCAGCGGCTTGGGCAGCTCCACTTCCACGAACACTTCGATGCGATCCGAAGATGCACTCGAAACGCCCACGCTCGTGAGTGCTGCCTTGTTGATGGGCGCGCCGATCTTCGCCACGCGGCGGAGCTTAAGCTGCTCGATGCCGGTGTTCATAGCCTGACGAACGAAACCGAGCGTGTCGTTGTTGATGTTCCAGACGCCGAGGAAAGGCTCGAGCACGCCGAGGAAGAACAGGGACACGAAGTCGAAGTTCTTCACGATGGAGAACTCACCCGACTCGAGCGTCGACGGGTCCGTCGTGAGTTGGTGAATAGAGTAGGGCAGGCTCGCCGGGCTGTTCTGCGCGAAGACGTACCAGCCGCCGTCGCTCAAATCCGTGAGCTGCTTTTCGGAGAAATAGTCGTTCGAGTGCTCGATCTTCGAGATGCCCGCGATGCCGAGCCGCGTGAAGCCCTGCTGCGAGGGAAGACCCGCCGTCATACCGCCGAGCGCGGCCGACAGATAATATCCGGGCTGCCAGCTGGCGGCCGCCAGGGTTCCATCCGCATTCTTGGGCTTGGACCCATCCACCAAACCCGCGACGAGAACGCGATCGGGCCAGGTCAAAATGGCGCGCCGAGAATTGAAGCTTTGCGCGACGCTGACCAGGCTCTGCAGCTGCTGATCCTTGGTCAGAGTACGAACAATGCGGTAGTGGAGCGAGGGCGTACCCGGGGCGTAGCCGCCCGAACCACGACGATTGTCGTAGTGCGGAAGCTCCGTCTCCTTGCTCGAGCTGTTGCTCTGATAAACGCCCGCGACAGCGTTTTTGATCTGCAAACGCTGCTCACTCATCACCAAATCAATGGTGTAGCGCTTGGTTCCACCGTTATAGACGCCCGTGAGATTGCCAGGAATCTCAAGAGTGTCTCCCGGGAGAACGCCACTCGAGAGGAAGGTCGCGTTGGCGTCATAGAATCGGATGAAAACGGGGTCGAGCACGTCGGTACGGATGAGGAAGTTCCCGTCCCCATCCGTCACGGCGACCATGCTGAGGTCAGCGCCGCCATTGAAAGCCTGGCTCGGGTTTTCCGATGCATCGGCAACGAAATTCACCGACCCCTGAAAAGCTTGGGTCACGCCCACACCGCGAATCGCATTTGCGATTTGCCCGGCAGTGATCGACCCGGAATCAAAATCCGCACGAATCGTGGTGCGATCTCCGGCGATTTCTGTCACCGAATGAATGCCGCCTGCGGTGTCGGTGCTCTGTTCAAACGCGACAACGCGCGCTTGCCCCGCAGAACCGGCAACGCGGCTGGTGAACTTCACACCATCTCGCGTATTGGCTGCGCGCACGTCGACGAGTTCGACAATTTGCTCACCCGTAGACGGTCGGAAAATCGCGTAATTGATGCCTTCGGGCGCCCCGACGGTGACGGGAAATTCCTCGTCGACTTCGATCACGTCCTCGTCATTGATGTGCGCGATGGTATACGTACCATCAAGCGGCATCTCGTTCCCGCTTGCGGATAGCGTGAGCTTGTCGCCCGGACGCAAACCACGCGTCACCGCTTGCAAGCCCATAATCTCGACCGTCTTAATGCCCGGCGGCACGGCTTCCGGCATTTGTTCCGACGGGTCTACCGAGCCGTCTTCATTATTGGGAACAACGGTCGACTTGTCGGTAAGGGTGCCGGAACCGATGACGACGCGAAACTTCTGCGGAATGCCGTTATTCAGCGCCTGCGACGGGTCGGCGAGCTGCTCGTTTTCCGTCTTGTAGGCCGCCACCACGTTTAGATTGCTGGTGATCGGAACGATGGCGTAGAGCGTCTCGTCGACCGAGAGCGCATCGCGCGCCTTCTCAAAGCCGATGAGGTCATCGCTGGCGACGCCGTAGTAATAAATCGGGGCGCGCCCTGCGTTCTGACGCGCTACGTGCACGGCTGCAGCGAGCGGGTTGCGAGCGTCAATGCGCCCGATGTTGGTCGTGATATCCGCAGTCTTCAGGGCTGCGTTGACCGTCTGCAAATCCGTTCGCAGGGAGCGATAGGCGACGAAAACCCGGGCGTAGGAGACTTCCTTTTCTGCCGAACCCACGACGAGCTTCACACCGCCGTAGATCTGCACTTCATTCGAAGCCATGAACTCGGGCTTCTTGACGTACGAAGCCGGGATCTCTTGAACCGGCAGGCGACGCTCAATGCGGAAATCAGAGCCCATGCGCCGCAACGCAAAATTGCTCGAGACACGAATCACGGTCTCGCTTTCGACCGCGGTGACCGTGGTGGTCAACGTCGAGGTCGGAAGCCCCGTCGGCCCCTCGGGGTTGTTCCCCAGCAAGAGCTCCTGGTCGCCGTACGTGAAAATCACGCTGTCGCCGACCTGGACGCCGTCGGTCACGAATTTCCCAGACGGCGAGTAGAGACTGTTCTCGTAGGGAGCCACAACCGGCGTGCGCCCATCGGTGCCCCGGGCGATGACGACGCGAGGCTCTTCAAAATATACGCGGACCGAGTCCGGAACGAGCCAGCTCCCAGGCGGCGCGCCCGGCATCCCTGCAAGGATGGTTACCGGGGTGTTGGCGATGGGCGCCTGGTACGGCTCCGGCTGATTCAGTGTTCCGTACTTCGAGACCTCAATGGCCTCACGATCGTCCGGGTAATCGTAAATGTGGTACGCCGGTCCGACGAGAATGGTGTTCAGATCGGGCGTCTGAGCGGTGGCCGTCTGCTCCGCAAATTCCTGAAACAGTAAAACAAGGGGTCGTACCATGTTTTGTGGCTCCTGCGCGTGCCCGGATAAAGCAGCGTGAATTCGAGGGTATGATAGGTGGGCGACCTATTTGTCACAAGCTGCGGGGCTACACAGATGCCATCAGCGTCTTCGCGTCCTGATACCCCTGCGCCTGCAGTGTTTGCGCGTCTTTCATCGCGAACGTGAGCGGGTTGACGAGCAGCTCCGAGCGGGGGTGAATCACGTTGAGTTCGACATACTTCTTTTTATCTGTCGAACTCGCAGCCACGATTTTGTTGATATAGCGCGTCTGATCAATATCGACCCAGGTCAGCTTTTGGATGAGCAGGTCGAGTACGTGCATGGTCAAATCGACAGCAGTCACGCCTTTCTTCTTCGTGAAAATTAGCGAAGAAGGATAGCAGCAGACCATATCGATGACCTTGGCTCCTGCGTCAATCGCGGCCTTGATGGGCGTTACGGCCTGAACACCCCCATCAATGGCCATGGCGTCAGCCAGCATGACCGGCTCGAGAAACGGAGACAGCGCTGAAGACGCCAAAATGGCTTCCTTCAAATACATGCTGCCTTCGTTGTAAACCTGGTAATTGGTTACAAGGTTATCTTCTTGCGCGACTGGCTGGAGGAGCGTGACACCGATTCGAAGCTTTTTTCCTGAGGCGACGACTTTGTCAGTGTCGATGTGCTTGTGCACGAGCTTTCGTAGCGGTGAGCTGTCTCGGAAACTTTTCTTTCGGAGAATTCCGTCAAGCATTCCAAGCGGCCATCCTTTGTGGACGTCACTTGTCTTGAGAGGCGTGAATACTTCGGCGAGCTGGTCGAGCGCATAGCTTTCCAGGCCTTCACGATATTGCGCCAAATAGCTCCCAATGAGCCCTCCTACGCTGACGCCCGAGATGATTTGATGCGAGATTTTCTTTTCTCGATACAAATGCCGAAGCGCGCCAATGTGATACTGACCTCGGGAACCGCCCCCGCTCAAAACCAATGCTCTCATGCGGGTTGCTCACTCGGGTTTTGATTCTTGGGTTTGCGACCGCGCTTCTTTTTTACGGGCGGAGGCTCCTGCACGCCTTCTTGAATGCGGCGTGTCTTGAGCGACGTAGGCCGGTCACGATGCGCAGAATTAATATCGACGACATTGCCCGCTTCCGCCGCGCTACTCGGCGGCGTTTGATACTGGGCAATCCGTATCTTTTCGATGTCGTATGATTTTTTTAGATATTCGACCTGGCGCGCGGCGGCATCTACCTTGCCCCGGGTGAGGTACACCTGGTTGGCTGCCTGGGTCCGCAAATTTTTGAGCTGCTCCATTCCACGCAGCGCCCACTCCTTCATCTTTTTGCCGGCTTCGAAATCGATTTGTCGCTCATCGATTTCTTTGTCGATGCCTGCAAAAATGGCGTCGAAAATGGTCAGGGCCCGCCCGATGCCATTTACGACGCCTTCAATCTCTCGGAGTTCGTTGCGATAAGCCTCAAGAAAATCATCGGCCTTTTCGCCCAGCTCGTGCACTACGCTCGCGCGCATTACGGTTTTTTCAAGCGTCATGGCCAATCCTGAGGCTTATCGCAGGTCACGCGAAGGTGGCAGGGTCTGCGTAGTAGGCGACGCAAATCACGTCACCCACACGCAGGTCGTACTCCATGCGGATCTGACCCTGCGAAAGGTTGGTTCCAGGGTAGTAGTCGTTGTTGCTGTTTTCGTCGGCACCAGGGCGCTGGAGCTCGCCGTTCACGTAGACGTCGAAGTCTCGCAGGAACTGTCCGCCGTTGAGTGAGGGAAGAGCGACGTCGAGGTTTCCGCCACCGTTCGCGCCGCCCACATCGCTGTTGGCCGCAATGTTCGCGGTGACCGTGGCATAGGCCTTAACGGCGCGCGCACCCGCAAGCGTGGCGTCGTAAATGGCCCCGAGCAGCGAACGGTTGGGGAACTTTTCGGCGAAACGATTCCAATCCGTCTGGTTGGTCGCCAGCGCGAGACCGCTGGCTTCGGTCCAGTTGGAACCCGTGATATTGGCGTCCGCAAGGTACAGCGCATCGCCCGCGCGAAGTCCGAGCGAGTTCCCCGCGTCGGTCACGATGTACCCAGGGGTCCGGCCGACGTGAATCGGCGTGCGCGCCGTGTCGAACGAACCAAAGCCCGAAAGGTCGAGCATATTGGCATTGAGGTCGACGGAATCGCCGGTAAAGGTAAAACCGCCACCGCCTTCGCCGCCATGCGGGTCGAGGTCGAACACCACACCGTTTTCGCTCGAGAGCTGGAGGCCCCCGGCTGCGAACTCGATATTGATGCCGCCTGCCGCCGGAGCCGGGCCCTGCTGATTCGCAATGGCACGGGTCAGCGTGACGTCGACCTCTGCAGTCAGGTCGGTGAACGTGCCGCTGGTCAGGAACGACTCCTCGGGAAGGGAGCCGAGGTCGCCACGAATGACGTAGCTGTAGTTGATGGTCCGACCGCCGATATCCGCGGAATCCACCGCTTCCAGACCCGTGCGCGCAGCATTGACGCGCACGAAGCTGATCTGGGCGTAGTCGTCATCGGTAAACGTCGCACCGTCTACAATGTTGTCCGGAACCTGGAGCAACCCGTAGACGTCTCGATCTTCGGACTGCAGGACCTCTCCGGTGTCCGCATCGCGCACGAGCACAAGGTTCTTCGGGTTCAGCGCATTGGGGCCCGCCACGACATCGGTGTAGTTACCCAACCCTTCGACGGACGCGACGATGGCGCCGTTGGTCTCGGGGTCGAGCGACGCAGGCACGGTCGGCGCTTGGGCCGCGGTCAGGCGGACATAGTTCTGGTTCGCCGGGACCGCGACATCGGCAATGACCTGCGCCCGCACCAGGAGCTTTCGGTCACCCAGGGACCCGACGTTGGTCTGCAACTGCTGCACGCTCTGGTGCACCTGCAGAAGGCCCGCCGGGTTTCCGCCAAGCGAAGGCACATTGTCGTGCCACTTGCCGGCGCCCGTGCCGTCCAGGATGCGCTTAATCTGCGATCGAAGACTGTTAAGGTCGTCTTCGATGCTGACTGCGCCCTGTTCGAGCGTCGGGCCGAACGACAGCGTGTCGTCGTACGCCTCCGAGCGGCGGATCTGAGTAGCCTGCCTGATAAACGTACGTGCCATATATGCTCCTCGTTCCGCCTTGTTAGGTACGAGCGGATTTTCGCCTAGCGAGTCGTTTCCCCAGGCGCCTAGGCCCCAATTCGGCATGATAAATCGCCTGTCTCGCCATCCGGGTGGATGCCCAGAGCAAGTCTAGCGATTCAAGTAGCCGCGTAAAAGTCCACTGTAACTACATCTCCAGGACGTGGCGCGTAGGCGAGTTCGATGACATCATAGCCGCGGACAGCGATATCGGATTTGCGCACTACGTAATCGCTGTCGGCGCCTGGGACCATGCGCAGGCCATTGATGAAGAGAGCTTCACGTCGCGAATCGTCGCGCTTGAAGGGGATGAGGGTGCGATAGACGGTATTGGATCCGTCGATCTCACCTACAACCGGCTGGTCCACGAAGTAGCTCTCGATCGGCACGAGCGGCGGCTCGGGAACCGGTACAATAACGGGCTCTTCGGGCTTCGTTGGCGTGATATCACCAACCGAATAGCTCTGCGTTTCGGGCTCAACCCACGGCTCGTCAGGGACCTCTCCCCGGCGCAATGAATTGAGGGTCACATCAATAAAATGATTTTCCGCGTCTGTATTTTCCTGCGTAATGCGCTGCGCAATTTGCTGCAAAAGCGGTCGAATCGGTACTTGCCGCCAGCGAATCCAAAATTGAACTTGAAACTCAACCGGCGTCGACCACTTCGTTTGATCGCGCTGAAACGGAGTCGTCTGCCCGAGTGAGGGCATGGAAATATCGTAAAACCCGAATTCCCGCATGATGACATCGCGTCCAGCCAGCAACGTAAACTGAACGATGTCTGCGAGAATGGCGCTTTCGCCTTCATCGTTGGAAATGCACTCGATCATCATGGCGCAGGTATTAATTGCGCCATGCCCTTCCATATGGTCGGGCAGATTGACGCCTGCGCGGTCGCCGAGCACCTGCTTGCTCGGGATGGTCTGCATGCGATAGACGTACAACGCTGGGACTTTGTTGCGCGCTTCGACTTCTTCGTTGTACGCCGACTCAATCAAAATATCGGTAAGCGTCCAGTTTTCCTGCCAAATAATATCAAGGCCATTTCCCTCGCGGAAGCGTTCTCGAAGAATCTCGAGGAAAGCGCCTTGAATAGCGAGCGGAGACCCAGCCGCGATACGAAGCGGGTTCTGATTAAACTTCTTGGGACGAACCAAGTTTCGTTCGTTGCCGGCCACATGCGCCTCGCGATCAATACATCACGGGATGATGGTCCCAGTTGGCGGGAATACGATATTCGACGGAATCTCGGGCGAGCTCGGATGCAATGATGGACTGGTGAACCGTTTCTCGGCGCAGCTGTGTTTCGTTTTGCGCTACAACAATAAACCGCCGATTTTGGGCGATCTCCACCAGAATGTCATCGGGATCGACGGTTGGCTGTTGCCCACAAATAAACCGTATCTGGGTGGTGTCCGATTTACCCTGCGGCACAAGCTGCGTTTCGCTGTTTGGGGCGAGGAAACGTCCCATGATGCGTACAGGCGCAAAATACCCGCCGTGAAACCCCGTCCCGAAGCATACCGTGCATTTGCTATTGGTCACCTTTCGGGTGAGCCGGTCAAAGCATACGCTGCAGCGCTGTCCCCAGTGCCGGCGCTTGAGCACCGCGACGTCCACGCCATTGAACTTGAACGTGATGGCGAGGTCCCGCTGCATTTTCTGCTTCATCAGCACTTGGAAGCGGGGCAGGGTGCCGCCGACGTCACTGACATCGGTGTCAGCCGCGCCATCTTTGGACACGCCCGTGAGCCGGTAATAGACGGTGCGGGTCAGCGATAGGTAGTTGAGGTCCACAACATCTTCGCCAGGCCCCGGGGGCGGCGGAGGACGGCGCGATACATCGAAGAAGTGGTAGGCTTCGATGTTGCTGACGACCGGCTCCCACGGCCCTTCAGGAGCTCCGGAGCGCTCGAGCTTGAACTTGATCTCCGTCAGCGGCGGGTCATGCACGACCCACTGGACGAACACGCCGTGGTCAGCGGGATGGCGGTAAATCGGAGTAGTTTGCGTGATTTCGACCTGCATGGCGCGCTTCTATGGTAGCGACCTTCTTGCTGGCCGAATCTTTTGTTTTCAGGACCTTGTCCTTGAAGTCCGCGTAGGAGAACGTACGCATCTCCCGAAAGAACTTCGGGTCTGTGTAGTGCTCGAGGAACACGTCCTTGGCTTCCTGCGCGGAATTGAAGCCAAGCATGCACTTCTGCTCATCCGGAGACGTGAAGTTCGGTGCCTTGTTCGTCGTAATGACGTACACGTTGGCAGCGCCCTGATTCGGGCCGATGAAGCAGTCGACGTGCTCTCCATCCATGCCCTTCGTTCCCCGGATATACCCGTAGGGGTATTTCATCTTGGTCTTGCCCTGAGAGCCGTCGTGCGGGTCGCGCCAGTAGCGGTAATTACCCCTGCCCGTCTCAATGGAGATCTCGAGGTCTCTGTATTTTGTCTTGCCGTCTAAGGTACCAAATTTATTCAAGCCTTGATGCGCAAAATGTCCAATAGCTGCGAGAGGTGCCCCGATGAGCATCCCCTTTCCGATATCGCGCAAGCTCTCATTCAAATACGTTCCTTGGCCGTGCGCCGCTTCGCTATAAAACTGCCGCATTTCTTCATCGGTGGCCCCCGCATCGCGTATCAATTTTCGAGCATTAACGTTGGCGGCAGTTTCAGAGATATGCGTTGGCGCCTGCAGTAACATACTAGGCAAGGTTGAAAGCGCTAATGTACGCTTAAAACTCGGCGTCCTCGCAAAACCATGCGAGGCCATGCCCAGTGCAGTAGCGATTGGAGCATAGTGTCGCGCCCCGTACGGCCTACGCTGCAACCAATTGCCGACCGGAGTTTTATCAAATTCGTAGTGCCCTAGCTCATGCGCAAGCGTGTGCGGGCTCGTTTTATTTAATGCGATGACAGGTTGCGGTCTGCCTGTTCGTGGGTCCTTTTCCATCGTGAAATAACCCCCGGTCTCCCCAGGGGCCCAACGGACATCTACTTCTTTAGGTGCGTTCTGTTCGAGTTTTCTAAAGAGAGGAGTCTTTGTTTGATCGCGTTCCCAATAATTATAAAGCTTCTTTGGGTTCCAAGCTTTAGGCTCTACAGTTTCGTTGAAGTACTCGTAATATTTTTCCGGATGGTCTGCTGCCATCTCTTCGGTCACTCCTTCAGGGAGTGCTTTTCCTTGAATGCGCGTGCGCGGAAACAAAGAATGGATTGGCTTGTCCTTAGGGATCATCCAGTCGGGATATTCGAGTCCTGGATGCTTTTTATTAAACTCAAATTGCTCAGGTGGGATACCCCCAGTGTCGGGGTATCTCGCAAGCATTCTCGCATCGAGTTTATCCCAGAAATCTGGGTCATTCATGTCGATGTCTTGATCGAGATTGAGCTCTTCCGCGAG
>JACCDR010285683.1_pt1 | contig 21730 bp, 29 predicted proteins | sample 7446431 | NCBI WGS metagenome assembly JACCDR01 (sample SAMN15323443, study PRJNA562643) | freshwater metagenome | isolation source: river surface water | place: USA:Blue River Watershed | collected 2017-08-17 | reverse complement strand
TGAAACAAAGAACCCAAGCTTCGCTGCGCCAAACATCAGCCCGGTTACTGTTAGCACCAGGCCGATTTCTATCAGCAGATAGGAAGGTAGTTTAACTTTCACTTCGGGTCTCCTTGATAAAGGCAGACAAAGGTGTGGTCAGGATCAATGGTCTTCATCTTGGTGAATTGGTTGTAATAAATCGCCTTCGCCGTTTCGCAGGCTTGCTTCGATTCAAACCCAGGAATCGCGAGATTTGACTGGCCGTTGTTGACCGGGCTGAGAATGGTCAATACCAAAACCCATTTGCCGAGGATCATGATTGCTTCACTCCTTTTTCAGAAACCGGTTGAGGTGAAGGGAGAGATCAACTTGTTGGGCGGTGCCCAAGGTAGGGAACTCGCTCCGCGAGCAGTATTCTTCGAACAGCGCCATGATTTCTTGAACTTCCTGATTCTTCATTCCTTTGAAGACTTTATCCGAAACCTGCTCCATTGGGGAGACAAGGACTTGTCTGGAATACATCAGCATCGCGTCGAACTGATGAGAACGGGAACGGTGGTAGTCGAGTTTGTCGAAGAGAGATAGGCTCAACTGCACTGCAGAAGTGAAAGGGAGTTGATCGTTGGACCTCTTCAACTCTTTCTCCACCCGCTTCCGCATCGCCCTGGCAAATGCCCGGCGGTGGACGGATTCCTGAATCTTTTGATCTTCCTTCGTCATCGGTTCGACTAAGGTGAATGCTTGCGGAACGCTCATTCGAGTTCTCCTGAACTGGCAAAGTCATCGAGGAAGTCCTCGGCCCAGGATTGTCCTTTCATCAACTGTTGGCATTCGGGTCCAATGCCTGAAGCGATAGAGTTTGGATGAGTCAGCGGCCTCCCGCACCGGCCACAGCGGCCTTCGTGCCAGACTTCGAGCAGATGCGCGGGCAGAGGCTTGTTAGCAGATACCCCCGACCAGAACCATTTGAACGCTTTGAAGGAAGGGGATTCTTCATTCCAGTTGCCACGGAGTGGCTTTCTGAATCGGAACTGCTCCGCTTCATGAATCCCGCCGATAGCGAGCCATTCATTCTGCCCTCGCAGCACTTTCACAAACCACATTCTGCCTTTGTTATCAATTTGATTGTAAGGAGTTGTTTTTGCCTGCACTTGAAAAGTATAGTGTTCGTTGGTCTTGAGGGACTTCAGCGTGATGATCGCCTTGCCCGCGAGGAGGAATTGCTTTAGCTCGGCGGTGGACTGAAATTGCCCGCGGGGGAATTTGTTCTGCTGGGTGCTCATGGTTCTGTTCCTGGGAACAGACTGTTCCATTCTTCGCTTGTACAGCCACTGATCAAGAACTCCCGTTCCTCGGCGGTGAGCCCAGGCATGACATTTTGAATCAGCTCTCGCCCAACTCTCCAGCGATAAATCTGCTCCTCTGTAACAGCGATTTCCATCTCATTAACCTTGCCGGTTAAGATTGATCTTCGTTGAATTTTCATTCGATGAATCTCCACTTAGTAATTTAAGCATCATCAACCATTCCCTGAGCCGGGCTGGCCGGCGGCTCGGCGGTGAGCCAAAGCCCTCTAAGCCAAACCACCAACCAACCCGGCTGGAGGAAGGGTTGATTACTGCGCCAGGATCAGCTCCGCCGCGGCCTTCACATCTCCTTGATCATCCTCGCTCAAATGCTTTCCCAGCTCCTCCCAATCCGCGCCGAACCACTTTCCCTGCACATGGTCATGCACTAGCATGAAGTCTGGTGTCGAAACAACCGCGTGGTTGTTGATCGTTTCCAGGGAAATATCCCCATTCAGCATCCTCTCCACACATTCGTCATTCTTGATCAATTTCAGCTCAGCCATGATAGAATCTCCAGTTGAAGATAAAAGCCCGGGGGTTATTCCAACCTAACCCCCAGGGGTTGATGCTGATGCTTTAATTCATCATCCCCTGCAGCTCATCCCGGATCTCTTCCAGATCCTTCCGCCGTTGCCGGCGGTCCGCTTCATTCAGCGGAATCCCGCTGATCAACGCGCCTTGGTGATAACGGCAGGGCAGAGCCTCCTGAAACCAATGCCCGTGCTTGCGGCCCAAGCGAGTGCTCCGCGGTTCACGATAGAGTAAAGCGATCAGCCCTTCCGCCTTCCCCTGCGAATCCCGCTTGAAATCCCACCGCCGGGCCTCGCCCCCGTTCCAGCGCCCTCGGCGAAGCCGCCGATTCATGAGCTGATATTGAAAGGGCTGTTCGGCGGGCACGCCGGAGGGCTGAAAGCTCAGCTTGTTCAGCTTCGGCTTGAAACCTGAAATCTCTTGCTTTTCCATTTTGGTCTCCAGTTTAGTTCAATTCAATTCAATTCAATTCAGTTCAGTTCAGCCATCAATTGCAGCTATGCTGCAACTCCTCCAATTCATTCTCTTTAAAAGGGACAAAATCATGATCGCTTGCCGTCGGCTCAACAGCTGCGACGCGCCAGTCATATGACTGGCTCCGCGATCTTCCAACAACCTTGCAGACTCTATCTGCCAATTCAGAGAAAACTCCTGCTTTCAACTTCACCAACGAACCGACTTGAATCGCCATGTGTGGATTACTCCAGTTTCATTCAGTAATCAACCATCAACCCGCCGGCCCTCTCAACTCAACAATCTCAACCTGCAGCGGCACCACTCGAAACTGCACATCCAGCGCCCCGCTGGTCCAGAAGCTGCTCGCAGCTTGCTGACTCCCAAACGGGCCGACATAGATCTTCTCCTGCTTCCCGTGCAGATTCTCCGCCGGGACTACAACCGCAATGATCTGCCACATTTGTTCAGTTCTCCTATATCTTTAACCCTATCAACCTCTATTCCAGTCTGAAGCATCAAGCAATCGCTCGCTTGATGCCTCAGAGTGCAATCTAGGTCACTCCTTTCTCCAGCACCTGCCTATAAACTTTCCCCTTTACCTTCAACCTCAAGGTCCAACGCTCATACCAGCTCAATCTCTTCCAAGTTCCTGCAAACTCCGCCATCTCTTGCAGAGCAAACGCAACTGTTGTTCCCAGCGCTCGCAATTGCCATGGATTCATCTCTCAACCCTCCAACCCCGTTCTCATCTGTCCAGTTCATCCACCATCGCTTTTTCATTTCAACTGCCCTCCTGCGTTCGGCGGTGCGCCAAACCCAATGGCCGATGGTAACAGCTCTTCTCCCCCATGTCCATTAAGTAATCTCCTCCCCTCCTCCATCTCTCCCACCTCCATCTCTCCCTTCGCATTCCTACCATCAATCCCCGTCGATTAATCCCCGTGGCTTGGTGTTTTCAGTTATTAATAAAAAAAAAATTAAGATATAAACCAAACCAACCTGGACCGCTCAACCACCGGGGATATATCCCACCATCGAATGCGAAGGGGGTGGAGTTGGGGTTGGGAGAGGTGGGTATATCCCTGGCTCCTCGGCTCCCTAGCCAGCATCCCTGCTAGCTAAGAAGCCCCGCGCCCCAACTTGCCTGTTGCTAAGGCTAAATCCCTTCCAGCAACTCATCTCCGTCAACTTCCATCTCTGCCGCCTTCTCTTCCCTCAACCTGAGCACAATCGCAGCGATTTTCGCATTCGCCAGCAGCGCGCTGATCTCCGGCTTCTTCATCCCTTCCACTGCCTCATGAATCTGCTCTGCAGTTCTCTCCTTCCCCACACTGGGCAAATACTCCGCCAGTGCAGCCTTCAACATCTGCTTATCATCGCTCACTGCCCCGCCAACCCCAGGCCCAGTTTTGAGATTCCACGACTCTGCCCCATTCAAGTAATGCTCAGCCAGCCTCCGAATCGCAGCGAACTTCTCCTGCGGACTTGCTGACTTCCCCGTTTTCTTATCACAAGGTTTCGCCGCTGCATCCCTCAACCTCTGCTCCCAACCATGCCATTCTGCGAATTTCCTCAGATTCTCATTCACCAAGCTCGGGTCGAACTTGATTTCGTCAAGAACCGGCACATCAGTCACCCCTTCCTGGGGCGTACCATGCAGTTTGAAACTCAAATACGGCCTCTCCAGCGGCAACCCCGCGCTTTCCGTCACTCGCTTAACACTGATCACAACCCCAGTCCTTTTTCCCGTTCCGCTCATTTGTCTGCACTCCTCAATCAAGTTAATGGACTCATCAGCACCGATCTAATCGGTGGACGGCAGGTTAACTCCCGCCGTTTCGTCCTGCCAATCAGGGTTTACACGTATGCCACTTTCCCATTACCACACATCGGCGAGTTCTCCGCCATCGCCATTGACCACGCTTAGTCACAAATTGACTTGCCATGATCCTGCCATTAAGCACAGTGTGAATCAGCATTTGCCCTTGAACTGTGTCCATCTCAGCACCTCACTCCTTGTTCATACGAGTACTTCACCAACCGGCGGGCTTGCTGCAACAACCTGCTCGCCAGCATCCAAACCAATTGCCAGGCTAGTCTCTTCACTCTATCTCTCCAGGCGCCTCGCGCCGTGTTCGTTTCACCTGGAGCGCACTCTAGCATGTTTTTCCAGCCTGAATCACAAGAAATGTGAAGATTCGTGAACAAATGTGAATCTCCAGCTCCTTTATTGTGCAGTGCGATCCCCAACTCTCGTGCTGCAGCGCACCACTATTGACTCTAGTCTCAGTCTAGTGTTGCAGTGCACCTTAGTTTCCAGGTTAGAATGAGAATAATTCTCATCTGAATTCCACCTGCTGGAACACCCCCCAGGGGAAAATTTCAAGAAATGTTAAAAAAATGAAAAGACCTCTTTCTATCTTCTCCACTTCCCTATTAATCCCCGTGGATTATTCTTTCCTAATCCCCGGTTCTACGCACCAGCTAACTTGCTCCAGGTATCGGTACCCTTTTAATTTTTAAAAATTCAGTTGAGAAAGTGAGGGAATGGCTCGCCGCCCGTCGGGGGATTAATTACTTAATTGACTTAATTCATCTACTGCGAGTATACCACCCCCAGGCCATTGCTGGGTAGGAGCAGGGAAATGAGTCAGGCGAACGCGATGCTGGATGAGTTGGAGAGGTTTGAAGCGCCGAGAGGCTGCACCCCCGTGCCCGCCGCCGGTGCGCCCAAGCCCGCGATTCAAAAGCTGAACTATTCCCACGACGCGATGATTGATCTGATCATCTCCAACCCAGGAATTCATCAGAACCACCTTGGCGAGATCTTCGGCTATTCGCCGAGTTGGATCTCGACAGTGATGGCGACTGATTCGTTTAAAGCCCGGCTGGCTGAACGCAGGACTGAGTTGGTAGATCCTGCCCTGATTGAACAGGTTAAATTGCAATTCGAAGGTGTTGTTCGGCGGTCGTTGGATATTCTGATGCAGAAGCTGGCTAAGCCTGCTGAAGAGGTTTCTGATCAAACTTGTCTACGAGCGCTTGAACTAGGTTCCCGTGCGCTGGGTTATGGTGCGGCCCCGCCGACTCAGGTGAACGTTCAAGTCAATGTCGACGGGCATCTGGAAGAAATGGGCAACAATCTCACTAAACTGCTTCAACGAAAGAAGGAAGAGGCACTAGCGCCTGCGCTGCCTGTTCCGATGGAGGATGATGAGAATGGCTAAGAATTATTCGAAGGTGGTTGGAAAGGCGAGCATGGCGAGTTCGGTGAAACCTGCTTCCAGCGGTAGGTCTGCTGGTTCATTTCGATCATCTCAGCCTTCAACTCAGTCTCCGCCCACCGCCGGCACGCCGGTGCGCCAGCGCAAGCAGATCGCTGGAATTTCTTGATCTAGGCTTGTAGCCAGCCAGCCAGCTATCATGCCAGACCAGTTAATCTTAGATTCTAAAAACCCGAGTTCAACCATTCGGGTCTCGTTTAACTTTCTCTCTCAGCTCGCTGTTGGAGAGAATTTAAGCAACACTCATTCAGTTACAGTGAGTGTTTTTTCTGGCACTGATGCGAATCCTTCAGCTTTGTTGAGCGGGGTTACTGTCAGAGTTGGCTCGGTGGTTAGTCAATCAATCACCGGCGGGGTTGCAGGGAATGTTTACTTGCTCAAATGTCAGTGCAACACCACGCTTAGTAATTTGTTGACTTTAGTTGCAAAGTTAGCGATTACGAATACCTAGATAACCGAGATGAAACTTAGTGCAGAAATGATCGAGGCTTTTTCCGGGTTGTACCTGTCCCCCAGGTATGACCAGGCTAAGCCTACGCCAGATCTGCACAGAGAGTGCTGGCATAGGTACTGTTCTGACCACCCGGCCTGCGCGACAGCCGCCCCGCGAAATCACGCGAAGTCTACAGCGTTGACGCATGACTTCATTCTGGCGAATGTCTGCTTCAAGGTTGAAGACTATATCATCCTGGTTGGTTCTACTGAAGAGCTGGCCATCGAACACCTTGGCGACATTGCAAAGGAATTGGAAGAGAATGAGGATCTGATTCGGGACTTTTGCATCAAAGGCTTTGTCACCAACGCGAAGACTGATATCATCGTCGAGCGGACTGACGGGTCGCAGTTTAGAATCATCGCCCGCGGAGCTGAGCAAAAGATCCGTGGCCGCAAATGGCGGGGCAAGCGCCCCGGCTTGATCGTGTTTGATGATATTGAAGATGACGAGCAGGTGGAGAATAAGGATCGGCGGAGGAAGTTCCGTCGTTGGTTCTTCCGAGCTTGCAAGCAGGCCCTCCGCGACGGCGGGCGGATCCGCGGGCATGGAACCATCCTGCACACGGATTCCCTGCTCAAGCGTCTAATGACCAACAAAAGCTGGTGGTCGAAGCTTTACAAAGCCCACGCAGCGTTTGATGACTTTTCTCAAATTCTATGGCCGGAGAAGTTTCCTGAAGAGCGCTTGCGCGCGATTAGGCAGGAGTTCATCGAAGACAACGACTCTGGCGGGTATTCACAGGAATATCTAAATGACCCCCGCGATTCAGACGACCTGTACCTCCGCGACGAGTGGTTTCTGCCTCTTTTCGACGAAGTCAATCGCGTCGACTACAGCAGCCAGCCTATGCGGAAGTTCTGTGGTGTGGACTTTGCGATCTCCAAAGCCGACCATGCCAATAGGACTTCCTTCACTGTCGGTGGGCTCGCCATGGACACGACACTCTGCGTTGTCGATCAGCGAGTTGGCCGGCTTGACTCGATTGAAATTGTTGACACGTTCTTTGAGATCAAGCGACGACATAATATTGAGATTTTCTTCCCGGAAGATGGACAGATCTGGAAGGCGGTCGCCCCGGTTCTCTACTCCCGCATGCGCAGGCTTGGCATCTTCCTCAACATCCACCCGCTGCCTGCGGTCAAGGACAAGGCCGCACGAGGGCGAGGGTTACAGGCGAGAATGAGAGCTGGCGGAGCCCGGTTTGACACTGAAGCGGAATGGTTTGAAGGTTATAAGCATGAACTTCTTGACTTTCGAGCCGACGCTGAAGCAACTCTTGATGATCAGTTCGATTCTACTGTACATCTTAGCAACGGTATTGAAGACATTGTTGAGCAGGATGAAGACGACTACAAGGACGATGAAACTCTTGCAGAAGAGGAAGAGAGCGAAGTCCAACGCGGAGCGCACGGCGGGCGGTCAAAGGTAACTGGATACTAACCAACATGCTGCAGAAGCTTTCAAAAAAGCTAGTGGTGAATGAGGATTTGATCACTAGTAAGAACTTGACCGACCGGCTGGGGCATGATGACCTCAGCACTATCGGCGGTTGGGTTAAGAATGGGTATAATGTAGATGAGATATCCCGCCGGAACTGGCTTCGCAGGAATGAAGCTGGTATGGATCTGGCGATGATGATTCAGAAGGATAAGAGCTTCCCCTGGGCGGGCTGCGCGAATGTGAACTTCCCGTTGATCGCGATAGCAGCGTTGCAGTTTAAAGCTAGGTCTTCGGAGAATATTCTAAAGGGAAATGACCCGGTTAACTATAGAGTTATCGGGGAAGACATCTCTACTGAGCTGAAAGAACGAGCTGAACGTATTTCTGCCCACATGTCTTGGCAGGTGATGGAAGAAGACAGGGCCTGGGTGCAGGAACACAACCGGCTGTTGATTAATCTGGCCATTGTTGGGTGTGCTTTTACCAAGTCATACTGGCATAGTGGGTTTAGTCGAGTGGTGAGTGAGCTGGTTCTGGCGAAGAACTTGATCATTAACTACTGGGCGAAGTCGCTGGAAGACGCCCCGCGGGCGAGCGAGATGATTCAGCTCTCGCGGAATGAAATCCATGAAAGGGTGATGAACGGGACGTTTAAGGATATCAGGGAAGAAGCTTGGTACAACTCCACTCCGCAAGCTGTAGAAACCTCCGTCACCGCCCGGCATGATGTGCGGACTGGGCAAAACCCCCCAGCCTATGATGAGGAAACCCCCTTCAACTTCATCCAGCAGCAGCGTTGGTTGGATCTGGACCAAGACGGCTACGCTGAACCTTACATCGTCACCAGCGAACTTGGCAGCAATTGCGTGGTGAGGATTGTTGCCCGCTTTGACAGCGAAGCGCAGGTTCAACGAAAGGTGAATAAGCAGATTATTAAGATCAAGCCGACGGCCTATTACACTAAGTATACCTTCATCCCAGCCATGGACGGAGGGATGTATGATATTGGCTTTGGGACTCTGCTCGGCGGGCTTAATGAGTCGGTGAATAGTTCGATTAATCAGCTGCTTGACGCTGGAACAGCTCAGAATGCGATGGGAGGATTTCTTGGTCGAGGTGCGAAGATCCGTGGTGGCGTTTACACTATGGCGCCTTGGGAGTGGAAGCGGGTTGAATCTTCAGGCGACGACCTGAGAAAGAACCTGGTCCCGAATCCAGAACGTCGCCCGAACGTGGTGATGTTTCAGCTGTTGAGTTTGTTGATCGAGTATACTGAAAGGCTTAGCTCGGTCACAGACGCGTTGCAGGGGAAGTTGCCTGGGCAGAACACCCCAGCGTCGACTTATCAGAGTTCATTGGAACAGGGGATGATTCTCTATTCCGATATCTTCCGCGGAGTGTGGGCTTCGTTGAAGGATGAATTCAAAATTCGCCACGTGCTCAACGCCATGTATCTGCCGCTGAAAATGCGCTTTGGCGAGTCGAATCAGTTCATTCGGGCGGAAGATTACAAGTCCAACCCTGACCATGTAGTGCCCACCGCCGACCCGAATATCATCTCCAATGCAATGCGGCTGTTCCAAGCTCAAAACATCCGCATGGCTGCCAGGGAAACCCCCGGCTACGATATGGACCAGGTTGAGCTGAACTTCCTTCGCGCCATGCGGGTGCAGAACCCGCGGCAGATCTTCCCCGGCGCTGAGAAGTTCCCGCCGCCGAAGGACCCAAAGATGGCGATCGAGGAGATGCGCCTGCAAGCTAAGGCTATGGAGCTGAAGCAGATGCAGCAGGTTGAATTGATGCGCTTGATGGAAGAGCGGCGGTTGAATGGGTCGAAGATTATTGCGCTGGAAGCTCAAGCCTATAAGCTTCTGAAAGAAGCTGAAGCCATCGGCTCTCAACTGCAACTTGAATCCATGAAAACTGTCATCGAGGTTCTCAAAGGCCATGGCGAAGCTCTCGACCAGCGAATCAGTACATTGAAGACTTTGGAAGGTGAAGCTTCCAAGAACGACGAGGAGATTGATGATGACGCAGCAGGAACTGGAAATAACCAACCAGGAAGCATTCCAGCGCTGGAAGCAGGACCCGGTGACGCAGGAGTACTTCCAGCTGCTGAGGATGTGGAAGGAGGTGCTGAAGGAGGAATGGGCGAAGAAGATGTTCCTGAGGAAGCGTGAGAATATCGCTGCCCTGGCACAGGTGGAGTTGTTAGACAGATTAGTTAATTTAACTGCAGACCAAGTGAGAGATTCATTCAATGAGCAATCAGAAAGTGAGCGAGAAGATCGATTATCGGAAGGGGAATCCGTCGGGTCTGGCCCCGGTTGGGAGAGCAATTCTGGTGATCCCGGACAAGGTGCAGAAAGGCTTGATCCAACTACCGCCTGGCGTTTCGGACAGGCAGATGATGATCGAGGATAGAGTCACTGTAGTAGCGATCGGTCCGCACTGCTGGCACGATGAGCCTACCCCGCGGGCTGAAGTTGGCGATCGAGTGATGGTGGCGAAGTTTTCAGGCTACATGGTCCAAGGGCCGGCGGACGGCCAAATGTACCGTGTCATCAACGATCAAGACATTTACGTGAAACTGACAGACAATTCGGAGAAGTGAAATGGATCCACAAGACAATGAAGTAGAAGAGACCAGCGAATTGGAAACTGGTGTAGAAGAGGAAAGTTCCTCTAGTTCCCAATCCGCTGCTGAAGTTGTTAGCAAGGCGAAAGGAATGGGCTGGGTTCCCAAGGAGCAGTTCCGCGGGGACAAGAGCAAGTGGGTTAGCGCTGAGGAATACGTCCGCCGAGGGGAACAGATCATCCCTATTGTAAAGGCGAATGTAACCCGGCTTGAAGCTAAGAACAACGAGCTGGAAGGTGAGCTCGCTCAGTTGCGAACTCAGCTCCGCGCTGCGACGGAGTCGATTGAAGCGTTGAAGGAGCTGAATAGTAAGGCGAATATTGATGAAGCAAAGGATGCCCGCCGGCAGTTGATTGTCCAGCGTAACAACGCTGCTAAGGAAGAAAACGATGAGCTGGTAACGGAGTTGGATGAAAAGATCCAAGACGCTACCGCTGCGATTAAGGATGCTGAGAAGAACGTTAAGGACAAGAAGGCGAAGGCTGAAGAAGAGCCTCCGCCAGTTGATCCTTCCAAGACCCCGGAATTCCGTGCTTGGAAGTCTGAGAATCCCTGGTTTGGCGTTGATGAAGATCGCTCTGACTACGCGGCTGTCATCATCCAGCGCATGGCGCGAACTGGTGAAGCGAGGAACTTCCCTGGGCAGAAAGCTCTGCTTGATGAAGTAGCTCGCCGGGTGTTTGAGAAGCTCGGTGATCCTGATCAAGACAGGCAGAAGGTGTCTAAAGTGGACGGAGGTGGGCGTAGTGGGAAGACTGGAGGTAGCGGCAGTGGTGGGAACGGCTCTGGCAGCAGTGACACCCCGTCCTTCAACGACTTGCCTCAAGATGTCAAAGACGCTGCCGCCCGTATGGCGAAGAAAGTCGTCGGGCCGAAAGGTTCTGGTCGAGCTTTTTCTGATCTGAAATCATTCCAAAGCTATTACGCTAAGAAGTACCGTGAGGATAATCCAAATGAGTGACTTGCCAAAGAACATCAGCCCGCCGACCCCGGATGACCAGGGACCGACTGAAAAGCTCTCTGAAATCAACCCGGCGAATTCAATTCCGCTGAAGCAGCAGATCGAACTCGGTCTCCGCAAGCGTGTTTCAGTCTCCAACGGTCGGCGGAAGTTGGAAGTACCTGCTATTCCAGGATTCAATCTCTATTGGTTCCTGGAACGCAACGTGCAAGCTGCTCTGGAAGGCGGATACGAATTCGTTGATTCAAAGGAAACTGTCCTCAACGAACACGGCCCTGCCAACGCTCGCACTTCCTCTGGCAACACCGATCTCGGCTCTCGCGTCTCTGTCGGCACAACTGGCCCGCAGGGCGGGGAGCGACTCTTCTTGATGAAAATCAAGCTCGAATGGTTTCACGAGGATCAACTCGCGATTCACAATCGAAACAAGCAGATTCTGCAATCGATCTTCGCTGATGAGTTCATTTTCGATCCGGACCTTGGCCAAGGTTCTAATCCGCAGCGGCGGCAGGACCCCAACGTTTACTTCAACGAGTCCAATGCATTTTCAGGTAACGCAGGCAAGCGAGCTTTGTTCAGCCGTGGTCGCCGCAAGGCTCAAGGCTGATTGTTTCTAACTTCTAACTCAACCCTCGGAGAATTCTCATGGCAAACGTGAGCAAGATCGCCGGGCTGGTTCCTGTTAAGCACCTGCTTGGGCTTGATTGGGATGGCCGCGGCAATGTTTATTCTGTAGCGACCGATGAAGGAAATATCCTTTCCATCGGCGATCCGGTGAAACTCAGCGGCTCTGGTGACACGAATGGTATTCCAGGTGTTGTACAGGCAACAGCCGGCGCTGCTTGCGTCGGGGTTATTCTGGCAATTGGTTTAAACCCGCAAGGTCCGTTCATCGATGCGAATGACCTGACGAAGATTCAAGCTCCAGCGACGAAGACCGCGGTATACTACGCTCTGGTCTGCGACGACCCGTTTGTGGTTTTTGAAGTGCAGGAAGGCGGGGCCGGTACCGCGCTGGCCGCGACTGACATAGGGCAGAACATTGATTTCCTGGCAGCTGCGCCAGGTACCGGTGTTCGAATCTCTCAGTTCACCATTAACAACGCTGCGCACGATACTACTGCTACCAGGAACTGCCGCCTACTCGGGCTGCAGCTCGACCCTCGGCGGGCCGCCGGCAATACCTTTGGCGCCTTCGCCAAGTGGCTCGTCCTCATCAACAATCATCAGTACAAAGCCGGCGTGACTGGCGTGTAACTGTTCACTCTCATCATCAACTAACAGGAGTAAGCAACCATGCCAGGTGGAGTTATCACAACCGGCAATCATCCTAAGGCACTCTGGCCTGGGATCCACGCCTTTTGGGGGCAGATCTATAATCAGTTTTCGGATGAATATCCGGATCTGTATAAGATGGAAGATTCTTCCAAGTCCTACGAGGAAGATGTCCAGATCACCCCCTTTGGCCTCGCCCCGATCAAGCCGGAAGGCGGCTCGGTGCAGTATGATTCGGAAGTTCAAGGTCCAACCCAGCGGTATACTCATATCGCTTATGGACTGGGCTATAAGGTCACGTACGAGGAGCTGCGCGATAACCTGTACGAGGAGATCTCTCTTCGCCGTGCGGGGTCTAACGCCTTCTCCATGCGGCAGACCATCGAGAACGTGGCAGCGGCAGTTTACAACGACGCCTTCACCGGCTCGGTTTATGTGAATGCTGACGGCCGCCCGTTGATCGACCCCGCTCACGTCAACACGACCGGCGGTACCTACAGCAACGCGCTGTCTCCTGCAGCTAACCTGTCCGAAGCCGCTGTTGAAGATCTGATCATTCAGATCCACGGCGCGCAGAACGACCGTGGCCTGCAGATTCAGCTCATGCCGTGGTCGCTGCATGTACATCGTGCAGAGTGGTTCAACGCCAACCGCATTCTGCAGTCGGTGCTGCAGAACGATTCCTCCAACAACGCAGTTAACGTCCTGAAGTTGACCAACGCGTTGCCCGGCGGGATCAAGCTGAACCACTACTTCACCTCTCAGCACGCTTGGTTCATCCGCACCAACGCGCTGCAGGGAATGACGTTCTTCTGGCGTGATCCGATCAGCTTCCACCAAGACAACGACTTCGATACGAGGAACGCGAAAGCAGCCTCGTATATGCGGTTCAGCGTCGGTGCGACTGACCCCAGGGGCATCTACGGCAGCAACGCTCCGTAATAACCACCGGGGGTTATGTAACAATAATCCCCGGTTCCTTCTCTCAAACTGCCAACCATCGTTGTGCGCCCAGGGTTAAAATCCTGGGCCCTTTAGGAGTTAAATCAAATGCCTCAGTCTAATTTTCCAAACGGGTTTGCAGCAGGTCTCACCCTGCGCGGCATCCCGCTGTTGCAGACGAATCCAGGAAATGTCTTCTGGGTCGGTAATGGTACTACTCTGATCCCTGGTGTAACCGGCGGGGTTGACGGGAATAAAGGTACTTTTCAAAAGCCCTTTGCTACTCTCCAAGCCGCTGTCGACGCTTGCCAAGCCAACACCGGGGACATCATCTTTGTCAAGCCAGGCCATGCGGAGAGCATCTCCAGCGCAGCTATTCTGGTATTGAACAAAGCTGGAGTTTCGATCATCGGCCTCGGTGCTGGATCCAACCGCCCGACGTTGACCTTCACCACTGCAGCTACAGCGAACATTCCGATCACTGCTGCTAACATGTCGGTGCAGAATATTCTGTTCAAAGCCAATTTCGCTGACATTGCTAGCGTCTTCACCGCTACTGGTACTGCAACTCCAACAGATTTCAATGTTGAGAATTGTGAGTTCCGAGACACCTCGTCTATTCTCAACTTCATCTCTATCATTACAGGTAACGCTACAGCTAATTCGCTGGATGGCCTGCGGTTTGCTGGGAATAAGATCTCCAGCCTCGGCACGACCGCCGCCACTACTGCGATCAAGCTGGCCTCTGCTACCGACCGCGTCGACCTGCTCGACAACTACGGTAACTGGGCAGTTCTCAACGACACTGCGGCCCTGCTCGCAGCTGGTACCGCTCAAGTCACCAACTTCAACATGGGCCGGAATGTTCTTCAGCGGCCGAACACTTCTTCCACCGGCGGCTCGTTCGTTAGCGGCAGTGGTAACGCCTGGGTTGGCATGGCTTACGACAACTACATGTGGCAGGTTGATAACACGGCTGGTATCTGGATCGCTACTGGCCATGGCTCAGCTCTTGGCTTCATGCAGAACTTCAGCCCGATCACCGGCGCGGTTGACCGCAGCGGTTTGATCAATCCTGCAGCTGTCTAATCTCTAGCTTTATTTCCAATTGGAGACCCTCATGGCTAATGTTAACTTTCCAACGAACAGCTCGCAGAAGGTTCAGAACCTCTACAACAACAACTACGCGCTGGCAGATGAAGGTGGTTATTTTGTAACCACTAATCCTGTCAGTGGCACAGCTATTGCAATGACGACTTCTGTCGTTGATGATGCGCTGACTGGCAGCTCCACCCATGCGCCCTTCGCGCCGGTTTCGATCATCTACAACACGCAAAGTCCGGACAACCCCAACGCAGTTTCCATCTACCTGCAGTACATCAAGATGGTGCTCTCGCAGGTACCTACCTCTGCAACTAACTGGCGATACTCTTTCCGCTTGGATAATGTTGTCAGGTACTCCAGCGGCGGTTCTACCTTGACTCCGGTCAATATCAACCCGTCATCTTCCAAAGTAGCGGCTGCTCGAGTTTACTTCGGAGCGATTGTTCCGACCGCTCTGCCCACCGCCGCGTCGCGATTGGTTGCTCTGGGGCTGATCGACAGCGCCATTCCTGTCATCAACGACCAGTGGCTCTTCACCTTCGGTGGAGCTAATCCTTACATGGATCAGGTTAATGGTGGAGCCACCGCGAAGAACATGACCTACAACTGCCCGCCGATCATCATTCCTCCAGGCTGGTCTCTCTCCCTCGGTATGTGGGGCACTTCCAATGCAGCCGCCCCGTCCTGGGAATTTGAAATCGCCCACGTGGAGCGAGTTCCAGGGCTGTAATTGAATTGAACTGAGGTTTCTAAAATGGCAAACCAGTTTGACCTTCAGATTCTCAACGATGGTTGGAGGAATGCCATTGTTAGAATCTCTGGTATCTTAGATTCAAGCGACGCGGATCTTAACCCAGCGGTGTCGTTGGATAACTTTACTAACAACGACACCGCTGGCTATGATTTCGTTGGACTGCGAATTGACAGGATTGATAACCAGATCGGAGATGGGCTGCAAGTTCAGCTATACTGGACCGCGACGGTGGATCAGTTGATCCATACCATGGCCAGTGTTCATGAGACTTGTCTCAAAGCCCATGGGGGATTGGTGCCGGATATGACGGCCTTGGGTTATACTGGTAATATCAGGTTGAAGACCATAGGCTTCAACTCTTTCCAAGTCCCTCCACAGTCATTCTCTGTGATCTTGCAAATGGTCAAGCTCTACGAGTAAGGTAATTCTCCATGGTAGCTCCTGCCCGCAACACTCCTGAATATATCATCACAGAAGCTCTGGTGGATGCGTGTGTTATTCAGAGAGGAACTACTCCAGACTCAGATCAACTTGCTTCAGGCATGAACCGCCTGAACGATATGTTCGGAGTCTGGCAGACTCAGGGTCTCAAGCTCTGGCTCGATACTGATATCGAGATACCTTTAGTTGTCGGGCAGGAACTCTACACAGTGGGGCCCGGCGGGGATGTAGATATGGTCAAGCCCCTTCGCGTTAAGCAAGGGTACTACATTGAACAGTCATCTACTTCCCGCCGGCCCCTTGACCCGCCGCTTTCTAGACAAGAATACAAGATGCTGTCCAATCCGTTGGAGACTGGTCAGCCTCAACAGTATTATGTTGATAAGCAGCAGAACACTCTCAACATTTACATCTGGCAGGTTCCTGACGCTCAGGCTGTTCTAGGTGAAGCTCACTTCATCATTGCCCAAACTGTCACCAAAGTCATCTCTCTCACCGAAGTAGTTAACTTCCCTGAAGAATGGGGGATGGCTTTGCGATGGGGCTTGGCTTGGGATCTCTGCTCCGGCCAACCAGAATCGGTTCAAAAGCGCTGCAAAGACAACGCCATGATGTACAAGGAAATGCTTGAAGGCTGGGATGTTGAAGACGCAGACACCCGCTTTGAAATCGACGAGCGTATGTCACTTCATTCTGGAGACTTCCGCTAATGGCGCAGAGTTCAGCTGTTAACCAGCCAGTTAGAATTCCACTGGCTACGAATATCAGAGCAAGAAACGGGTTTTTCACCAGAGACAGCCCAAGCAATGGAGTTGTTGATCCACAGTTGGTTAACTGTTATGCCGAGTTCAACCCGGATACAAAGACTTTTAATGTTCAAAAGAGGCCAGGATATTCTGCTCCCTTCTTCACCCCCACCTCGGCGGTGGGCCAGGGTATATTTCAGTTCGTTCCTAACATCATAGGTAATCCTGTTACTAACAATGATTCGCTGGTAGCGATTAATAACGGTGAAGTGTTTTTGATCTATGACATTGATTCGCTGAATTTAACTTGCTCTTCTATCAAGCTAGGCGACGTAGACACAACTGGTGGAGTCTACAGAGGCATTGTTATGCCTTTTGCCACCTTCTCTAACTCTAGAGTCTTAGTAATAGGCAATGGAGTTAAAGCTTATATTACCAGCGGTCTGGTTGCAGGAGACTTAGCCCAGATTCTTGACCCCCAGTTTCCAACTCTTTTTTACAAAGGCTGGGCTTACCTGAACAGCAGACTCTATCTAGGCGAGCCTAATAACAAGCTTCGCGGCGCAGAAAACATCAACGATCCCACAATGTGGGAGACTTTGAATGTTATTCTAGCTCAAGATGAAGGTGATAATGGAGTTGCTTTAGCAAAACATTCTAGCTTTATTGTCTTTTTCAAAGAAACTTCTACAGAGTTCTTCTTTGACAATGGTAATCCAGTTGGATCTCCACTTTTGCCTTCACCACAAAACAGCTATGATATTGGCTGTGCTGATGCAGATTCAGTCAGAGACATTGATGGAACACTGTTCTGGGTAGTCTTGTCAAAGATCAAAACTCCGCAAATTGCTAGAATGGACGGGAATCAGTATACCATCATTTCAACTCCTGAAATTGAAAAGATACTAATGACAAATGGTCCAGGATTTAAAGCTATTACGATGAAGATAGCTGGGCATAGATTTTATATCTTAACCATTGGCACCTTTGTCACTCTAGTCTATGACCTTGACCAACAGTTATGGTACGTTTGGGAAGGTGATTTCAATTCGCAGGGGTCACTCAACTGGCCAATCTCTGACGCTATTACCACTTCACAGTCGTTAAGCAGCGGAGAAACTTTCAACGTTTTGCAGGATTCTAGAAATGGAAAGTTGTATCTAGCTGGGCCAGATTATTCCATGCCCACCGACGATACCTTTGTCTTCGCGGTTGACATCTACACTCCTAACTTCGATGCAGGGGTTGATAGAAAGAAGCAAGTCAACATGATGTACTTCGACGCTGATCGTGTAGATGGCAGTGAATTGCAGATCAGAACAAACGACTGGGATTATGATCCAAAGCGATGGAGTGAGTTTCGCACGGTTAATCTTGATTGTGAAAAACCTCAGCTAGCTAATTGTGGGTCCTTCTACCGCCGAGCGCACCACATCCGGCACCAAATGCCCTGCTCGTTTATCATTCGATCGGTAGGCTTACAAACTGACATTGGTGTAGCATGAACGAGATCATTGCCCCGCATATTAGGGAAGTAGTTATTGACGATAAAGGCAGACAAACAAATAACCTTTCTAGGTTCTTAATGCTGGTTGCTAATTACATTCGGCTGCTGAATAATGACGGTTTTACAGGAACCATTACAACTGCTCCGCTGACAGGTCTTGGCGCTCCTGGCTCTATGACTTTCCAGAACGGAGTTCTCATCTCACAGGTACCTGCGACATGAGAACTTTTCGATATCTTGGTGACGTTACAACTGAACCTGCGTATATCCAGCTCATCCAGCATCCAAAATTGTGGAATCAAAATCCACTGCGGACACAGCACGCTGGCACTATGCACGCGGAAGTTGAAGACATTTGGTTGCGATTCAACAACATTGAAGGCGATCTGAGCAACATTCTCAACGACTTAGAGTGTCAGTGGTATGAAGCAAAAGAGAAACTCACCAAGACAGTTGAGCTTATCTTTCAACTTGCCGCTAAAGAAAAGGCTACTCGTATCGGCAGATGCATGCTTTCCCGTCTGTCGCCAGGTGGTAGGGTGTATCGCCATACTGACGAAGGTGAATATCCGCAGTACTATGAAAGGTACCATATCGTTTTACAGGGCGGGCCAGGGAACTTGTTCTTCTGCGGCGACGACTATGTTGAAATGCTGACTGGACAGATCTGGTGGTTTCAGAATCTGATCGAGCATGAAGTTTACAATAATTCAGACAAAGACAGAATTCATTTAATAGTGGATTTAAGACTATGAACAAGCCAAAAGTGTATTTTGCTAGAGAGGGCTTTGTTGACATGTATCCTGAAATGCTTCCTCTGTTAGAGAAGCATTATAATGAAATTGCCTGGAATATTGAGAAGATTCCCTTGCATGTGGATATTGATAAATATGCACAGTTAGATGGAGCTTGCATACTCTTTTGTTTCTCTGCTAGAGAAGCTGGGCGACTCATTGGCTATGCTGCTTTTCTTGTCCACCCGCATCCTCACTACATGTCGACAGTCTTTGCTACGAATGATGTGATCTTTATCGAAAAGTCCCACCGTGGGAGGCAGCTCGGTGCTGAATTTTTAGAATTCTGCGAGACTGAGCTAAAAGCTTTCGGTGTGCAAGCCATCGCTATTCGTATCAAGAACTGTTTAAACTGGGCCCCGCTAGCTGAAGCCTGCGGATTCGAACCTGTTGAATCTACTCATCTGAAATGGGTTGGAGATTAAAATGGCTATAACTGGCACTATAGCTGCAGTAGGCTCGATTGCGGTTGGAGCGAAAGCTGCAAATGATCAGAAGAAGCTTGGCAAGCGAGCGCTGAAAGGTGCTGATGCTGTTCAAGCGAAGCAGGACTTCTACAACGAAATGCTGATGGATTTGCTGAAGAACCCAAGCACAATTACTAACGACCCTGGATTTCAGTTCTCGTTTGGAAAGGGGCTGGAAGCTGTTGAACGGTCTAATGCAGCCCGCGGGCTGGTTGGATCAGGGCAGGTTTCAGTAGATCTGCTGCGGTTTGGAGAAGAGTTCTCTTCCAGGTTCCTGCAACAGAGGGAGAATTTGCTGGCAGGGCTGAGCGGAGCTGGAGCGGCAAGTTCGCCGGCGCAGTTCATCGGAGCCGGGGTAGCAGCGAATTCTTCAGCAACAGATATCCTGTCCCAGACACTTGGGTCCTTGGGCTACAGCTTCGGTCGAGGTGGGTTTGGTAGGACTTCAACTGCAGGCACTCCAGGTTCCAGTGGCAGCCCGACTGTTGTAGGGAGCGGAACTGGAGATGGTATTATAGCGGATTTCGCTAGCAGAACTGGTGTGACTCCCTTTGTTGGACCTAGGTGAGCAGCTATGACTGGACTATTTGGTTTTCAAGCAGGACAGCGGCTGGCTGAAAAAGATAAGCTGGATCAGCAGCTGGCAGAGCTTTCTATTCAACAAGGTCAACAGCAGCTCAAGCGAGGGGAAGTTGCTATACAAAAAGATCAAGTCGATCTGGAAAATGCCAGGGTTACTCAGGCAAGACAGACTGAGTTTTTGAAGCTGCTGAAAGAGAGCCAGGGAAGCGGGGAAGGAGGAACCGCAGGCACACCGGCGGAGGGGAAGGATCTTGCTGGCAGGCTGGAAGAACTGGCAGAAGCCTCCATGACCGCCGGTTTGCCAGAGCAAGCTGCCGACTACGCGTCAAAAGCTGCTTCAATTAAAAACAATAACTCGTTGATTAAGAGTAGAGAAAACGACGAGAGGAATCGGCGGTTGAATTACGCGGCTGGATTGCTCGATGGAGTTCAGGATGAGCAATCCTGGAAGCAAGCCAATATGCTTTACACTGTTGAGTTTGGAGAAGAGAGTCCGTTCGCCAAGCTAGATTTCTCTCCAGAACTGGTTCAACAGATCAAAGACTCTGTCACTACTCAACGGCAAAAGAGTTTGATCGAAGCGGCTAATTTGAAAGCTGAGAGTGCTGATGAGCAACTGGCTAAGATTAAAAGCCAAACAGACTTGAATCGAGCAAGAAAGAAGCAAGTTGAAGTTCGAACAACCAACCTGGAAAAAACTGGGGACAAAACGACTGTAGCCAAGCCTGGTGATACTAAAGTCATCAGCGACATGATCAAGAGCAAGTTTGGTAGTGGGTCGAATGAAGAGATCAATGGAATCGCCCTGCCTATTGCGGAGAGGATGCTGCAGTTGCAGAAGGAGTTGAATCTGCCGAGGAGTGAGGCTGCGGCTAGAGCGTTTAAAGAGGCGGAAGATGGCGGCGACTTCGGCGGGCTTAGAGTGAAGAGGAAACCGCCAGGGACAAAGGAGAATCCACTCTCCTTGCCTGCAAAGCAAACTGAATGGAAGGTCAACATGTACTACACCATTAAAGATGGTGAACACGCAGGGAAGAAAGTCCTGTGGACTGGAAAAGAATTCCAGGTAGTTGATGATAAAGAAGTAGAGGAGTAACTTCCATGCCAGAAGTGCTTAGTGTAGAAGAAGTGCTTGGTGGTGCAGCAGAGATCGAGAAGCCCGTTTCAACTGGAAAGGTTAAGACTCTTTCGGTTGAAGAGGTGACAGCTGTTGCTGAGCCGGCTGCTTCTAAGACTTCTACTGGAGTTATTCCTCCTCTGAACCCTAGCCCTCAGTTCCTGCGTGATAATCCTTTTGACTCTAACAACCGCCTGGTTGATGCAGATCAACCAGACCCCAACTTGCCAGTTAGAGAACAGTTTGAAAGGTTCAAGACCAGGGTGAATAAAGGGATTGGTGCTCTAGGCACTGAAATTCGTAGAGACCTAGAAGACGCCTCCGTTGGGCTGACTAAAGCAGTGCTCGGCGGGCTCGCTGGAATGGGCGTGGAGATGGTGGCAGGAGCGAAGGGAATTTATGAAGCCGCTACTGGCGGCGGAGTCCGCGGTGCGCAGAAGGTGATTAAAGAAACTAGAGAGAAGGGGGAAGGATTTAAGAAAAGTGTTACTGGTTTAATTGTCCCTGCTGATGGACTTGAATCAAAAGGCCCAGCGGAGCAAAAAGCTGAACAAGCCCTTGGCTTGATCTTCGATGCAGCCCAGACTTTCAGCGATATTGTTTACAAATCAACTGAAACTGCCCCAGAGCCGGTGAGGCAGACTGCAGCTGGAGCTGCGTTTGCTGTTGGCACAGCGGCTTCGCTTGGCATCACCCCCGGTACCTTTAAGAGCAAGGGAACCAAGGTTGGTGGTAAAGCCCTGCCAAAGGAAGTTGAAACAATTGCTGTTGCAGGAGAGACTGCAATTGTTGAACTGACTTTGAAAGAACCGAAGCTAGCTGATGAACTGGTGGTGGCGGCGAAGCAAGCGGACCCGAAGATTG
>JACCDR012407015.1_pt1 | contig 21734 bp, 11 predicted proteins | sample 7446431 | NCBI WGS metagenome assembly JACCDR01 (sample SAMN15323443, study PRJNA562643) | freshwater metagenome | isolation source: river surface water | place: USA:Blue River Watershed | collected 2017-08-17 | reverse complement strand
TTGGCCATCGCCAGTTGTGCCAAAATGTCAGGGCTACGACCCGATTGGGAAATCACAAGCACCAAGGCATCTTGCAACTGCAGTTGCTTTTGGTAAACGCTGGCGATGGATGGCGCCGCAGCCACCACGGGTAATCCAAGCTCCGTTTCAATTAAATACTTGCCATAAACCCCTGCGTGATCCGACGAACCACGCCCCACCATGTACACATAGCGCGGCGCGCGCTGTTGAATGGCCGCCACCACAGCCGCCACAGTGCCCGCGTTAGCGTGCAGCTGTTCCGCAATGCGTAGCGGTGCTTCCGCGGCTTCACGCGCCATAATGGTCACCGAGGAACTCGTGACCGAGTCGATATTGGCCAGATTGGCGGTGTCGGCACCGGGGGCGACGACATTAGACGATAGCGTGCTGCTCATACATGACTCTCTGCTTGCTGAATAGGCGAATACTGGCCTGCGGTAGCGTGATGCTGGGCTTGGGCAAAAAATACCGCTCCAAGCTCAGGCGTCGCCAGCGACGGTTGTAACCACTGCTGCATAGTGGCGGGTAAATAAGGGTAAATACGCGGCGCTATGCCACCAATCATCGATAAACGCGGCGGCGAAAACTGCATCAAACGCTGGGCAATGGCCATCAATTCTGCCGCGCCGGTATTGATAATGTCCTGTGCCACCGCATCATGCTGCTCCGCCGCATCAAATACGATAGGCGCTAACGCGGCAAACTGTGTTGGCGTTGCATGCATGTATAGGCTGGCCAGTTGCACCGCCACGTCGGTACGTGCGCATTCTGTGTGCGTTTGTGGCTGCGCTTTAGCAAAAACTGACACAGCAACATCTTGTTCAGGACTGGTCTGGAAAGCGTCGTGGTGCCGCGCCAAACAAGCGCTGGTCATCAAAGTAGAGGCGCCGATAGCATCCAAATCATGCAATACCGCGCGTAACGCTTGCATACCAAACCAAGCACCGCTGCCGTTATCACTGGCTGGAAAACCATAGCCACCGACACTCAAACGCTGCCCCGCCACCGCTGCCAAACCACATGAACCCGTTCCAGCAATCATCACGGCCCCATCGCCGCCGCGGTGGGCGCCCAAACAAGCGACGTGCAGGTCGGTGGTTAAATACAATGCGGCATACGGATGCTGCCATTGCTGCATCGCGGTAAAATAGTGGGGTATATTCACGCCGGCTAAACCAGCGCCAACCACTAAGCGTGCCCGCAGACTATCCATATGTCCGGTCAGTTTTTGCTGTTGCAGCGCCTGTTGTAACGCCGCGTCCACGGCGGTGGTGATGGACGTCATCGCCACCTCCATGCCACGCAGCGGATTGGCTGTGCCACCCATTCCTTCGCCCAAGACCACACCCGCGGCATCGGTCAGTACAACTTTGCATTTACTGCCACCGCCGTCGATGCCGACATACAGCGGTTGCTGCTGCGTTGTTGCCATACTTATTCATCCACCCTGTCGGTTACCGCGTCATGGTTGTCGATGCTATTGTCAGCATTTGAGGAATATGCTAACAATGCAGCATGCCAAATTGACAGCGTTGTCATTTTTGCAAATCAGCATATAATAATTTTGACAAATGGCAATACCTTTGTTTAAAAATCGAACCAGTGGCATGCCGTGCACACGCAGGCCGTGGCCAGAATAAAAATACCATCAGCATACGGACTTATGCTGCAAAGGGATCGGCATGCCATTAAACGGGGTGAATACTGTGAACCAAACCATCCAGCCGCACAAAAACACAACGAGACCACAGCGATCTCGGTCCATATCGTCATTGGTTGTGATGCCGATGTTGTTGAGCCCGATGTTATTGAGCCAGCCCTGCGCCGCCACTGTGTTTAAACAACAATCGCAACTCGATCACTTTGCGCGCCAAACCAAAGTGACCTTTGCGGTCGTGAGTAATTTCCAAGCCAAAGAAGGCGAATTTGTTGGGCAGATTTCATTATCTAATCAAGGGGATATTGCGCTATCCCCCGGTAAAGGCAACTGGCAAATTTACTTTCACTCGATTCGAAAAATCAGCGCTCAGAGTGCCGGTGTACGGATTGAACATGTCCAAGGTGATTTGCATCGCTTGGTGCCAGAAGCTCATTTTGCCGGCCTCAAACCCAACGAGCAATTGTCCGTTCAATTTCGCGGTGCCCCTTGGATGGTGAGTTACAGCGATTTCATGCCACGTGCGTTTATCAGCGCAGGTTCTTTAACCCCTGCGGTGTTTGCCAATACCGATACCGAAAACTTTGGTCAATTTGTGGCGCCGATCCTCAGCAATGCACAGCAGCAACGCTATGATAAGCCGGCGCCAGATTTATACCCCATCAGTGATGCAGCCTTACGTTTTCAGCATAATGCTGCAGCATTGCCTGTCGACGCCATTCGTCCTTCGCTGCAGCAATCGATGGATCGGATCTTACCCACACCACTGCAGGTACACTACGGCCAAGGGCGAACTGAGCTACATGCACAATGGCAGATCCAGTATCAGGGTGAATTCAAAAACGAAGCGCTGTATTTGCAGCAGCAACTGAAAACCTATGGTTTATCACTTGGCTTATCACTGGACTTATCACAGGCACCAGCGCACTCAGCGCAAGCCAGATTGCCATCGGCGAACGTGGATCCTGAAAACTTACCTCTGCAAAAGCCAGCACCACACAAGCTATCACCGCGGATCGTGCTACAACGCGCCAGCTCGCCCTTCACGCTGCCTTCAGAGTTGCGCGCGAACATCGCCTCAGCCGATGCCAAGACCGAAGCCTACCAGCTCGACATTAGTGCCCAGCAGATCGTGATTACCGCCACGGATAACGCCGGATTATTTTATGGCCTGCAATCGTTATTAAGTCTGATGCCTGCGCCGGGTAGCATGCCGCAGCACGCATTATCTTCAGGACAAAACGGTGCCGCATTGAGTGTACCTCAGCTGACCGTACTGGACGCGCCACGCTATCACTGGCGTGGCATGCATTATGATATGAGCCGTAATTTCCATGGCCTTGAGGTGACCAAACGGCTGATCGATCAGATGGCACGGATGAAGCTAAATAAACTGCATCTTCACCTGACGGATGATGAAGGATGGCGGATCGAGATTGCCGATTTACCCGAATTGACGCAAATTGGCGCCTATCGCTGTTTTGATCTCAGTGAGCAGCAATGCTTGTTAACTCAGTTAGGCACGGGACCGCATAAATCAGGTTCAGGCAACGGTTTTTATACGCGTGACGAATTTATAGCCCTGTTAAAATATGCGGCCGAGCGCCATATCGATGTCATCCCTGAAATCGACATGCCCGGCCATGCGCGGGCGGCGATCAAAGCAATGCAAGCTCGCTATCAGCGCTTGCGCAAGGCCGGCAATCTGACGGAAGCAACACGTTACCTGCTGAGCGATCCACAGGATAAATCGCAATATCTCACGGTACAAAACTACACAGATAACTCGGTGAATGTTTGCTTAGACTCCAGCTATGCCTTTATCGATAAAGTGATGTATGAACTGCAGCAGATGTATCGTAGCGCGGGCTTATCTCTAACCACCTATCACATGGGCGGTGATGAAGTGGCCGCAGGCTCTTGGCAACAATCCCCCGCCTGCCAACAATTATTAGCACAAGGTCAGGCTGGCGTCGCCGGGGTCGGTGATTTAAAACTGTATTTTGCCCGCCGTGTTGCTGAGCTTGCGGCAAAACGTCAATTGCAACTGGGCGGCTGGGAGGATGGCTTAATGCAAGATGCCAGCACACCGTTGCCACGCACCGCATTGGCGGCGCCGGCGGTATACGCCAATGTGTGGGACAATATCTGGGAATGGGGTGTCGCTGATCGTGCCTATCGATTGGCGAATGCCGGTTATCAGGTAGTGTTGTCACATGGTACGCATCTGTATCTTGATCATCCACACGAAGCCCACCCTGCCGAGCGCGGTTATTATTGGGCAACGCGCTTTATCGATGCGCGTAGAATCTTTGGTTATATGCCGGATCATTTATACGCAAATGCCGATAAAACCCGCCGTGGTGAAGTCATTACCGATTTGGCGGATCTGTTGGGACGGCCATTACCGGCGTTAACGCGGCCTGAACTTATTTTGGGGATGCAAGGGCAAATATGGTCAGAATCGATCCGCACCGCGGCACAGCTCGAGCAGATGTTGTATCCACGGTTGTGGCTGATTGCTGAGCGCGCTTGGCATAAAGCTGCCTGGGAAAGCGATACGCCAGATCGCAAAGCGCGCGATGCGCAGTGGTGGCAGGTGGCGCATACCCTTGGCCGCAAGGAACTTGCCAAATTCAGTGCAGCCGGCATCACCTATGATTTAGCGCCGCCCGGTGCCATGCTTCGCAAAACATCGTCAACGACAACGTCGTCAACGGACAGAGCGCCCAAAGATACAACAACAAAAGATACGGCAACAAAAGATACGACAACAAAAGAGACGACGTGGCAACTGCTGGCGAACCATGCCTATGGCGATATCGCCATCGAATATAGCCTCGATGGTGGTCAAACCTGGCTGCGCTATCCTACCGATACACCGGTGGATTTGCCGGCCGATGTATTTGCTCCCATATCAGCACTGACGATGGCCGGACATCCCCGCGCAGCAGCTCATGCCACGGATAACACCGATCTCGGTTTGGCCGAACAGCGCCAGCAACAGTGGCAGATTTTACTGCGCGCCGTCGGCCCCAGTGCATCAGGGCAGCACCGTATATATAGCCGGATCACGGGATTGGCAGTGGCCGTCACCAACTAAAACGTGATCACACCGGATGTGGCAGCAATTCGCTGCCTTTGTCACTTCGAGCAGAAACGGACAATGGCAGCGGCTTTGGCAAGCGCTGTCATGTCGGCGTAAAAGTTGTCATGTTCGCGCAAGCGTTGGTATTGCCGGGCAAACATTGTGCTAGCAACGACAGCCTCGGGGCCATGCTGGTGGTCATGCTGACGGCCAAGATTCTACGTGTAAATATCTCAATCTTACACAGCTCTGCGCCGATCAGCCCATCAATGCCAAGCACATCATCATACATTGCACTGCATTGACCTCCGAAGTGCAATTCCAACGGATACGTCGCTGCAAATGATCTGCAGCATCACGTTCGCGGCAAGTACCGACGTTTTCGGAGCCTGGCTTGTGTCAGGAGCGGACATATCCTGCGGATATGCTTTCACGTATTTGGTACTGCTTATGGATATGTCTAATAATGATTTTTATTTAGCTGCTGCTTGGTTATTCTCATATTATTCTTTATTTTCGCAGCTGCACCGCGTAGCAAAGATTTCGCCCTTTGGGGCGAGTATCTTTCTTTTGGTTGGCCAAAAGGAAGATACCAATGAAAAGGCGGCTCCATGGCGCTCGAGAGAACGCTGAAAAAAGCTGATGTGAGGCGCCGGCGGAACTCGCGGGCTGCTACCGTCAGCCCGCTCAAACACCCGCCGTCTTAAAACCTCAAATCACCATTTTTCAACGGCTCGCGTCAACGGGGAATGGAAGAACCAAACACATGATTTAGAGATAAAATACTGTTTTCAATACGATGAGCTGTGTGTACAAATGTTCGCTTTTCTTTGGCGGCCCCGTTAAGTAAGCCGGAATTTTGGCGAAGCAAAAGAACAATATGAGAATAACCAAAAGCAGCTAAACCAAAAATCATGATTAAAACAAAGCCATCAGCAGGACAAAAACGTGACAGTCCTCCGCAGGATATGTTCACTACTCGGTCATAGCTAAAGATCAACACACTGGATAACTGCAGAAACGGGTGATTCGGGAAAGTGCCCCAGTGGTCCGCAACCCGTGATCAAGGTAGTAAATTCAGGTGAAGTTTTACACACCGACCATACATTCGCGCACCGAACAGCACACCAAAAAACACAAAACACAGTGGCAGAAAAAGCGCAAAAAAAAGGATGCTGAACTCAGCATCCTCAAAGACCCTTGGATAAGGATTGGCAAATAAAACACACAACGTCCATGTCACTGGATAGACAAAGGTGACTACCACACCTTTATCTCAGGGGAGAAATCTGACTCCAGTATTCAGACTCCATACAGCCCGCAACCCCACATCAAGATGCAGTATTGATGGCATTGACGACCACAGGCGATCTGGTGGATATGCTGATGGAGCCAACAGATACCAAACCGCCGTGATCCTGGTGATTATAACGTCAAATGACAACGCTGTCATATAATTTATGCTGCGTTTTAGCCTGCAGTGTTATCCCCCCGAATGACCACGCAGCTGCCGAATCAGCGCCCGATGCGAGGGTAACTGTGTTAGCGCCAATTGTTGGGCCTGTCGCAACTGCAGCTGACGCTGGCGAAGTTGTTGCCACTGCGCCGTAGAATAATGAGCACCCAACATAGGGTCACGGCTTTGAAAATTCATGCCGTACAGCACATATAGATAATTATCTAGATTGAATACGTCAAAGCGACTGGCAAAATCAAAGGTATTGGGTAATCGATCGTGCCATAACGCCAACCGCTGCGTTAATGCGGTCGGCACAGTATCGCCGTGGCGAACATCATGCCAAAAATCACTATCATCGCGATCGGACAGCAGATAATGTAATTTAATAAACTCCAACACCCGCTGCCACCCATGCTGCATGGTACGATTAAAATCATCTCGCACTACCGCCATATGACTCATCTGCATCGGTAACCGCTCGGTAAACAGCAGCGCCGCCAAATCGGTCATTAATAAGGCCGTCGCTTCCAGCGGCTCGACAAAACCTTGTGCCAATCCAATGGCGACACAATTGTGCTGCCAACTGACCTGCCGATATCCCACACGCATTGGAATACGCCGGCAGGTCAAGCCATCAGCGGCGGCACCAATATAAGTACGCAAGCGCTGCTCGGCATCATGATGTGATTGATGCGCCGACGAATACACATAACCCACACCACGCCGTTGCTGTAAGGCGATATCCCAAATCCAACCGGCATCCTGCGCGGTGGCACCGGTACAAGAAGGCAACATATCGCTGGTGGCCGGCACTTGCATGGCCAAGGCATGATCCACCGGTAAAATATGCGATTGATCGACAAAAGGTACATCCAAATGCTGCCCAATCAACAGCGCGTGAAAACCTGTGCAATCAATAAACAAATCCGCACTCACGGCACCCGCTTTATCCGTCAACAACTGTGCGATGCCACCCGATGGCTGTCGGATCACCTGCTGTACCGTCGCCGTGACTAACTGCACATCATACTTTTGCAGCGCATTGTGTTTGAGGATGGCGCCAAACTTGGCCGCATCAAAGTGATAGGCATAATCCACCACGCCTTGATAATCCGGCTGGGACGCGGTTTTAGGTGCCCGATGATGATCGCAAATCACGCCTTGGATCGAAATAGCATCCAGGGCGCTCTGATGTAGATTAGATGCAGCCACGAGTGCCGTTTCGTGGGCGACATGGGCGGCACTTTGAAGATGCTGCCGCAATAACGCATGCTGCTCGGCTGTGAGCACATCAAACGGATGATAATAATGGTGCATATCGCCGTTTAGATTAGGCTTGCGCCACTGCCGAAAGCAAATGCCTTGTTTAAAGGTGGCATCAGCCTGCTGAATTAACGTCTGCTCCGCAATGCCAAACCGGCGCATCGCCTGCTTCAGTGCCGGTACTGTGCCTTCGCCAACGCCAATGGTCGGCACATCGGGCGATTCAATAATGGTGACCTTCACCCTACTCCCGACAAAACGCTGGCCGAGATAATTGGCCATCAACCAGCCGGACGCGCCACCACCGACAATAACAATATGTTGTAATGGTTCGCAGCTCTTCACTGATGCTCTCCTTTATTTTAGTAGCGATGCCTATGTATCCGCTGGAGTGGCGGCCAGCTATCGCCGCGGCCCCCGCTCATGGCAATAAAAAACCCCAGCCAGCTGGGGTTTTTGTTGATCACGGCGAAACGTTCAGCCTTGATATGCGCGTGTCATGGTGGAGTTTCGCTTAGAAGCGAACATCGACACCCGCGGCGTAACGTGTTTCACCTTCGAACGTCCACGCAGGGAAACCGGCGCGTAAATCTGGGCCAACACCGGCCACACCAACAGCGGCCGCGCCATATTGCACGCTATCAGCCGCCAACAGGTTGACCACTTCAAAACGCACGGTGACATAGTCATTCACGGTGTAGCTGGACGTCAGATCTAAGGTGCCGAAATCATCGTGGTAACGGTTACCGTAGAAGCCGGTTTCACGGATCATGTACTCTGAACGCCAGTTATATGCCAAACGCCCCATAAAATCGCCGCGCTCATAGAAACCCACCAAGTTAACGCTATGTTTTGAACTATCAGAGAAAATAGTTACACGATCAGCGAAGTTTTTCGCGTCTACATAGCTATCGGCAAAGGTATAGTTGGCTTGGGCACCAAAACCGCTTTTTAAGGTGTGCTGCCATTGCAACTCTAAGCCCTTGATGTCGCCGCCGTTACCATTAACCTTGCTATTCACTGTCCAATTATCGCAATTACAGCCGTTATCAATCACACCAATTTTCTGGTTCCGCGCCGCAGTGAAGGTGGTGAAATCATTCACTTTTTTCACAAACAACGTGGCCGCTAACATATTGGAATTATCGTAGTAATATTCCAATGAAATATCAGATTGCGTGGCTTTGTATGGCTTCAAGCCCACATTCCCTTTGGTAATGGATTGGTTGGTCGGATCGTTATCATTCAAGCCAGCCACCGCACTCTTAGAGAACATATCGACGTAATTCGGCCGAGCCATCACTTGTGCCAGTGAGAAACGTACGACCACGTTGTCTTCGGCGTCATAGGCTAAGTTAAAGCTGGGTAAAATATCGTTATAACTGGCGTTATCCGTGGTGATGGTGTTGGATAAGTTATTGTTCACCGCGCTGACCGGATCAACAAAGCCAGGACGTGGCGCGTAGTAATCGGATGAGGCATCGGTGCTGACAAAACGCACACCAAAGTTACCCCGTACATCTTCCGCTTCATAATCCGCCATCACGTAAGCGGCAATATTGTCCTCGGATACAGTGCCATAGCCAGAACGATCCTCAAACCAACCGGTGATATTGGCGCGGGCATCGGCATGCATCGCTTTCATATTTGGCCGCGGAACTTGCAGATGTTGCATCCCCGCCAACGTTGTCCCTTGCCACAAGGTGTTGGCATTGACCGCGGTAATGGTCGATTTGTAAATCGCGCGATTTTTGCGATCCGTGACATCATGTGATGTAGCGCGCACACCAGTTTTGATATGGGTGACAGCACCTAGCTCGACAGGGAAACGAGCATCCAACTGGGCGTAGGTTTCTTCATCGGTATTGGGCTGAGATGCTTCTGCCCAGCCTGATAACGATACCGGACCATTCACATTGGCCGCGCTCCACGCTGGGGTATTTTCAAAATCAATGACCAGCTGTTTGCCCGTCGCATCCCATACCCCAAAGGTATCTGATGGTTTACCAATAAAATTACCGTGGTTGGTGGTGAGATCGGTACCACCTTCTGCATCAGTTTTACCAACGCGGCCACTGAGCACCACTTGCTCTAGGCTATAGGTGAAATCAAGGTCGATGGTATTGGATGACATGGACGCCGCACGGCTAAAGGTTTGTAAATAAGACGAACCTACCGTGGCTTTGTCGGCAATATTTTTTGGATCTTTGTTGAAGGCATCGGCAGACGCGGCATTGTTATTGGCGTAAATACAAACGCCATCTGGGCGAGTCACTTGGCAACCAAACTTACCATGCTGGAACATAAACACTGAGGTGTTGGTGTTGTCCGCGGTCAAATCCAAGCTTAGTACATGCACGCCCATATCGAGTTTGTCGTTTGGACGAAATTGTGCAGCAAAATCAATCGCTTTACGCTCACGTGCTTGCTCAAAATTATTGACGGAGAAACTGCCACCCCAGCCATAAAGCGCTTCGGTACCGCGGCGCATATAAGCGGTATCTTCAAAAGCTCCGGCAATGATAAAACCAAGGGTTTCATCCTGATTTTTCCAGCTGGTTAAGGCCGATAGCGCTGGATCCGTTTCTTCAGATACACTGCCGTAGTTGCCTTCAGCGGATAAAAATGTGGTACCCGATTCTAAATCAAGTGGCTTGCGTGTTTTCACATTCACAGTACCACCAACACCGCCTTCCACTAAATCAGCTTGAGACGATTTAAACACTTCAATGCCGGAAATCATTTGCGGTGGTAACAAGCTGTAGTTGAAGCTACGGTCGATGGCTTGTTGATCGTACCAACCGGTGGATGCCACGCTCTGGCCATTCAGGGTCGTCAGCGTTAACTGATTGGATGCGCCACGAATCGAAACTTGCTGACCTTGACCAAATTGGCGGCTCACCGCAACGCCGGGGATCCGGCCTAAGGCTTCACCGATATCCGCATCAGGAAACTTACCGATATCTTCGGCACTCACCGCATCCACCACGGCATTGGAGAGGCGTTTGGTCGCCACCGATTCCGCCAGCGAACGACGAATACCACGCACCTGGATCACTTCGACCGCTTCGGTGGTGGCGCCTGCAGGTGCTTTCGCCGGTTGCTGCGCCATCACTGGCATCGCCAAGGCAGTGGTCCCAACCACTAAGGCAATTTTTACGGCAATAGCGCATTTGTTTAAATTGGTGTGCGACATAACCTCTCCCATTCCTGTTTTTGTTATCGTTTTCGATGTATTTTTTTCTGCGGCTCAATGACAGCGTTGTCATTGAAAATTAACATACACAAATTGAAATCGTTTTGCAAACATCTAGCGTCGAATTTTTAAGCGCTTTTTTTTCACAAAAGTGCCCCTTGCTTGACGTATGCTTGGTAATGTTTTTTCCCACCGACAAATCACAAAAAATACAAGCAATCATAAACCAATGATTTATAATGCATTTAATATTCAAGCGATTATACAGCTGTATATTTGTGCAATTTTTCAAAATTAAACAATTGCCGTTTGCTGTAAAAAGTTGTATCCAAGTAGATAAATTTTCTTACACAATGACAAGCGCTGTCATTTCGTTAGATGTTAATTCAATAACGTCGCGTATCGGCGAGATCTAGAACATCCGTGTTGCGCGTCGAGCTTTTTTAGGAAACTGCATGAAAGCGACCATTAATGATGTGGCGGAACTGGCGGGAGTCTCGATCAAGACCGTCTCGCGCGTGATGAATCATGAACCCTCGGTGAAAAAAGCCACCATCGATAAAGTGATGGCAGCTGTCGCGCAATTGCATTATCAACCCAACACCGCGGCCCGTAACCTGGCCAGTACACGTTCTTTTAGCATCGGTTACATCTACGACAACCCGAACGCTTACTATGTAATTGATATGCAGCGTGGTTTACTCGATGCCTGCCGCAAACATGGCTATGAATTGGTGATCCACCCGACGCACGCAAAATCAGCCGGTATTGTGGATGAAGTGATTGAATTGGTGCAGCGCGCCCGCCTTGCTGGGCTGGTGTTAACGCCGCCATTTTCGGAAATGCCAGAAATCGCCGAGGCATTGGAAAACATTGGTGTTGATTTTGTTCGGATCATTTCAGGCTCGACACCATCACCCAAAGTCACCAATTGTGTCTTAATTGATGACTTTACGGCTGCCTTCAAAATTACCAATCATTTGTTAGAACTTGGCCATCAGGCGATTGCCTTTTTATGTGGTGATGAAGAGCACAGCTCCAGTGGTGAACGATTGGCCGGTTTTAAGGCGGCATTGACCAAACGCGGCATTAAGGTCGACCCACAATTTGTGATCCCTGGTAGCTACTCATTTGAATCAGGCGTAAAAGGTGCACAGCGATTATTGGCCCTGAGCAAGCGTCCGACCGCCATTTTTGCCTGTAACGATGAAATCGCTGCCGGCGCCTTATTTAGTGCGCGGCTGGCCAACATCGAGATCCCACAGCAATTATCCATCGTTGGATTTGAAAACAGCCCCTTCTCGCGACAAACCTGGCCGCCATTGACCACAGCCCACCAGCCCAACAGCATTATCGCGGCGCAAGCGGCTGAACTGTTGTTTAAACACACCAGGCCTGGGCTGCAACCGCAACTGACCGAGCAACAACCGGTGTTTATTCCGGAGCTATTGGTACGAGAATCGACAGGACCAAGCGCCTAAGCAACATGCATTGCCGATGTGCCCGCAACTACAACTCAAGCTCGCCATAACGCACGTCATAAGCCGCGGTATAAATTACGGTATGAATGACAATATGAACGACGCGGTAAAGCGCGATAAACAGCGGCATGACACTTGTGATAAACCATGGCATACCTAGTGTTGTCACCAAAATCGCGCAAAAACATCAACATACACAGCAAAAAATAAAGCCTCGCACTAACGCGAGGCTTTATCAGCCATGGTGTGATCTTACCTAGAGACTTAAGGCGCCACGGCTTGCATCATCAATGCCGATAAATACCCGCCATAGGTTCCCAATGCATAGCCCAGTACGGCCAGTAATACCCCAACCGGCGCCAACGCCGGATGGAATGCTGCCGCAACCACAGGCGCAGAGGCGGCACCACCGATATTGGCTTGGCTACCAACCGCCATAAAGAACACTGGCGCTTTTAATAACTTGGTCATACCAATCAATAACGTGGCGTGGACCGCAATCCACACCGCACCGGCCAAGAACATCACTGGGTAATCCAGGATAGCCGTTACATCCATATGCATACCGATGGTCGCGACCAGAATATATACCATCACCGAGCCTAACTTAGAGGCACCGACAGCTTCTAAATTACGCGCTTTGGTGAATGACAATAACAAACCAAAGGTGGTGGCTAATACAACTAACCAGAAGAAATTACTCGTTAAACTATAGACTTCGAGCGATGGCGCATTGGTCTTGATCCATGGCGCTAAGAAACCCGCTAACCAATGGGCTAACCCGGCTAAACCAAAACCGACTGCCAGCAAGCGCATCAAATCTGCGGTGGACGGGTTACGCGAATTTTCCGCCTGATAACGCTCAATCTTGGTTTGTAGTGCGATCAAGGCGGTGGTATCCGCACCATTGGCGGCATCCAACCGTTTGGCATTAGCCGCCATCCACAGCAAAATTGCGGTCCACACGTTGGCGACCAGCACATCCACCGTAATCATGACTGAGAAAATCTCACCGCTGGGCTGAAACACTTCTTTCATCGCAGCTTGGTTGGCACTACCACCAATCCAACTCCCGGCGACTGTCGCCATACCGCGCCACACCGCATCATCCCCGGTGCCACCGAGTTGCTCCGGGAAAAAGTACCCCACAGATGCTATCGCAATAGGGCCGCCGATGATGATCCCGACGGTCCCGGTTAAAAATAGAATTAAAGCTTTAGGTCCAAGCGACATAATAGCTTTAAAATCAATGCTTAACGTCAGAAGAATTAAACATACCGGTAATAGATAACGCGATGCCATTTGATAGAGCTGCGAATGTTCGCCATCAATAATACCGGCACTGTTAAACAGTGAGGGAATGAAATAACACAGCAGTACCGAAGGTACATAGGTATAAAACTTTTGCCAAAATGGATGCTGACTGTGACTGGTATGGAATACGAAACCTAGGATCAAGGCAAGTAAGCCAAGAACCACCGCATCGTTGGTGATCAATGCCGTTGATGTAGACATGATAGATAAACCTCGGTCATGGCAAATAGATCGCAAAATGCTGTTAGAACAATTCAGCGCGCGAAATTAAGCTTAGGCGAAGCCGCTAGCAATTTTCTCGCGTTTATTACGACTAAATTTACCGGTTGTTATAGTTATGTCATTGCCGAATCTAGCACAGTTCATGGGGCTGGCAAAGCAATCTGAGAAAAACTCAGCATAGGATGCGATTTGCGTCTTAATCTAGGATTTGATCGAGTTTAGCTGACAGTATTTGCCTAGAACATACCGAGTAAATCAGTACGACGGCGGAATTTTCACCACCATCGCATGCGTGATAGCGTGACAAGACGCCGCAGTAATATTTGCGACTCGCTCATACCGATCGAATGACGTCGAAACTAATTCACATCGTCTGTGTAAACGTAAACTGTACGACCAGATGTGTGCTAATACAGCTAATGGCCCATATCCACACCGATCTGCCATGGGCGGGACATCAAACCGACGTTGGCGTCAAGGTTTGTTGCACGTCTAAGCTGGCGCAGCATAGTGATAAAACGCAGTTCATGCTATGAAGTCGCGTCTTGGCGCTTGGCCACCCACTGCATCTGCCACGTGACATCAAAATACACCTCTAACTCGCGCCCCGTTTCGATAGATTTGATGCGCAACCGATCATAAAAACGCTTATTTTCATGCAGTAAGGCTTGTTCTATCACATCAAAACCATTGAGCTGTACGTAAGAGCGCGCCTGAGCGGAACTCAGCACCAGATAAGCCGTTGCCGCACTTTTGCCATCACCACTTTGCGTAATTTGGCTGACCAATAACGCTAACAGTGCACGATGCTGCGCCGCTTTCCGAGCTTGCCCTAACTCATCGGCACAGACCGCTGCGGCAAAGTGCGCCTCCAGTTCTAACCAATGCGTTGCAAGCACAAGATCAGCCAATCGCAGGCATAACTCCGGCTGCTGTTTGACCATTGCTGTTTGCATCGCCTGAATATCTACATACAAACGGCCCGAATACGGTTGATAAAACGAGGTTTGTGGATACAACTGCCATGCAGGTAACAAATCCTCAGCGCTCAGCACAGCACCAACCTGCAACGATGATTGATATTGTGCCAGCAAATCTTGGTATGGCTTGTCATGTGGCTGAACTGCATTCTGCGCCACTGGTGCGACTGACTGCGGTGGCGGTGCGATATGGCTAGAATTCTCAGTACTGGAACAGCCCGTCAGTAGCCCGCTTGCCAGCAAGAACGCCATCGTACTTTTTGTGGTAGTGCGTTTTGCGATAGTGCGTTTTGCGATAGTGCGTTTCGCTGTTGTGCGTTCACCAACACCTGAACGCCCAACAACACAAACGCGGCTAGTAAAGATCGCGGGATCGAATAAACTCGCGGATGGCGACAGGTATGCTGCATCGCCAGCGTTGCCAATGCACGTTTGCTTAAATGCCAAAAAAAACCTTTGCAAGCACGATGTTGCCATACCACATTCCAAAAACAGGCGAACGCCAATAGACCATTGCTGCACTAGGATGTTGGCCGTAACAACTGCCGCCATGCCCAACGAAGATAAGGTATTGTTAGCACAATACCCGAAAGCAGCAGCTTATCGGAATCAGTCAGAAACTGCAAAGCCACAGGTAAATAGTCCCGCAGCTGTATAACGGCAAAAGTCTGTGCCAAACCAAACGCTATCAATAACATAGCGCATATATCGGCGACGAGTACCCACATGGGCGGAGACTGATAGCGTTGCGGCTTAGCTCCCAAACGAACGGAACTGCGCGGCAATAATTGCGCTTGATGTATCGCAAAACGCGTGGCGGATGGGCGTCGTATCTTGGCATTGCCTTGCTTGTCACCGAGTATTTTACGCACACATGCAGCGACAAGATGGATAGACGACAAGATTGTGAGGGTGTTAAAAAAAGCTAACATTCGGCGCGGCAGGTGTGTCACCTGCGCGAAGGCACGCAGCTCAACGCAGAGTACTGGCGGCAATACAGGTGCAAACACCCGTTTGAATAACCACATAAATAACGACATACATTTCATCCATGAATAAATAATCACGTAACAGGGGTGGCTGAATGCGCACATCTCAACCTAGGTGCTATCCATGCTCATGCCCGGATAGACATAAAAAGCTAGATTTAGTCCTCAAATCTAGCTCAGCGCCTGCTGCAGCTTATCTTTACGCATAAAATTTAGCCAGCACTAAATTAAAAGACCGTTATATCATGGTTGGATGCCGCCAGTTCAACGCAGCGCTACTGAGCGCAAACATTTGGCGTTGCATGAGCATCTGATGCGGCTAACTTGCGGGCACAACCTGGCTCCCTTATGCTAGGCGTACCCATGATCGCCTGAGAAGTCACTCCGCATGCTTTGTTTTATCAGATCTTTAACGTCGTTTTACCCTGCGCCATTGGCAACGAATATCAATAGCGCTCATGTCACACATGACCTGCGAACAGCCGCATCAATGTCAGTGCATTCATCATCTTGCAAACCTATTTCCCAAGCCGCGTCGATTTTTGTCTTCAAAAGCTGGGTGCTGGCCAGTGCGATAATGTGGCCAGCGCATGCCGAACTCAGCCATGTGACGGCGGTTGCGGTGCAAAGTGTCGCACAAGCGCAGCCTATGGTTGCACCGGTGTTAGTTTCCGCGAAGCAGCATACCGATGTTACCAACGATGTTACGCCCCCCAACGTAAATACAGCCACAACCGAATCTGCCGTCGACAACCGAAAATTCAGCGCGGATAAGTTATTACAAGTACAACGGATCAGTGGTTTAAGCGCATCCCCTGATGGCCTTCGGCTGGCATTTAGCCTCACCCGCTACGATACATCGACCGAGAAAAACAATGCGGATCTCCAGCTGTTGGACTTACGCACAGGTCAAATGTCCGCGTTAACAGTGCATCCAGATAACGATAGCCAACCGGCTTGGAGCCCAGATGGTAGGCAATTGGTGTTTGTGGCTAAACGTGGCCAAGCCAATGCCCAACTGTGGCTATTACCTGTCAGCGGCGGGGAAGCGCGCGCCCTGACACAACTCCCGGTGAACGTCAGTCAACCCAAATGGTTTGCCGATGGCCAGCGTGTACTGTTTGTGGCGGACGTTCCTGCCAATTTTAACGGTGATATCACCTCGTTAAGTGCAAAAACCGACAATTCGGTATACCGAACTGAACAGCATCTGTATCGTTTTTGGGATAAATGGCTCACCGCTCAATATTATCCACAATTATTTAGCCTCGATGTGAACAGCGGTAAGATCACGCAGCTGACCAAAGGCTGGCAACGTTGGTTTAATTTAGAAGGCAATCATCAATTTAGCATCGCACCGGATGGACGTCGTATTGCAATTGCGGCCAACAGCACAGAGCCACCTTATAGCCGTTTAAATTCAGATATCTATTTGTTAAATACCGATGGCAGCGGCGAAGCGGTGAATATCACCGCGGAAAATCAAGCTGATGATCTGAACCCTGTGTTTAGCCCTGATGGTCGCTTTTTGGTGTATGGTGCCCGCAAAAGTTTGACCTTTAGCAATGATAATGTTCGCCTACAGCGATACGATCTGGCCACTGGGAAACGGAGCGAATTAGCCAGCAATGTCGATTTGTCTGCATCGGATTGGCTCATTTCGCAAGATAGCCGCATGGTATATTTCACCGCCCCTGACCAAGCACGTGACTCGGTGTTTTCGGTACCAACCCAAGGTGGCAGTGTCAAACAAGTGCTGCGCCAAGGCAGTAACGAGCAACTGGTCGCTTTAGGTAACGAGCGTTTTGCCTTGGTGCAACATGGCTTAAGCCAGTTACCCGAACTGTTTTTACTGGATAATCGTAGCCGGACCTTAAAACAAATTTCTAAAATAAATCAGCAATTACAACAAGAAAGCCAATTTGGTCGCGTCGAAGAAGCCGCCTTTGCCGGTGCAGATGGCAAAATGGTACAAATGTTTATTGTCTATCCACCCGACTTTGCCGCCGACAAACGGTGGCCACTGTTGAATGTATTACATGGCGGCCCACATAGCTTCTTTGGTGATCAATTTAATATGCGTTGGAACGCTCAGGTCTTTGCCAGCGCAGGTTATGTCACTATATTGCCTAACTTCCATGGTTCCACCAGTTTCGGTCAGGCATTTGCCGAATCGATCCACGGCGATCATGCCAGTAAACCGTTTTTCGACAGTGAAGCCGCGGTGGATTATATGGTGTCCCGTGGTTTTATCGATGAAAGCCGCGTAGCGGCGGCAGGTGCCAGCTATGGCGGTTATCTGGTGCATTGGATTGCAGGTCACAGCACAAAATACCGTGCATTGATCAATCATGCCGGCGTTTACAATTTGCTGGCGCAATTTGCGTCCGATGTCACATCGCATCGAGTTTATGCCTACGGTGGAGCGCCATGGGTGGCGACAGGCAAAGCACAAGGCATTGATCAAATTCAAAAAATAAACCCTGCCATGGCGGCAGCACAATTTAAAACGCCAACCTTGATCACCCATGGCGAACAGGATTTTCGCGTACCGCTCACCCAAGGTTTAGAAGCCTATGGCGTACTGAAGGGCAAAGGTGTTGATGCGCGTCTGGTGGTTTTCCCTCAGGAAAATCATTGGATTTTACAACCGAAAAATAGCCAGATTTGGTATCAAGAAACCTTGGCATGGTTAGAGAAATATATTGGCAAGGGGCCAACCGCGCCTTGATGTAAGTGCGAAGCCATCTACGTCAAACCCAGGCGCATCAATAGCACCGTCAAACATAAGCGCAAAAAAAAGCCCGGCAATGCCGGGCAAACAACCAAGGTCCACGTAAAAAAATCGTTCATAGCGCTGCTTCGCAGCTGGCATACTACATATCTGCCAAAACAGCCATCATGATATTGTTGATGGCATTTGTTTTATGTCGGCTCTGTATCACGCTATCAAGTACTCCCTTGGCAGGGGGAGCGTTCAATCTGACAACAACAACCTTTACACCGCCAATCGAGATGGCTCACATCAGGACGTGCTGCCACCGACAGGGCCATATCAGGCAATCTTTTTCATGGCTGTCATGTAGCCACGTAGCGTTTTACCAATCACTTCAATCGGATGCTGACGGATAGCGTCATTCACAGCGATCAGCTGTTGATTATCCACGGCGGTATCGCTGCTATTCATGCCTTTGCCCAGCAGCTCAGCCGGTAACTGATTCACCAAATCGCGCAGCAATGGAATTGCCGCATTGGCGAACAGGTAATTGCCATACTCAGCAGTGTCACTAATCACCACATTCATTTCATACAAGCGCTTACGCGCTATAGTGTTGGCAATCAGCGGCGTTTCATGCAGCGACTCATAGTAAGCCGACTCTGGCAAAATACCTGATGCTGTCATGGTCTCATACGCCAGCTCTACCCCAGCTTTCACCATCGCCACTAAAAACAGAGCCTGATCGAAATAAGCTTGCTCATTGATATGTTCACTGCAAATCGGCGCATTTTCAAAGCCAGATTGCCGGGTTTCCTCACGCCACGTTAACAGCATGGCATCGTCGTTCGCCCAATCAGCCATCATGCCGCGTGAGAATTCACCAGACAAAATATCATCCATGTGTTTGGTAAATAATGGCGCTAACCGCACTTTAAGCTGCTGCGCCAAGGCAAAGGTTTGTAATTTTGCCGGGTTGGACAGCCGATCCATCATGGTGGTAATGCCGCCGTGCTTTAGGGCCTCGGTAATGGTTTCGAAGCCATATTGGATCAGCTTAGCGGCGTAGCCCGCATCATAGCCATCCGCCACCAGCTTATCGTAAGCCAAAATAGCGCCCGTCTGTAACATGCCACATAAAATGGTTTGCTCACCCATCAGATCTGACTTTACTTCCGCCACAAATGATGACTCCAACACACCGGCGCGATGCCCACCTGTGGCGGCGGCATAGGCTTTCGCAATCGCCAAACCTTGCCCATTTGGGTCATTTTCCGGATGCACCGCGATCAGCGTCGGGACGCCAAAACCACGTTTGTATTCCTCACGAACTTCAGTCCCTGGGCACTTCGGTGCCACCATCACCACGGTCAAATCAGGGCGGATTTGCATGCCTTCTTCAACGATGTTAAAACCATGCGAGTAGGCCAGCGTGGCACCCTGCTTCATGAGCGGCATAATGGCACTCACCACCGCGGTATGCTGCTTATCTGGCGTGAGGTTTAAGACTAAATCGGCCGTTGGGATCAGTTCAGCATAAGTTCCCACCTTAAAACCGTTTGTGGTGGCTTTTTGAAAAGACGCACGCTGCTGTGCAATCGCATCTGCACGTAAGGCATATGAAATATCCAAGCCCGAATCGCGCATATTTAGCCCTTGATTCAAGCCTTGCGCACCACAACCAACGATCACAATTTTCCAACCCCGCAATAGATCACACCCTTCAGCGAATTCCTGTGGTTGCATAAAACGGCATTTCGCCAGTTGTGCGATCTGTTGACGTAGATTGAGTGAATTAAAATAGTTGGTCATACGGCACCTCATAGTCGAATCAGCCAAGGGCTGTGCGATTTGTCATTGCGATGTTGCTACCTTACGCTGGCCAGATCATTGCGTGAAGTGATATATTTTCAAAATGGTATTTCACATTTTGCAATACAGGAGCTGACAAACGATGGAATTGCGAAGCGCTCAGCTGTTCGCGCACCTTGCCACCACCCTCAACTACAGCAAAACAGCCGAACAATTGTTTGTCAGTCCGTCGACCTTAACGCGGGTGGTACAGCGCCTAGAAGAAGAGCTCAAGGTGCAATTATTTAGCCGAGACAAACGCTCTGTCCGCTTAACGCCCGCAGGCGAGCGATTTCTCATATTTGTCCGCCGTTACCTGCACGATTGGCAACAATTGCAGCAAGATCTTTCACAAAATGCGCAGACTCTGCAGGGCGAACTTCGCCTATTCTGTACCGTGACCGCCAGCTACAGTCACCTACCTGCGATCTTGGATAAATTCCGCGTACTCTGCCCTTTGGTCGAAATCAAACTCAGCACCGGCGATGCGGCATTGGCGTTGGAAAAAGTAAAACAGGACGAATGTGATATTGCCCTTGCGGTATATCCGCCGCATCTACCGCTGAATATCGCATTTACCAGCATTGCCAGTTTGCCACTGTATTTGATAGCCCCCATGCACAGCGCGACGCTACAGGGCTTGCTACAACCACCTATCGATTGGGATCAAGTCCCATTTATCTTGCCGGAGCATGGGCCTGCCCGTAGCCGATTGGAACAATGGTTTAGTCAGGCCGCGATCAGTCCCAATGTCGTCGCAAAAGTGGAAGGGCACGAAGCCATGGTCAGTATGGTGGCTTTAGGCACTGGCGTCGCCATTGCGGCAGAGCCCGTGTTGCAGCACAGCCCTGTTCGTGATCGAGTGCGGATTTTGGATGTAGGTTACACCTTTGAGCCTTTTGAATTGGGTCTTTGTGTACAATCCAAACGCTTGCATGAACCTTTAATTCGAAGTTTTTGGCAACTGGCGGCTGAACGCGCCATGCCATTGACGGCACGAGGCCAAGACTAGCATTTCACCTCATTCAAGTGCAGCCAAGCGCGTGAGGCAAAGTTTATGACGCCAACATTATGGCCGTTGAACGATCGTGAGTTCGGCTGGGTCAGACAGACAAAAGCAATGTCTATCGGGCCATATAACAGAAGTATATGGCTGCTATAGCGCAGCCATATCGAATAAAATCAGCCATGAAAGGTGCCCAGCAAGGGCTATTTGATCACGGTTAAATGTGCGCCACGTTTGGGCTTCGTTTGCTCAGAATGCGAACTGGCATCAACCGTTGTCGCCGCTGTGGCATCGACTGCTGTCGTAGTCGCGTCAGCCATCGCTGTGCTTTCTGTCAAACCTGTCAAACCCGCTTGGGTGCTCACACTGGCGCTGTCAGGGTTAGGCGCAACATCCTCAGATGCGAGCATAGTGTCAGTTGCAGACGTGACCGCACTTAAAGCCACAGGGCGCAGCGGGCTTGGTGCAGCATCCTGCTCATCCATCAAAGG
>JACCDR010094944.1_pt1 | contig 21742 bp, 17 predicted proteins | sample 7446431 | NCBI WGS metagenome assembly JACCDR01 (sample SAMN15323443, study PRJNA562643) | freshwater metagenome | isolation source: river surface water | place: USA:Blue River Watershed | collected 2017-08-17 | reverse complement strand
CAATAACGAAGATGATGTTGAGTACATTTTTGGTAAGTGTTGTGGCGAAGGGATTGCAAAGTGCAAGTTGTCAGATGCTTTTGTCAATAAGCACTACAAAACTATTGTACACAACAATGGTTACCATGACGGAGTTAGGAATGCTTGTTTAGCCATATCATTGAGTGATGGACTTTCAAGGATCATCAACGGTCGTCCTGCCAACAGCCAAGAGAAAAGTGAGATGATACAAGCACTTGGCTGCAAAGGACACATGATGGACATGACAGACTTGAATGTTGTAGTAGCAATATTCAATAAGATTTGTGCTCCACATGCAATCAACATTCATGTGTTCGAAAGAAAGTCACACGATCACCATACACATTTCCAAAGCATTGCACACAGTCCAAGTGCTTCCTTGAGAGATAAATGTATTGTTCTATCATGGATCACCAACACACACTTTGAGTTGATGGTGAGAGAGTAGATAACGAGAGTGAATAAAGACCACAACAAGTAAACCTTGATATGGTTAGCTGCCAGAGGTGGAACAAAGCTGCTTGTTGTGTTTTTTGTTTTTTCGTAGGATATTCAAGTAGGTAGTTGGTATCTAGGAGGTAGGAAGCGGTATATATGTTGAAATTGGCGTATTGGTAGAATAGAATTTTGTAGTTCTTGATTTTTCAAACCATATTTATGTGAGACTTTTCCGTCGGTGATGATTTTTTGGAAATCCGTGATGAAGTTCTCCAAAGCATATCTTGTCTTGTCCAAAAGTCGCATGTGATTGTGCATTTTCTCTACGGAAGAGATAGAAACACATAAAGTGCTAGCTTCATCCAATGTAGAATAGAAACCTGGATAATCTTGACCTAGTATCTCTTCTAGAGCGGTATGCCTATTCACTACCAGTGGAGTGTTTCTCACGATGCATTCAATTACCGTATTCACAGCACTACAATCTACCAAGTTTAAAAAGACAATGTTCTCAGACAAAAGATCATCATACTCTTTATTTGATAGTTTGTCTAACACAGTCACAGAGTTGTGGTTTGATGAAAGTAATTGCAAGGCGCCTTGACAGTATTTGTTAGATGGGTATGTAGAGTAAGGGCGACTTATGTTGTGTAATGCATCCGATCTACATATTGTGGATGTTGGGGGTAAGTAGACGTGATCATTCATAGAAAGGGTTTCAGACACAATGTCCAAGAAATTTGATGGTGCAAAGTACAAGTCCATTTCAGTACCCTTCAGATGTGCCTTTGTAATATTGAAATCAGTGGTAGATGGTAGTGACATTTGATATATTGCATATGGGTTACGCAACCAAGCTCCGATCTGTACAACCTTCTTGTTTGAATTGGAGATGAACTTTTGCACAGTAAACGTGTTTTCAACAAATTCCATAGGATGATACAATATATGGACTGGTACACCTACAATTTGTTTTTCAACCAGTGTTTGCTCAATTTGTTGTTGCAAATACTGTGTAAGCACTATCAGCCCCTTGCACGTGGCCAAGGATTCAATGAATTCTTCTTCCTGAAATAAAACATGACAATTGTTTCCACTATGGGTTGTATCAAATGTATGATGAATAAATCCATACCAAGGCCTTGTGTATGGTATCTCTCCAAGAGTTTTCATTATATCCCTTCCCCAATGGAAGGTTCTATCCACGTATGTGTCAATAAGTATGTCGCTGTGTTTCATCATGGTTGCTGCATCGAGATTCATCAATCCTCCAACAACATACGACCAACCTGACCGATGATATTTTGTGAAGTCATTTGAAAAAACGAAATCCACATTGATCAACACATGTCTATTGAAGTTCTTGATAACTGGATAATACACATTGCCTCTTTTCTTGTTTGAAGTGCTTACCTCATCATATATATATTTCAAGGCATCATACAGTTTAAAGTATGGCTTTTGCAGATTATCTGCTAAGCCCCAAACGCATGGATGGTGCATTTGACCTGTGATAATGAAACATAGGAACCTGGCAATATCAAGGGGGCTTTTGACGTCATGTTGCATTGCACTAACACGGTGCAAAAGACTTTCAAAATTGTGAGGTTCTATGCCGAGATATTTACTTAGAGCCGTTTTACACCTTGTAAGAACATCATTAAATGTTGTAGCTTTGATAATGGAAAGTCTTGTAGCATAGGGTCGTCTAGCAACAACCAAGTCTTCGAGTTTTTGTGCAATTTGTTGTTTGACTTTCTGGATGTTAAGAGGCGTGTAAGGTTTATTCATGGCTGACATGCTAGAAAGGGATGCAGATAATTTGTCAACATCAATTTGTGTAGGTCGGTACTTTGCATCAAATGGCATTCTACAGGCAATATCTTCAGGATAATGAATATCCGCCAACAAATTGTGTACTTTTTGAGAAACATATAGAGGAACAAAAGGAATGTCAGCCATCAGAGAAAACATCACAGAATGATACCTCATGCACAGACACATGTCCAAGTTGCCTTTAAAAAACTTGAGCATATCTTGTGGTGAAGTGATATCATGACGGAGTACAGCATCGACTTGCAATTTAGAGAGCCGTTTTGCAACTTGAACGTTCACAATATAGTCGCACTCTTGATTGTTTTCCGTGTTTGAATTAAAAGCAAGTATTATGAATCGAATGCGTGTTTTAGCATACTGTGAATGTTGTTTCGCGAAGTTTCGCAAGGCTTGACATAAACTTTCGATGAGAATGGATCGCTTGGGATTGTTGTAAAAAAGGGGTTGTGCTAAGCACACACCTACTTGTATAATGTCCGTGTCACCAACACCATTTACAACAGAGGAACCTTGTTCAACATCACACAATGCCACAGAAAAATCAGGTAGATATGAAACATTCACCTCACCAATTTCTTGAGACGCTAACGCAAAGTCTTCCCTACTTCTAACAACAACATGATCGAATATATGTAAGTAATGACAACAACTTTGAAAGGGGATACCCAATGATACACCGTAGATACGGCCATTATATGTCTTCAACATCTGTTGCACTTTTTGCATGAAATAATCATTTACTAAGTCTCCACCACCAATCAGCACAGCATCGTACTCTTCCGTGATATTTTTTTCAACATCATCACACGAAACACAAATAACATCACATGAAGGGAGTAACGCTGGAATCACGATCTTGAAGGTGTCATCGCCTATATTTTGTCGATCATAAAAGCCCATCAGAAGACATTTCAGTGTCTTATTCATGGCTTGATTTGTTGTTAAGAAAGAAAATTTAACTTTGAAGTATGTTCGTAATAATTAAATGTATATTTTGTGTTTTCATTTTATCTTCCTGATACGTGATGCATGTAATGCCGGTCAAGAGCCTGTTGAAAGCCTTCCTGACAAGTATGGCAAACAAATATAAGGACATTGTGTATTTATAAAGTAAATGGTACATTTTCCTGCTGTAAATATGTGTTTTGGCAAAAAGCCTTCATCCACAAGATATACAAATGATCTAAATATTATAGAAGATCAAGATAGCAAACAATATCAAGAGAAAGAAGTTCATAACATACATGACAAGATTAAGTCACATTCATTATCTTTTGCTATAAAATTTATGAAATCAATCAAGCGGATTGTGAAACAATTGTGATATGCGTTAATCATCGAGTTTGAACATGTCGTTGAACCATATCAAGCACTGTCAATATACATGGCAGTTCGTGAGGTTTACTGTTCCTAAAAATCGCAAAATTTACAACCAGCGTTTTCCATGATGATATCTTTGCTTTTTACTATGAAAAAAAAAAACTTTTATTTCACAATTGCTCATCCCAATCAATAGATTCCGTCAATATTTTTTATCACAGAAGCGAGATATGACTATGTTATATATGTATTTTTTTGTCAAGAATATATATGTATGTTGATATATCTTCATTGAGTACTGTGATGTCAAAAGCACAACCTGGAGACACAATTCTATTGAAAGATGGAACCTACAATAATCTTAACATTGTAATTGGATGTAAAGGAGAACAAAACAAAAGAATCACTATCAAACCTGTTAATCCAGGTAACGTTATTCTTACTGGAGGTTCTACCATAACAATTACAGGGTCTTATGTCACATTAGCAAATCTAGTTTTGAAAGATGGTGGTGTATCTGGAAAAGCCGTTGTAATTCAAGGTTCTCATAATCGTATTACAGGATTTGATGTATCATACTCTGCATCAAACTGTGAACAAATGATACGCATAGAAAATACAAACAATCGCGTAGATCATTGTATTTTTCACGATTGGGATAAGTTGGGTGTTTGGGTGACAGTTTGGCGACCAAATAGTAATGCGAATTTTGCAATGATTGATCATAACATATTCAAAGATCGTAAAGCAACCTCTGCAAATAATGGTTTAGAGTGTGTTAGGATTGGAACTTCAGATACAAGTCTATCAAGTTCGAAATCAATTGTGTATAATAATGTTTTTGATAACTGTAATGGTGAAATTGAAGTGATAAGCAACAAAAGCGGCGAAAACATATATTACAGGAACACAATGACCAACTGTGAAGGTACATTAACCTTACGACATGGTGATAAGTGTTATGTGTATAATAACAAATTTGACCAGAGAAACAAGACAAATTCAGGAGGTGTTAGAATTACTGGTGAATGTCATATTGTAAAACAAAACCTTTTTAAAAATATCAATGGAAATGGTACAACGAGAGTTGGACTTAGTATAAATAATGGTGTCCCAAAGACTGCAATCAATGGTTATTATCAGGTTAAAAACACTGACATATCTGATAATACATTTATTGACTGTAAAGATGCTTTTGCAATTGGCGTAAAAGTGAAAACAGAATGTACATTAACTCCAGTGTCTACCACCATAGCAAATAATATTGTGTATCATTCAACAAGTGGTGAATGTTTTAGCACTGATCCTAGTGTACTATATGGAAATGGAGTTTCATATTCTTCGAATGTAATGTATTCATCAAATCTTGGCAAATCACCTGCAACAGGTGTAGTAAGTCGTAAGCCGACTGAATTTGACTTCACAAGTATTGATGAAACATTATATGGAGTAACAGAGAATTGCGGACCACTATGGAACATTCTAGAACCTGAAAAAACAGAATTGACAATACCTATTTGGGAATTCTATCCTGCATTCTTGGAAATGGTAACAAACACGCAACCTACTAACACTACAATTCCATCTTTAAATCCAACTTTTCCACCAATATCAACCAATCAAACAATAACAACTCTTGAACCAACTCCACTTCCAGAAACGAAATCATCAATACGTATAGAATTGGAAAGCCTTAAAAAACAAGTCGAAGCTGTATTAGTAAAATTAAACAGTGTTTTGAGTAGTTTATAATCAAGATTGTGTCTTTCTTCCAATGTGTGCAGAAGTACGTACGCGAATATATTTTTCTCCCGAACAAATCACTTATGTTCTACATTGATATCATATAAGCATACCTTTGCACATGCATCCGGTTTATCACCGGTTGAAGTGTTGCTTTGAACATATGCACCTACCTTAAAGTAACACTTACTGGCTTTTGATGAGATTCTAACTTTAACTTTTGTCATATCATCGTAATAAATATGTGTTATGTTATTTCTGACAATAATCTTTATAGAAAATTTTTTGCCAATTTGGAAATTGTCATCAAGTATTCCGACTATTTTACCACTATGTTGCACTTGTAATTTGTTCTTACTTATTTTTATCAATATTAGGTACTTCTCTGTGGCATGAATTTGACCTACGATTACTGAAGGTTTTACTGCAGGCAGTTCTTCTACACTTGCTGTGTATGTCATTGTATGTTCACCTTTATCAGTGTCCCAAGCTGCTTTGTCTTTTCCTCCATTGGTACATTCTCGTAATTCACAGCGTCCATATCGTGATCCTTTTGTAGTTACGCCACCACAATGTGCAATCAACACAACGGCATTCTTTTGATTATCAACAAAAAAAAATCTGGGATCTACAAACCTGTCGAGAGTTGGTTGAAAAACACAATTAGGATCATTTTTTTGCCCAATTGGAAGTGTCAAATACCAGTTCTTTAAGTTAATGAGTTGTGCGGGTGCCACATTGTTAGGACGAATGTTTCTTGGTTGCTGCATACTGTCATAATCAAGTTGAGTTTCTTTCTCTTCTAGCAATTGCAAAGTTGTCATTATTACATAATACTTGATAAGATATTTCAATATGGAAATATCAATGAAGACGATCAACAAGAAGACATGTTTTGGGACGCTGAAATCCTCACTTTTCTTATCAAGTTCTGTACTTCATTCATCAACTTATGCCAACGCATCAAAAGAACTCTCCAAAATCACATTATTATGTAAAAATTGATCAATCTACCACAAATATCACACTCTATATATCAGTATATCATTTATAAACGATACTGTTGCAAGATGTGTGTGGTAAGAGACGCAATGTTTGCAGAACTGTTCGAGACTGAGATAGGAATGGATGGAAAAATGTATATGGCAATGTATGTTGATGGTATTATGACTTGGGTTTGTTTGGAGGAGGATAGTCCTGCAAAGAACAAAAATAAGTCTCGTAGGAAGCCAGTCCGTAAGTTTCCAGAGATACCTCTTGACTGCGTTTGTGAGAATGATGTTTTCACAGGTGAGGATGGGAAGAGTTATGTTGCAAAGCGGGTGAATGGGAAGATGTGTTGGAAGTTATACACTGACACGCCCAAGGCAAGCACTGTAAATGTGTCTGTCAATGTTACTGTTAACATAAACATTACCCTGTAATTGTGTAATTGATTATGGGTATTGTGGGGTTTATAAGGTTGCATTGAATCACTATGTATTTTGTTATTTCATCCACTTGCCGCTGTTTAAGAAGTATCTGTTGATAAATAAAAATGACAAGAAAGCAAGAATCTGCAAGAACATTGGAGTTGTGTTTGAAGACACACATGACAAACAAAAGATTTAATAGCACAATCGCAAAGTTAGTCGAAGAGCTACACAAAACCGAATCAATTCTGTCAGACAAGTACAGTACTCCTTTCGGCGCCAACGCCACACGCTCGGTTGAAGCAAAACGCAAGAAGTATGACGTGGAAATGCAGAAGTTGTGGAAGGAGTTCACTTTGAACCCCTATGTTGTTGAGTTCTTGCAGAAAGTGCATTCAAAGTGTGGAGATGCATTGAAACAATACAAACAAGAGATCATCAAGGATATAAATAGAGATATTTCAAATCTCAAGAAGTATATCGCGGACCCCAATCAGAAATCAAAAGACTTTTTGAAATTAAGATTAGAGAATGCAACTAATAAAAAATTGGTGCTCAAAACAGATCCATCACAATATAGCAGGTTAACAGACGCTCAAAAGTATTATGTGTTTTCACTGTGCTATCGATTAGTTCGTACACTCCACCGATAGTTGCCACGTTCTTATCATTTCATTCATGTTTGCTCTAGAAAAAATTGAAAGCAAATGACACATATAGCAGAGCATACATGCTTTAGCGTAAACGGTTTGTAATCTATAACATAAGTAATGTCTTCTACAATGTCTGCTAGCAGTTTTGCTTCGTTTGATAGTTGTGATGATGGTGTGCTTTTGGACACACAAATGATCTTTCACGGAATAAAAATGCAGTTGTACAAATTCCAAGTCCAGGATATTGTTCCAAGGTTAGATGTATGGAGCTTCAATAGAAAGCTAAATCAAGAACATGTTGATAACATATACAATGGTCTATGCAAACAAGACCAACCATACTTGATAGGAACGCTGAAAGTTGTTCGTGATGGGGAAGATGACATGAAAGTTATTGATGGACAACATAGACTCCAAGCACTCAAAATGTTGATTGATACCCATCCCGCAAAACAATTTCCAATATTCATTGAATTGTATAATGTTCAATCACTAAATGACCCTGTTGTTTTTGACTTGTTCAAGTTGGCGAACACTAACTTGAACATCAATGTTGAAGATGATTTGAATGTCTTTGTTGCTGACCTTGTCAATAAACTTGCTGAAGATTCAGAGCTTTCTAAAGGTATTATAGACAAGAATGACGGACGTGTCAATCGTCCTCGTATATCGAAGAAGGAACTATACGAAGTGTTGAAAAACAATCTGAAAATCCACCATCTCAATCAACCAATAGATGTTTTGGTGAGCAAGGTTAAAGAAATGAATTATCACATTTCCAGAATGTCTTATCTTGAACTTTTCAGCAGGAGAGAGCCGTGCCAGAAAAAAATAAACATGAAGTGCAATGCTGACCGCTATCGCTTCTATCTCAATATGGAAGGTAATTACTCTATTGAGAAATGGATTGATGAGTTGAAGTAATACATTTTCTGTATCTTTTTCATTTGGTGCTATAGCACCCAAGAAATATGTGCTTTATGAAAATCTAATTTGGACTTGGGAAAAATCTTCCTCAAAATATATATTGTGTTTAACAAGGACTAGGAGAAAAAAGACATAACACAATATTATCATTGTTTTTCATGGATAAAGAATGGAGAGAATATGAGCATCAAGCTGTTCAATATCATCAACAAACCTATGGACACACTGTATGGCATAACGACGTCATTCCAGAAGAAGAACTTATGAATGCTGGGTTTATACACGACTTTAACAGGCATCGCCTTTGCAGAATCGCAAGAAGAAGAGAAGCACAAGGCAAAGCAGTTAAATACAATGATTATGGAATGGACTTTTTAAGCAAAGATGTTAATGGAAACTATCATGCATGCCAAGCAAAACATTACAGGAAGCGAAAGGTGGTTGCCAATGACCTTGGCTCTTTCCAATCCGTCGTATATTGCCGTATCAAGAACACAGGTTACTTGTATACGTCAGGAGATATTGAAGTCAATCTCAAAGAGGATATAATGAATTCAAATGGCATGTTAGTGCATCATAATTTACCATTTCACACGTTGCAAACTCCACAGGCTACAATAGAGAACACCATGAATGAAACCGACTATGAACTTCGCACATACCAACAAGATGCTATTGAAGCCATCCTTGAGGATGTAGATGATGATACTGTGTATAACATTGAGGAGTATACAGATGATGATTCTCAAGAAGAAGACAATCCACACAATCGCAAAGTTCTTGAACTCTTTTGCGGAGGAGGTAAAACTGTTATAGCGGGACATGTTCTTCAACGTTCAAGTTATGACCTCATTCTTTGTATTGCACCCCTGCGAGTTTCAGTAGATCAACTTAAAACAAGACTTACGCCTTTCACACCTTCTTATGAAGTTCTACTTGTAGACTCCGATGAAGGAGGAATAACAGATGTCGATAAGGTAAGAGACATCATTGAAAACAGAACTAAGCCTATGGTGATATTCAGTACGTTTAATAGTGCGGAAAATGTATTAACACATGTCATCACTTCCTTTTCACACAACATGTTCTTACTGGTAGATGAAGTTCATAACATTTTGTCAAAAGACAAATTGTGTCAATTTGCTAACCGTTTCCACAACTCTCTCTTGCTTTCTGCAACAATTCCCGATGAGTTGTATGATGTTCTTGATGCCAATAAGTGCTTCACATATGGAATATCAGATGCAATCAACAACGGTTACTGTTGTGACTATGAAGTATTCCTGCCATACATTGATAAGGACATCAATGAAATTGATTTTGTAACTCCTATAGAACTGTCTAAGTATGACAAATCATTGTCCGCAAAAGCTATGTTCTTAGCCACAGGAATGCTCAAGACAGGTTCAAGACGTTGTATTGTATATCTCGCAAGTCATGAGGAGTGCGACAAGTTCCTAGAAATTGCAAAGATTGCATTTGAAGAGTATCATGGCATATTGTTTTGGGGTGCCAAAATTGATAGCACAGTTTCCGCCAACAAACGCAGAGATATCATCAATGAATTTCAAAGCTATTGTGTTAATACTCCTTTTAAGATAATAGCAAGCGTAAGAATTCTTGATGAAGCAGTTGACATTCCAAAGTGTGACTCTGAATTTATCACTGTAGTTGGCGATCAAACAAGTGACATAAGAACCGTACAAAGATTGTGCAGAGGATGTCGCTTGGATAGAGATAATCCTTGCAAAAAGAACAACTTGTTTATGTGGTGTAGTGATTGGTCAAAAGCAATCAACTGTTTAACACTTTTGAAAGACGCTGACCCCAACTTCCATAGAAAGATACGAACATTTTCAGCAAACTATGACAACCAAGGGACACAAGAGGACAAGGAAAGGGTACTCGTACAAGAACAGCAACTACATGAATATATCAATGTTAACTGTCTTAGCCTTGATGAACGTTGGGAGTTGCGAAGACAACAATGGATACAACAATATGAATTGAAAGGGTTTAGACCTTCGCAAGTTGCTAAGGCATTGGAAGAAAGAAAAGCTGCTCAATGGCAAAACACCACGAGACAACAGATGTTGAATGGTGTTTTAAAGGCATCTAGAGTGCATATTCTTAATGCAACAAAAGGATGGGCATGGGATTCATTCATAGACAATTACAACAATTGGTTGTTTCAATACAAAACCAATAAACGCACCCCAAAACCTAACAAAGACAACATACTTGAAACAAAAGCTTACCAATGGATGCATGCGGTAAACTCAGCAATAAGGGGTGTGTCAAGAATCAAAATAAAACCCGAGCATATTGCGTTGCTAAATCAAACACCTGAATGGAAGTGGCGTGAAAAGAAACACTTCAAGATTGAGTTTTCTTTTGAAGAACAACTGGACAATTGGATAAGATGCTTTAATGCTAAAGGCGGGAGGCTGTCAATGATGTCTAAAGACCAAAATGAAAAGCGAGCTTGTAAATGGCAGCACAATATAAATGCAAGGTTTAAAAAGCTATCCCAACAACAAATTAACATACTAAACAACACAAAGGGGTGGAGCTGGGAATCCATAAAGCGACAGGATGGTTTTGATGGTCAATACAAAAATTGGATTGAACAGTACCATTTACTTCAAAGATTACCTACATTGAAAAGTACTGATGAGAATGAATTGCGCGCAGCAAGATGGCAACATGCTATGAGGCAGGCAAAGAAAGGATCAGGAACAACTAAAATATCTGAGCAACAAATAGAAATACTGAATAATACTGAAGGTTGGACATGGGGGAAACAACATGACGCGTTTACAGAACAATACAATAACTGGGTTGAACAATACTCGAAACTTGGTAGAAAACCATGTTGCTGCTCAAAAAATGAAGATGAAAAACGTGCTGGTATATGGCAAAGTACTATGAGGCAGGCAAAGAAAGGAAAAGGAACAAATAAAATATCTGAGCAACAAATAAAAATATTGCATAACACTGAAGGTTGGACGTGGGACAGATAACAACAATCTTCTGTTTCATTGTCCACTTATAATCTAAGAATAATTGTGTTATGAAGGTATATAAACAGTTCATGTATTCATAATCAAAGATGTTTGACCTATTACCATGTGATGTACAGCATTTGACCGTAACTAATTGTAATATGATAGTCCTCGAAACACTTTTTTATTTTTGTACTCACCATGTTTTGTATGGTTCGTTGTGAGAAACCCCATCTCCTTAACCACATTGATGAAAGCAACAATACTTTCATCATCAAAATACACAGATGTTCGATACTTTTCATACAATTCGCTAACTCGGATGATGTCTTTCATGTCACTTGTGGATCTGCAACATGATACAATAAACATCTTGACACCCTTACTAGGAGTGTCTGGACCTGTGCTATCATGACAACTACCGTCAAGATAAGGATATGTCAAAAGATAGTCCATTACGTCTGATGCGTCATCAAATGTAAAGTTGCCAGGTTGTTTGTCAATGATGACATCAGCACCAAACCTGTGATTCTCATCGTTAGGACTGTTCACAAAAAAGTCTGTCAAGGTCACTCGTTTTCCACTAGGAAGTATATGTGCTTTGCGTTGTTCAATAAACCTTTTGAAATTGACATTATGTATTTCGTTGTTTGCTACATGTACACGGAATTGAAACCACAACATATCATCTTCGATGTACAAACGAATGGTCGCTGTAATATCTTTGTGTATGCAATGTTGTAGATGCTCACCGACACCTTGCAGCTTCTTACTCTTTGGAAGACGTTTCAAATCGGCATGTAGCTCTTTGAGAATAGCATATACTGACGTCATTGTTGAATTATACAATGGATGGATTAGTTAAACCATTTGCTTGAACATTTGATAATCGAATAGTGCAATATACATTCATTATAGCGCAAGATAACAAACAATACATACATTGCAATGGATAAGTGACAGTGTTTGTAGATTTCAAAGAATATGTTGTTGTCTTTTGCTTTACATAAGAACGTGTCAAGCTATCATGTTAATGACTAACGACTTGGATTTTGAAAGGCATGTGAGGGTATGGGCTTTATACTGTCGATACTTGAAACTAAGAAACAAGATGTTCTCAGAAAATGGATTAACACCAAACAAGCAAATGCAAAAAATAACTGACCCTCTGCAAATCGAGGCAAAGAAACAAGCAATGTTGCAACACAATATAATGGAGGAAACAGAACCATATGATGAGTATGATACATTGAATGAACCATATGGTTTCATGAAAGACATTGCAGAATAAATGTATTAATGAGTTTGATTTGGTTTTTTTGATAGTTTAGTGGGTCTTATTGTCTTGTAGATTTATTTGACCAGAATGGACTAAACCCTATCAGACAAAATGCAAACTTGTCACAAAAAGGACTTGCACCAACACAACCAAATGCATTAAGTGTAAATGTTGTTTACAGTTAGTATATTGTTTCTGAGTTCAACAATTGTTTTTTTCCTGTTGAATGTCATGATAGTTTCATGGTTCTAGCTTTAACAATTTCCATTTAAGGAGATTTTCCTAAGAAGGAAAAAAGAATACGTTGCAATGGATTCTGATGATATCCTGCAATACATCAACAGAGCAAAAACCGGCAATGATTACGATGTTGCTAAGTTATTTCTGGCTGTATTCCCTGATTGTAAGCACCTTTCTGACAGGGAAATTAGCATCAAACTAAGTGAAGACATTCATGATATGCTCAGAGATGTAGCCCAATTATTTTCAAAGAGGTCAATAGAAGCACTTACTGAATACGAACAGTGTAAATTCCAATCTGATGCAGCAGAATATACAACTACGTTGAGAGCATTGCGAACACACAGTAAGAAGAAATCTTACATTGAAGAAATAAAATGCATTCGCTGATTTCAACTTTCATGTTTATATAGGTGTATGATGTATGTATCCAAGCTGGTGTTACCAGGTTTGAGGAACACTACCCTTTCGTATTGAAAGGTATTGTATTCTGTTGAACAAATCGTTGAAGTAAAAACAATAATAATACACTCACATGAGACACAACCACCAATCGTGTATATTTACAAATCCTCATAAGTAACACTCTTGAACAACAATCTTTGTAATGCATCTTTTTTGATTGTCTTTGGTGCAATTGCACACAAGAACAATGTGTTAGCTTCATCGAAATCTACTTTGAACTTAGTAAAATCTTCACTCAAAATATATATTTTGCTGTCAAGCATTTCTTGTATTGTTTCAATAAGGTCTGTGCTTGTGAGACTATGTTGTTTGTGAAACGCGATGGCTTCTTGCACTAGGTTGTCTGCTGTTAAAGTAGTTTGTTCAGTGTCATTACAACTACTGTTTGGTATTGATGATGATGTCATTGAGCAATCGTCAGAATTGTATGTTTCTTGCAAAGCATTCAATTGCTCTTCCAATTCCTTCATTTGCATCTTTATTACGTTTACTTCACCAGAGCTGGCGGTTTCGTCTATAATGTCTTTAAGTTCGTCTACATAGTTCTCCAAATTGTCCAACTGTTCCTTGTAATAAGTAATATTGACGTGATCCTCAATGTAATCTGAAATAAGTGTACAAGAATCAAGATAATCCAGAATATCTTTTTTGATTACATCATAGTTGAACATTTCAATCAAGTTATTAATAGTAGTCACCTTGACCTCTAACGTGATGTGCTTTTCAACAAGCATTCTCAACATATCTTTGACATCATTTGTAATAACTGATGGAACATAGTGACCAACTATCAATTGTTTCATTCTCTCAACATCACCTTGAAAATATTCATACCCAAGATCTTTACGTTCTCTGAAAACTTTTCGAAATTCACGAAGAACTTCAATTTCGAAAGTCTGAATGTCTTCATGCCATAAAACCAACTCAATCTTTGGCTGTGCTTCTTTTGGATATTCATTTAACCTATCCATGAATTTCCGCTTAGTTCTACCAAATTTGAAAATATCTTGGTCATTAGATACAAACATTTTGATGAGATAAACATATCCAGCCATGGTGTCGTTGCATCATGCAGAATATATTTGTGAAATTCAAATTTTAAGTATATTTGGAGTGGACATTGACAGACATGTTGTAACAACATCATATACAATACTTTTTTTGTCCAGATTCAACTTCAAGGACGACCTTCAAAACTGAAAACAAAATTGCATAGCATAAAAAATATTTATATTAAATCCTCACAAGTGACATTCTTGAACAGGAGGCTTTGCAAGTTCTTCTTGTCTAGCTTAGCAGGTGCAACACCCGCCAAGAACAACGTGTTTGCTTCAGTGAAGTCCATTTTGTTCTGTATGAGGTCATCGCCTAATGTATAAAGGTTTGACTCAAGCATTGCTTGGATTGTTTCAACAAAGTCATTGTTGGACAAGTTGTGTTGTTTGTAGAAGTTTACTGCAGTGTTAACAAGGTTGTTTGGTGTTAGAATATCACTGTTATATTCATAACTTGGCTTACAACTTGATGTGTCAACAGGGTCGATAGAGGATAAAACAAATTTCTCTTCTTGTAGGCATAGTGTTGTCAGGTGCTGTGAATGTTCTTGTTTGGATTTATCCGGGAGACTTTCTACCATTCTTTGTATATCTAAGAGAACATTCATTACATCTGTATCATCATCATCGTCCAAATGCCATCTCATCAAATCCTTGTATTGTTTGACAGTTGTTACGCTTTTGTTTGTATAAGCACTCTGGATATTTCTGATTATTTCAAGACATTTTTCATTATTATCTTCTTCGTCATCATCATCAACATAATCATCTATGTTTTGTATAAACTTATTCATTTTCTCAGATAACACTGGTGGTATTTCCTTATCTTGGCAAAGTTCAAGTACAAGATTGTTCAACCGACTCAATCTCTTGTTTATGGGTTGAATGTTGTACAACTTATTTCCATCTATCTCAGAAGTAACAGTCGCATTGAATAGTCTCTGTTCTTCATGTATCTTGTCTAGTTTATCTTCAAGTTCAACGATCCGCATATTTAAATTTATGAGGTTGTTATTCATTACGTTCTCGTTCTGAATAATCTTATCTCTAATCTGAATAATCTTATCTCTAATCTGAATAATACTATCACGAATATCAGTAAAATTTTTACTGCAATTTTTAAAATCCTCTTCATAAACTTTAAATCTATCTAAAGTGCGCAAAACAGTATCAAAGTTGTTATTCCAAGTGTCATTGTTTTTTTCAAACGCTATTTGAAAGTTTTTAAGCAACCTTTGTTGAAATTGTTTGAATTTACTTCTCGCAAATTCTAAAACATATTCATCAAACTCATCACACGTAAATATGTGTTCTTTTTGAAACTCCTGAAAAGACTGTCCCAATTTATTTAGTTTGCTACACGTTCTAACATCATTATACAATTCTTCACGTGTCCTGTACATACTAGAATGTATGTATATCCAAGTCATCGGAAACAAGACATATGGCATGTTTTGGTTGTCACCTTGTGTTTTGTTTGAGACGACTTGAAACCCTTTTATTTCTCCATAAACAGTATTTCCAACTGGATTCGTGTTCAATGGCCATGCATCATAGGAACCAGCATATAGACCTTGGTGAACAACATTTTTCCCAACTATCAAATGTCTGCAAGTGTCATATATAACATTGGTTTTGTAGTATATTTTATCACTTACCAGATCATACATCAGAGAAGCATTGCTTGAAAAGTTAAAGTCAGATACATACAACGTCATTTTGTTGTCTATGCATACAGTTTAGCAAATAAAGGAAGAATCAAATTTTTTATTCCCAAGAAGCAAACTTGAACTCTGTGCAATCTCTTACAAACAATGCCATCATTGGCACCGTGCATGCTAGACATCAGACAGTATGTCTTAAGTGTGGAGTTCACCCATTGTAAGTTGGACTTTGATGAGGCAAACACATACTTCTTGAGTGTTATATCACCCAAAGAAGTGAAAAAAGAAGCGTTGCACAAGCTGTTGTTTAAGCATGGGTACTATGAATATGGATACATTTATAAAAATGTACAAACTACATGACTGATATGAGTAATGAACTATGCGTACTTCCAGAGAAAACCATTATGTACCTCACCTGTGGCACATGCACGCTTTAGCGATTCACGAGAAATAGTATTTCTTTTAAGCACTTCGGCAATAGAGTTGTATGTTGTTATTATTTTTTTTGAAGTGATGTCAATCTGACTTACTCGTGTCCCTTTTGGAATTCGTAATGCAGGCAACGTAGATTTTGCTAAGAATGCATTTTTAAGTTCTTCATCACAGTTTTCTAAATACTGAAAGTAATAAAGTCCCCTGACAACCTTATCTTTTTTGATAGCATCTGATATTGTTGTTTTGCGTTTTGAATTGATTGCTGACGCTGCATCTTGAAGTGATATGAAAACACGTTCTACTGACGTTTTATCTTTATTTAACATAGCAATGTGCCTTGGAATAGAACTATGGATATGATGTGTTGGCGGTATATCATATTTCTTGACTTCTTGACCAGGTTGCAAAAAGTACCATCTAAATCCATTATAAACAGTGTTTTTCGTAGCAGCATCCTTAACTCCATTCTTTGAGAATGTTTCATTTTGTCGAATAACATCCATTAATCCGTCATATGTTTCTATTAGGTCAAACGAAACGGGATGGTATTTCTGCACTTTTCTATTTCTGGTGTTTACACGTGGTATATTATTACCTTCTCCAACTCGTGGCGGTAAAATGTCTTGTATAACCACATTTTCAGCTTTAACATGATTTTCTTTGTTACAATAACATGGCTCATAACTGATAGTGTTTATATCATGTAAATAGCCTTTTTCATCAATATCAATAGTGTTAGTGTTAATTTTTTGTGTTGTGAAAAGTAATGATTTTGCAAGTTCTTCACAATCTGGTTTCAGTCTGATAAGTTCTATCAGTTCTTTTTGATTATGGATGAGTTCCATTTGAATATCAAGTTTCTTGTTGATAATGAATTGTTCTGGATTGAAACCCTGATAGTTTTGTATATTTCGTTTAACTATGTTTTGAAGTTCTTTGTATTCATTCATGTTTAATAGAAACGTCTCGCTCGATTTGTTGTTGTCAAATATAACTTTTTTGTATCTATGCTTCACAAACTCAGGGTGTCTTTTCAACATCAATTCAAATTCACAGTTTTGATTGCATTCATACATATCAATAAAAGTTGATTCACCAAAAGATGTGACTAAAGCCCTCTGTCGTGCTTCTATATTGTTTGAGAAACCAAGTTTTATTACATACTTTTCATTGTCATGCTCTTGTAGCTTTGTGAAGTACAATACTCTTTTGTTCTTGTGAGCATTTATTAATGTGATATGTCGTTCTTTTTCTATATTTTTTTGAGCAAGTATTCGTTCAAGCTCAACAGTTGCTTGTAATTCATACTTGCCTTTCACACGGATTTCTTTGACAACTTGACTGATCCATTTTTGAAATGTTCTTGCGATAGGCTTTTGGGATCTTCCAAGCAATCTATACAGTCCAAGCTCTGTAAGAAATGTTGTTTTCTGCATTCCACCAGGGGTGTGCATATCTTGCACAACCTTTTCGTCATCATCAAAGTCACGTATTGTTGACCTAACGCATGACACACCTAATATCTCTCCTATTTGGTTTGCTTGAAACAATGGGTTTTCATCGTTTCCGCGGATATTAATTTGTACTTTCTTGTCATTCAATCTGAAAGCCTTTAGAATATCCATACTGGTAGATGTTATGAACACTACTTCATTTTGTTAAATAGATTATACAACCTTTAAAGTGTTTTCATGTTTATTTTACTTACTTTTGTAGCATTAACATGATGTACAAAAAAAAGAAACCGCTCTCCCATAAAGGAGAGCGACTAATACAATACAACCTGAATACCATGTACAATAAATTAATTGGAGTAAGCACCTTAAAACCTCTAAGTTTCCCCAGAGGAGTGGACTGTATCTTAAGCATTGCATATATTTGCAATACCCATACCCGTTCAGTCTCTGACGCCCTACCATTTGTTTAGGTAGTAAGCATGCGGATTGCCCAATCCTTTCTATTTTTACCATACCCAAGTTTTGCTCTTGGCCAGATACATGTTTCCAGTGTATCCTTGGTAAGAAAGGCTGTAAGGGGTTTCCCGAACAACAAGGTATGTTGCAGTTGGTTTTCACAACCACTAGCAACTGACGCATTTGTTGCGAGGCGTACAAAGTATTTATCATAACAATTGCTCGCTTTGTTATGAACTGTTGCTTTTTGGTCCTAGCGTTAAGACCACCCATCGGTGGTTCTCTCATGTTTCCATGAGAGCCGGACTGTATCTTAAGCATGCTAAGGTTGGCTAAACCTTTCAACGCATACCAATCGCCGTTCAGTCTCTGACGCCTCACCATATCCAAGCCTTTTGGAATTAGGTGATAAGCATGCGGATTACCCATTAGTGATTTTATCACAATCCATTCAACTTTTCCCATACCTGAGTTTAATCTCAGCCAGTTGTTGTTTTCACAAGCAACCTTGGAGTGAATGGCTTTAGGGCTTCCCCGATCAACAAGCGATTTCGCAGATGGGTATGATAGTCATAAGACCCATCTACTAGCTACTGAGTGTTTTTCTACGCTATTGCGTAGCACGTAGCTTTTACAGGCGTGAGGTTCACCTGACATTATGCGCAGCACGTTGTAATTGATTGCGTACACCCTAACCTTGCAAGAGCGACCACCAGTGACGGCAGCACCTGTAAGGGTGAGTTGCAGAGTAGCATTGTCAATACGAGACATGTTGCATGTGCCAGATGGCTGGTGCTCCTCAGGCTTGAGGGCAAAGGAGTACACATTGATACCCTGCTTTGGCACGTTCTCGTGATGCTGGTATGGCTGGACCAGGTTGAAGTAGCGACCATCGCGCTCGCTGAACCTGTCGTGACCATTGAGTTGGAGCTTGGCAAGAGAGACGGGGTTGGTTCCGTTCTCGAAGGACACTGGCAGGTAGACACCGTTGGCACCACCAGCAGCCACACCGGGCATGGATCCAGCATAGACATCGGAGTTTCCGATGAGGGCGGCACCAGAGGTGAAAGCACCAGCGGATGCATAGGACACATCCCAAGCATCGGTGTAGTTGAACCACTGGAGACCGCGGTTGTCCCTGTAGGAAGTGCCAGAGGCGGTGACGTGCTCATCCACCTGCACAACCCACACGAGCTCCTTAACGGGATGGTTGAAGTTCAGTTTAATCTTGTTGCTTAGGCTGCTTGTGCTCTCATCACCAGTGAACTGCAGCTGCTCAATCAGGTACTCGTGTGAGACCTGAGCGAAGCGGCGGCGCTCATCGGTATCAAGGAAGATGTAGTCAACGAACAGAGAGGTGGTTCCCAGAGAGCCAACAGTCACAGCGGACTGGTTTGGCACGATGGGAGTGGCGGTCATGTCAGTGACGGCGAAGTAGCAGTCAGTGGCATCACGGAACTCAAGGTTCACCTTCACCTCGTGGTACTGCAGGGCAATGAGGGGCAGGGCAAGACCTGGGTTCCTGTTGAACCAGAACTCGAAGGGAATGTACAGAATCTCAGATGGCACGGTGGCGGAGCCAGTCACCAGGGAGGTGAGCTTTGGCACATTTCCAACCATGTTAGCATAACCAAGCTGATGACCAGCAGTCTGGGTCAGCTCGTTCCAGATGTGCAACCACGTAAAAATACCCGAGCTTTCGCTCTATTTATCGGTTATTCACCGGGGACTAGACTATATCTTAAGCAGGTGGGGGAGTGCCTCCCCCATAACCCCCTCTCCTTTGTGCATCTTTTATGATGAAAGGAGGGGCTATGGCGAACCTTGGTTCCCCACCACCTACCCACTACCATTTAGTCGTTGAACGTGTTTCTTTTTAAGAACTACGCTGCGGATTATCCATGTATCCAATGCATTTTTACCATACCAAAGTTTTATCTTTGCCATTATATTGTTTCCAATACAACTTGGTAGCACTTGGTTTTAGGAAGTTCCCGCAATTTGATAGTGTTGCATTTGATGTTTATCATCAAACACTAGCATCTGCAGTCTTTCTTGTGTGCACTGCTAATATTGTTCCCACTAGGCTGCACAAAGAACCATAGTGGATAGATGCTTTTCATGACCTCATTGATCACCGTAGTGTTTATCGTTTAAATACCTTTATTTTCATAAAGGAATAGACTATATTTTAGACGATAAATTATCGATATAATTTACCACCCACTTCCATATAGTCGTTGAGCCGTATTCCATATCATATGGAATCTTGGTTGCGGATTGCCCATTTAAGAAGACTTTCAAAATCTTCTGCATCTTGTGGATTATTACCATACCGGAGTTCTAATCTCCGCCACCAACTATTCTCATAGTCGGCTTGGTACCTTGGAAACTTTTTTACCAACTCAATATGTTGCAGAATGTCATTCACCAATACTTTGCAAGACTTGCTTCCATTTTCACTTGCACGTAATGGTCGCAAGTTAGTCCAGTTGAAGCATAATAACTGTTCATCAGGGTTTGTCAAGTCAAAGAACTTTATCGGAACAACATGGTCAATATGCCATTGTTTGCCGTAAGTGTCCCAACTATACTCAGAACCAAACTGACTTTCAAGCCAGTCTTTTAGTTCTTCTTTACAACAACCCATCAAACGGTTATTTTTGTGAGCTTTTACGTTCTTCATCAAATCATGTATTCTCACTTTCATGCTTTCTTTGGCTCTGAAAACAGCGTCTTGCCTTCTCTTTTCTCGTAACCTTGCATTACGTTTCTCTTTGTTATTTTGATGATACTGCAAGATACTCTCTTTGTTTTTTGCATATCTTTCTTTTCGTTTCTGCAAGCAATCTTCACAGTTGAGCATGTAGTTGCCGTTTGGATGTCTCTTAAACTTGTCCAACGGCACTTGTACAGAACAACCTTGGCATTTCTTAGTTTCCATTTCAAGCTTTAGGGGATTCCCGCAATTTGGAAGTGTTGCAAGTATGTTATCACTTGTTCCTTCCATACTTACTAGTATCTGTGGCATCTCGTTTAAGTGTGTTTTGGCCAGAAACACAGAGACTTGTGCACCACTAAAGGTTTTTTCTCCTATGCTGCACAAGTAAGCATAGGAGCCTGATACTTTTCCGCACCGACATTATTAATGCGTTGGCCTCCAATCTCAATCTCAACGTTCTTCACTAGAATGTGACCCAACCAGTTCAACCAGCGGAAACCCTTGTTGGAGCCCACAGTCACGGAGGGCAGGGTCACGCGCAGGTACATGCGGTGGATCAGATCACCATTACGAGAAATGGTGCAAGTAACCTTCTTTCCCCAATCGGCATT
>JACCDR010737069.1_pt1 | contig 21752 bp, 32 predicted proteins | sample 7446431 | NCBI WGS metagenome assembly JACCDR01 (sample SAMN15323443, study PRJNA562643) | freshwater metagenome | isolation source: river surface water | place: USA:Blue River Watershed | collected 2017-08-17 | reverse complement strand
TAATATGTTGGAAGCTGGTTTAACAGAGCAGCCAGATGTTTGGATTCAGATTTCTTTAAGTAATGGATTTCAACCGGTGGGAAAATTCAATATAGGAGTATCAGCTTTGGTTGAGTCTTCTATACTTCCTGCCGAAATGTTGGAAGGGTTGAACAGAATGAACATAAACATAGTATCTTCAGAGTTCTCTAAAACAATTGCAGAAAATTCTGTGTACGATAGAATGGATCAGAATACCAAAACTAAAATAGGGGATCTAAGATTAGAAAAGCCAATCAGGGTTTTGTTCGAAGGTGTTGATACCTCAGTATTTAAACCCACTAAAGAATTTGGCAATATTGGTATTACTTTAGATTCAATAAAAGAATCTTTCTGTTACCTAATGGTAGGACACTGGTTACCGGGAGTTCAAGGAGAAGATAGGAAACAGACTACAACAGCTGTAAAATCTTTCCTAGAAGCATTTAAAGATAAGAAGCATAGACCCGCTCTCATCCTAAAGACTGGTCTTGCTGGTTTTAGTATAAGGGAGGAGGAGTTCCTTTTGGATAGAATAGACGAAATAAGGAAAATGGTTAAAGGCGATCTCCCCAACATTTATTTCCTGCATGGAGATTTATCTATTGAGGAATTAAACTCACTTTATAACCACGACAAGGTTAAAGCTTTACTATCTATAGGTAATGAGGGTTTCGGAAGACCAGCCTTAGAATTTTCAGCAGCTTCTAGTAAACCTATTATAGCTTCTCCTTTTAGTGGACACTTGGACTTTCTAGAAGAGGACAAAAATATTTTCATAGTAGGTAGTATGGGGAATGTACACCCATCTGCAGCAAATCAATTTCTACTTAAGGAATCACAATGGTTCAAAGCAGATGAAAAACACCTGTCAGAAACTCTTCAGGTGGTGTACAAGGATTACCAGAAGTATGTAGACTTAGGAAAACGCCAGGGATATAGATCCCGTACATTGTTTAGTATGGATAAGATGACTGAAAAGTTAGACAGCATATTAAAAGAGATTCCACCCATTAGCAAGCCCGTTATATTGAAGCTTCCAAAGTTGGCAGAAATAAAAAAACCTGAACCGGAATATTTGGAAGACATTAAATAATTAATTAAATTTGCCTTTATGACAGCACAAGAGTTTATAAACTGGTTAGACGGATACCTGGATGCGATTACTGATAGCTTTCCTGATACATATCCGGCAGTAGGGAGAATTAAGTCCAAGCTTTTAGAAGTGGACAGGGGTTTTAATTTTGAAACCATGCCAACAGCTCCATATCCAACCCCAGGTACAACCCCATACAATCCCGATCACTGGTGGGAGAATGGGTACAGAGTAACTTGCTCAGGGGTAGCTAACACCGATGATTCTCAAAAAAAACAAAAACCAGAAATATTAAAAGATTAATATGCAAGATCAATTAACTACATGCAGAAAATGTGGATCCCCACTATGCTACGAAAGACATTTCGATAGTATAGTATCCTGGGATTGTCTACAGTGTGGATACAGTACTAACACTCTTCTTATGGTAAATACTGAACCAGTAGCAGCGTATGAACAAACGGTTCCCACCCTGTTTGCAGATATAAAATTTGTAGATAGTGATGGACTAGTTTGGTATCCCACCACCCTTACTAAAGAGGGCGTAGGTATTATATTCCCGGATATAGAACATGGCAAACCTGCAAATGAGTGGAAGTGGGCCGTAGCAAGGCAAGTGCCGGTTCAAGAATTTGAGAAAGAAAGATTTAAAAAGGCAGACGGTACTTACCACAAGTATAAGACGGACATGAAAAATGTTCTACACTTTGATCAACAGTATTTTTCACAGGCTCTAGAATCATTAGGATTTATTTAATCATGGTACATATATCATTCGCAATAACGGTTCATAACGAAGGCTCCTTTTACTTGGAGCCTCTATTTCAGAAAATCACTAAATATTTAGAACCGGGTGATGAGATAGTAGTTCTTGACGATATGTCAGATGATAGTGGTACTTTAGAAACTTTGAAGAAGTATTCCGATAAGATATCCTTACACAAAAGAAAATTTCAAGGAGATTTTGCAGAGCATAAGAACTATCTTAAAAGTCTATGCAAAAAAGAATACATATTCTTTATAGATGCAGATGAGAACATGCACGACAATCTGATGTTGACCATAAGAGAGATACTATTCAATAACCCCCAGGTGGACATGTATGCGGTACCTAGGGTAAATATCGTTACAGGAATTACTGAAGCTCACATAGCCGCTTGGGGATGGAACCTAAACAGTAAAAAGTACGTAAATTTCCCAGACTATCAGACCAGGATCATAAAGAATATCCCAGAAATAGTTTGGCAGGGTAAGGTTCACGAAAGGTTGGTAGGGCACAGTACTCATGCTATGCTTCCATGCTTTGACGAATCACAAGGTCCGGTTGAAGATTATTGCTTATTGCACATCAAGAATATCGATAGACAGGAAAAACAGAATCAACTGTACGACAAACTACAATAATAAATGTCTAAAAAGGTTATATTCCACAGCAACCAACTAGGTCTTAGAGGGACTGAAGTAGCTTTGTATGACTATGCTCATTACAATGAGACCATTTTGGGTAATGAGTCTTGGATAACTTACCCATCCAATTCGGATATGCAAGCTTATGAAAAATTTCATTCTAGGTTTGGAGATAGAATGCTCCCTTATAGTGATTTTTCTTCCCTAAGTAGTTTGTTACCAACATTGGGAATAACTCATGCATATTTCATAAAAGCCGGATACAATGATGGAAGACTTATCCAGGGAGTTAAAAACATGGTTCATGCTGTGTTCGATGCGTCCCATCCACATGGAGATGTTTATGTAGCAGTTAGTTCCTGGTTGGGAAATAAACATGGTGTTGATTATCTACCACACATAGTAACTCTCCCTGAGGTATCAGGTAATTACCGGGAATTTTTAAAGATACCTAAAGATGCTTTGGTGGTGGGAAGGTATGGCGGGTATGATCAGTTCGATGTTCCATATCTAGGACAAGTCATACAAAAGGCTTCCAGTCTTGGAGTGTATTTTTTACTGATGAATACTAAGATAATAACCCCACCAAACGAAAGAGTTATATATTTGAGTAGTACATATGATTTAGAGGAGAAACGTGCCTTCTTGGACACTTGTGATTTGTTCCTACACGGAAGGACTGAGGGAGAATCCTTTGGGTTATCCATATGTGAGGCTCTATATTCTGGAATACCGGTAGCAAGTAATATAGAGTGTAGAGATATGAATCATATAAAGGTTATGGGGGATAAAGGTTTATATTATGATTCTTTGAACGAACTGTTGGCAATTATCCTAAATTTCAAAAAAACAAGTTTTAATTATAGAAGTTTGGTAGAGGAATTTTCTGCAGAAAAAGTTATGAGTAAGTTTAATAAAATGTTTTTAAAATGATAGAAACAGTAGAATACAAGGGAAAAATTTACCCTAAATTTCAAACAGATGGATTTGCAGCTAGGTTTTGTTTTCCTTTCGCAATGGAAGTTTGCAAGGGTTATGGAGTAGATGTGGGCTGTAGTAAGGAGGAGTGGGCGTTCCCTGGATCGTTTCCGGTAGATCCTACAATAAACATCTACACGGCAACCAACTTTCCATACAAAAACCTTGACTATATTTTCAGTTCTCACTGTTTGGAGCACATACCAAACTGGGTTAATGTGTTAGATTATTGGACTTCAAAGCTAATAAGTGGAGGTACCCTGTTCCTCTACCTACCGGACTATTCCCAAGAATATTGGAGACCTTGGAATAATAGAAAGCATGTCAATATATTTTCTGCTGACATTATCAAGGACTATATGGACAGTAACGGGTATACAAAAATTTTTGCTTCAGGAGTAGACCTATATAATTCATTTATTGTAACAGGAGAAAAAATCTAAATAAATATGTCTTTTGAGGATTGGGAAAACAGGTTAAAACCTAGCTTAAACGGTGTTGTGGACATTATTGTGGATAGGTGTAAATCAAACTCCGTTTACTATGATATTGGAGCTAATACTGGATTATTGAGTAAGATGGTTTTAGAAAAAAGAAGAGACCTGATACCAGTTCTATTCGAACCAGTTACGGAGTATTACAATGCGATAAAAGAGAATCTACACTACGGCTTAGACATAAATTTCTATGCCTATAACGTTGCTCTAATAGATTCGGAAAGAGAATTACAAATGTCTTTAGATCCGGCCAACTTAGGATACAACTCTTTATCTGAGATATCCGACTATGGAAATAAAGCACTGGTAAAGGGAGATAGTCTGTATAACATGTTTGTAAAGCATAGGTTTCCCTTACCGCATCTAATCAAAATAGATGTCGAAGAGTCGGAGTATATGGTTATAGAAGGAGCAAAGAAATTATTGGAGTATCAAGCTCCTGAGGTAATCATCATCGAAGTTGGGATAAATGAGAATCACCGCTTGTGGCAAAAGGAGGTTGAGATGTTCGAATATCTTTTCTCCCTGGGGTATAAAAGGTTTGATTATCTAAACAAAAAAAGTACCTATGACGCAATATTCGAAAGAGGTTAACAGCATTTGCTTTGTGTATGAGTATGGGGAAGAGTCCTGGAGTACTCCACACTCTATCGTTAAGGAGTTTAAGAGGCTAGGTTGGGAAGTAGACAGAGTTCACTTAAGTAAAGATCCGGCTTCTGTATTGAATAAGCAGTATGATATAATATTGACCATGGATTGGAAGGGCATAGATATTCCCGAAAGTGTCCATAGGAGTATTTCCAGTTCTACTTTTAAAATAAGGGAGAATGGGGATGAACCTCAAAACTACCATAACCACACTAAGCATTGTAGTAATTACAACTTACTACTAACCCCCGATTACCAATCTAATGAAAAGAGGCTATCAGAGGGATTTAGTAGTATGTGGTGGACACACTTTGCCGACTATGATATTCACAGGGTATACGATTCCGAGGATAGTTTGCCGGTAGTTAGAAGCACCCGGGGAGCTGGAGGATCTGAGTTTATGGACTTTCTATCTGCAATAATGCCGGATAAGTTCATAAATGCTAATAGACTTATTGGTACTGAGTATGGGATCTTCTTATCCAATGGCTTGATAACTATTCAGAATAGTAGGCATAAAGAAATAACTAGAAGGATTTTCGAGGGCATGGCTTGCGGTAGCCTGGTTATAACAGATAGGTTGTCTGAAGATACTCACATATCAGACCTATTTGAAGAGAATGTAGATATTGTTTACTATGATTCTTTACCTGATTGTATAAGCAAGATAAATTATTACCTATCTTCGGAAGGTCTTCCAAAGTTATATTCAATAGCAATTAATGGGCACAATAAAGTTCTAGAGAACCATACACAAAAACAAAGAGTAAATAAAATAATAGAAAAATGGAAAGAACATTCTCTATAATAATTCCCACTTTAAATAAAAGACCGGACATAACATCGAAACTTATAGAAACCATACACTATAATGCACATGTCGGGGAAATCATAGTCGTAGACAATACCGAAGATGGATCAGCAAATTACCCAGGAAATAAAGTTATCCATCTTCCTCAATATAAAAACATCTACGTTAATCCTGCTTGGAACTTGGGAGTATCCAAATCTAAATATGACTACATAGCTATAGTTAACGATGATATAATGCTTCCTGGAGGATTCTTCAATGCAATGACCCAAGTTCCTTTAGAAGAACTGGGAGTCATAGGGGCTAGCCAAAACCACATAATACAGACGGAGGATCCAAATATGTCTATGATAACTGGATTCACCATAAGAGAGTCTTCGATAAGGAATTGGGGGTTTGGAATTTTTATGGCTATGTGGAAACCAAATTATATATTTGCACCAGAAGACATGAAAATATGGTGTCATGACGATATACTATTTCACATGAACGCCAAGTCCGGAAAAAGAAATGGTGTTGTAGAAGCTCCTATACAAACTAAAATGAGTACAACTTCTGATTTGCCGGAATTTGATGATATCAAAAGAAACGATCTATTACTATACGAAGAATATAAAAAACAACACGGATTATGAGATGGGATCTAATAAATTACTTAATTTCTGAAAATTCATATTCAGACTATTTGGAGATAGGAGTACAAGATTATTACTCTTGCTGCGCTAAAATACAGGCACAGAACAAGACTACCGTAGATCCATATCCTAGAAACTTATGTGATTACGCTATGTTCTCAGATCAATTTTTTTCTCACATAAAATCCAACGGTATAGGAAAGGTCTATGATATTATTTTTATAGATGGACTTCATCATGATGACCAGGTGTATAGAGACATAATGAATAGCTTAGATCACTTGAGAAATGGCGGTACTATAGTGGTGCATGATTGTTTACCACATACAGAACATATGCAATTACGTGATGATCATGGTGGGGAGTGGACCGGAGATGTGTGGAAGGCCATAGTCAAAATCAAGTCCGAGACTGATGATTTGACTATCAATACTGTCGATCACGATTATGGTTGTTGCATAATACAGAGAGGTAGTTCTAAAAGAATAGACCTAAAGGAGCAAGATTTGAATTGGCAGAACTATCTATCTAACAGAAGTTATTGGCTTGGAGTAATAACAGAAAATGAATTTTATGAGCTATACAAACAATCTTAATTTGTCTATTGGAATACTGACCTGGGGATCTTACTTAACTTTAGTAAACACTTTGGAATCCTATAAAAAGTCCGGCCTTCTTGACATGGTCAAAGATGTAACAATATTTGCTCAGGATGCTAAAGAGGAGGATATAAACATTGCCGATATTTATCAAGTCAATATAATAGCTAGTCCTACAAATGTTGGGATAGGTAAAGGACTCACAAGGTTAGCTCAGTTCGCTAAAACTGATAACATACTTTTGCTGGAGAATGATTGGGTTAACATATGTGATACCAAAGATACCTATGACAGACTTTTACATGGCATACGAATTCTTATTAATAACAAAGCAGATGTGGTTAAGTACAGGCACAGAAAGAATCCAGGAGATCCTCTATACACCAGGCAATTTGCAGGTAATGAAATGAGAAGCCCAAGGCATTTACTGGACTGCGTCCACTGGAGAGAACATCCGGATAAGGACTTCCCAGACTTTATACAAAAGGATATAGATACGGGCATGTACATTACTAATTCTAAATACGCCAACCAGACGAACAATCCTTGTATGTTTAGGAGAGACTTCTACCTAAAAAATATTTCCCCATTCTCAGGAGATGGTGTAGCTTTGGAAGGTGCTATAGAAAATTGGTGGACTGAGCAGAATTTTACTGTGGCACACGGGGAAGGATTATTTACTCACTATAGAATAGATAGGTGATATGAAAAACATCAGAAGAGAAATGGTCAACGATATTTACCATAAGTTCGCCAGTATGTATCACAACTTACATACATGGCGTAGAATATCTAATACATTGAGAGCTCCGGTAGACGTAAAACTTTGTAATAAAGTAGTAAAATCGATTTCAAAATGAAGATAGTAGATTGTTTTACTTTTTTTAATGAGATAGATCTCCTTAAATTCAGATTAGAGTACCTAGAAGGTTTAGTAGATTATCATGTTATTGTTGAATCTGATCACACATTTTCTGGAAACCCTAAACCATACTACTTAGAAGAGAACCTCAAATATTTTACGAAGTATAAGAATAGAATTGTTTATGTAAAAATAGAGCAAGATACCTCTGGCCTTATCTTTGATAAAGTAGATACTTATACTCCAACTAACGGTCCTTGGATTTTGGAGTACCAACAAAGAAATGGCATACTATCCGCCTCTGCTATAATAGAGGATTCTGATATAGTTTTTATTGGCGATTTAGATGAGATACCATCCAGGGATGTTTTACATGCCTGTAAAACGGATTACATAACCTCAGCCATGCCGGTAGCCTGTTCTCAGCTATTTCACTATTATTATATGAACTGCCAAAACACTAGCTATGATAGGTGGTGGAATGGAACTGTGATATGTAAAGGCATACACCTAAAAGATAACACTCCCCAACAACTTAGAGATAGAAGAAATGAGTATCCCAGAATAAGCGAGGCTGGTTATCATTTTTCTTGGTTGAATGGTCCCGAAGCTATAAAGCAAAAACTAGAATCATTTTCTCACACAGAGTTTAATAGACCGGATATAAACTCGGAGGATAATATAAAAAAAGCAATAGAGCAGGGCGTAGATGTCTTGAAGAGACCCGGGGTTACTTATAAGTTTGTAGACTTAAGTGAGTATCCGGATGATATCAGAGAACTTATGTTGAAGTATCCAAAATTTATAAAATGACCTTCAGAGATCTAATTCCTAAGTCTTGTTTTTCTACTATAGCCACAGTAAGAGAAGGATCTGTAAATAATTTAGATACATACCTAGGTATTAATTTAGGATTTATAAACAGCTTCAACAACAAGGTTCTATCCATAAACAGAATGGAAGATGTTTCTGATGCTGAGTATTCTGCATATAAAAAGACCTGGATACTGAACGTTCCTAATATTCACATAATAGAGTCTCCTACAAATGAGGGGCATATGTTCGGTACCATAGATTTAGAAGAGAGGATATTGTCCTATGTAAAAAGTAGTATGCCAGAAGCAGAGTATTTGTTTAAGAGCATGGAAGATGTCATATCTACAGAATCCTTACTAGATCAAAAAATTCCAGAGGCATCTTTCTACTACTTACCAGGATTTAGCTATGAAAGTATTACTAAGGCCGGATCAAAAGAAATACTAAAAGAACTATATGAAAACTTTGAAAGCGGTTTTTACACTCCTCAAACTACTTTTTATGTCCTTGATATCCGTAACATTACTAGCATCTATGGCGATGATGTTTGCGATAAGAGAGTTGTTTACGAAGCTATTAAGAAGAATGAAAATCCTGAAGTAAAACCTTGGGATCTTCCTTTTAATATAAAATTCGATTGCGAAACCCATCTTGGAAGAACTACAAAGAAAATGTCAAAATTTTGCATAATTTCTAAAGAATGGGATCAACTACTACATTTAATTGATTATTATAAAATAGGTGATCCTTCCCATAAAAACATAATGTTTACCCGGGTGGGGCTGTGCCACTATCACTACATTGGATCAGATATCGTATCTTTATAAGCTAATATTTATATCTGATGGAAACACTACTGCAACTTTTACTTGAGAGTAAATTTAATAAGGAAGTCGCTGACGAATGGGTAAGAAGCGGCAAACAGATGTCTATCCAATACAAGGATCCAGAAACATCTGATAAGTTTCGTTGGTACAGGATATCTCCCGTTAAGGTCGTTAATACCAATGGAAAGGACTACCTTATTGCTTGGGACAAAGGTTCTGGTAAAGAGGAACAAAGATACTTCGATTTAGGAGGTATATCAAACGTAAACAGGTCTACCACCTCTTCCTCGTCTTGGACCGAAGATGATATTGTAGACTCTATAAGAAATAAAAGAGTGGTAGAGATTACTTACCAGGGATTGAGAGAAAAATCTAAGGGTCAGCGTTTTAAGGTAATGCCGGTTTGTCTAGGAACTAAAAGAGGTAGAAAGTACATAAGAGCTTGGCAGGAATCCGGAGCCTCTGTACGTGGTGTACCTAATTGGAAGTTCTTCAGAATAGACAGGATATCTGACTGGAAGAATCAAGGGAATCTAAACTTTCAGTGTAGCGATCTAGGTCCTAACCTAAATCAAAGTGGTGATAAGGGTATGGACAGGATATTAGCTATAGTAGATTGTGATGCTGTAGCAGCACCGGCTCCCCAACCAACTGCAGGTAAACCAAAAGAACCTTCGACTAAAAAGAAAAGTACTACAAAGAAACCATCACCAAAAACAAAGACTTCTACGCCTTCTCCAGAACCAGACACTTCAATAGGAGGAACTTCACCTGGATCAGTAGAACCACAAGCCAAAACAAAGAAAGGGGCAGCAAGACCTGGCGCAAAGAGTCCTGAGAGGGGTGGTAAGGGAGCTGCTAGACCTGGAGCTAAAAACCCAGAAAGATCTTCAAAAGGAGCCGCCAGACCAGGAGCCCTTAATGAAGCTGTTATGAATGCTATAGATATACTTTAAAAACTAAAGGCATGGCTAGAAACAATAACAGAGCAAGTAAGAAAAGAAAGGTTCCCTTCCTAAACTACAATGTTAATCATGTAGAAGATTACGAAATCATAGCCGGATACATAGATACAAAGAAGATAGTATTTCAAAATACTCTAGCGGCCATAGACCACAGTTTAAGCATTAGAAAGAAAACAGCAGACATATTTTTGATAGATAAAGATCTCTTTGTATCTTTGAATAGAGATAAGTGGGTAGCCTCACTAGAAAATGCAATAGAGTTTTTTTCTCAGGAAGGAATTGAAGATTACGAAACATGTATAAAATGTAAGGACCTTATTAAAAAGATAGGAAATGGAAGATAAATTCGATAGCCAAAACACACACTCGCATAATGTTAAGATAGCGATTGATAAGATATTAGGACAGAAGACGGAGATACGTAGACGTAAGAAAACATACGATGATCACAGACGTGAATTATTTTGTAAAATACTGAATAACTTAGTAGAGGTACAGGAGAGAACTATAATTTTGGATGAGATGTACTCTATAAACATGGAAAAGTATGAATCCGGATTCTACGTTATTATAGATGATATGATGGAGATGATGTTCAATAAAGAACAGCTGAATCTGATAAACTTCTATTTATACGATAGGTTCTCTTCAGATGGGAGTATAGTGGATCTTGTGGATGTTAGTGGAGAAATAGTTAAACTGGATACTCCCGATGATTTGTGGTTTCTGTTAAAAAATATAGACAATGCCTGACGATAGTAAAGTAGTTCCTACATATAGAAAAATGGGTAGAACCAGATACGGAATACCTAGGGAAGATATAGAACTAGCTATGAAGAATACAGATTCTAATAGAGAGGCTTCCAGGTATATGGGTATAAACTTTCACACGTATAAAAGATATGCCAGTATGTACAAAGACGAAAATGGCGTATCTTTGTACGAGAAACATAAGAATAGTGCCGGAAAGGGTCGTAAAAAGAAAAGATCCTGGAAGGCATCCGTGAAGGGTAAGAGTCTTATAGAAGTTATGGAAACAGAGGGCACTAAGTACTTTATGAAAATAAAGGATCTTAAGCCCAACATTATAGCGGAAGGCATAATGAAAGAGGAGTGTGGTAGGTGTAACTTTAGAGAGAAACGTGTTCTGGATGATAAGGTTCCTCTGATCTTACATTTTTGTGACGGAGATAAGCAGAATTGGAAACTGCAGAACCTGGAGTTTCTGTGCTATAACTGTTACTTTATAACTATAGGAGATGTGTTCACTAAAAAACAAGTAGAAGCAGCTGAAGATTGGAAAGTTACGAACAAGAATAGAATAGACCTTCAATTCCCTGATTTTATAGAAGATCAGATTGAAAGTACGCTACATGTAAGCAATATTGATATTACCGAAGAAGCTATTGAAGAAGCCATAGAAGATGATGATAGTTTTGGAGAGGATCTAATTTCTTATATAAAGCCACTAAAATGAAACATAGAAGTCACCTTTCAGATGCAGCTGACCAACTACTAAAAGACTATGATCAATACAACAGTATGAGGTCTTTAAGTTCTAACAAAAAAGCCTCCGGTTTGATGTCTTTCCTAACAGGAAAGTCTGAAGATCAGATCATAAGAAACGAATTGGAGTACAACATTCCCAGGTTAAAAAATTGCTTGCAAGACCTGTTGCAATTCTTTGAAAAGAAATCTGAGTGGAATGGGAACATACCTAATCTAAGAAAAGAAATATCCAAGTGTGATTCCATCTTAACTAACATGGAAGAATGTGACTTGGAGGATTTAAGAATCAAAAATAAATGGGTACAGGATGTCAAAATTAAATATGGATTTGAATTTATATGAGCTTGACTTTTCCGAGTCTAACGTTACCTTTAAAGAGATACTATCTACACACAAGAAAGAACTTTCTATGGAGATAGTTAAAAAGATCTGTTATGCCATATACAATGACATCAAACAGATTGATATAGCTAGCATAAAAACATCTACAGACTATATTGTACTAAAGGCTACTGAGCCTAGATTCCTAGAAACCCTGGAACTTAACAAGCAGGTCTTGATAGATTTCGAAGAGTATGAATTATGTTCCGAGATAATAAAAGCCACGGAATATTTTAACAAAAAAAACCCCGTCAATTTCTTGGATTATGTACCATAATGTTACTATATTTGCACTGTAAATCATCTAACAAGGTTATGAAAGAAGTGAACATTAATGAGACAGAATTTGAAAAATCAAAAGATCTTAGGTGTAATATCGTAACTATGAGTAGTATGGTACATGGATCGGCTTTTACAGTTATGTATCTAACAAAATGTTCTATTATACTGGAGCTAAAGTTTCCTATAAGTAATAAAATTAAGTCTACGATGAAACTTTAATATTTATAAAAAAGGGCCTGATCGATTTTGACAGAATTGTGTTGGGTAACTATACATGCAGGGATTTGCGTATACTCCCTAAAAATAGATACGAAACAATAAACGGCAAAAATAACATCGACCGTCAAGCTGAAGGCGCAAAGATCATCAACATGGCTTTCGCCAACGTAGCAGTAGCTGCGTAAGCTTCGAGGAGCTATCCTTTGGAACAGAAAATAGCATGCAGACTTGCTTACCCCTGGTCACAATAGCAAGATGTTTCGAGGCAGAAAATGTGATGCCTTGCGGTTTTCCTGGCTTATAAAAACCAGGTGGTGGAGGAATAGCTGACTAACCAGTCAGCCCCAATTACGGTGCAGAATTTCAGGTTATACCCTGACTTTCAGTACAGAGTAGTCAGGCTCTAAACTGACTAAGCATGTGAGACGTTATAGTTATTGCAATCTTTTTTGGACCAGGGTTTGATTCCCTGCAGGTCCACAACCGGCAGTTTATGTAGGAATGGCTGCTACATGGTGAAAGCAGGTTTTGCTGACATTTCCTAAAAAAGTTAGCGGGGGCCATCAGCAGTCTCAGTAAGACTGGCTCCGCCATAATGGTTAAAAGATGGTCATAAGCCTGGATGGTGGAATTGGTAGACACGCAGGACTTAATTAGATCTTTTTGAGTGCTCTCTCTGAAAAGAGAGAAGTAGAATACCGTAAATTCAGGGAATCCTCAGCATTTAAAGATGGTGGTAATCCTGAGCCAAGCCTATAGTAGGAAGGTGCAGAGACTTTACACGGTAGGCCTAAATTGTAAAATAATTTTACGACATGGTTAAGAGAAAGTCCAGCGCACAAACAGAATAATCTGGCAGTGAAAACTGTGGTGTGAAGAAAATCCTGTTCGCAGAAAAAGCGAGTGCGGGTTCGATTCCCGCTCCAGGCACTAGTAAATTAGGCTAAACATTGAAGCCTTTGTGAATAATAGGATGTGTGTACGTTGTGTGTTTTTCTCATGTCACAATCCAAAAACACTCTATTCACATAAAGATAACAACCCTGAATTGACAGGGTGTAGTAACGATCGCCCCTACAGGCATAAATGTAGGACTACGGAGTAATCCTGTACGTGTTGTTCCCTTGAGCAAGGAAGACCTGTACCCTTGAAAAACTCGTATTGTTAGAGAAGGGTCCATCCTCAGCGTTGGACGTTCTACTAAATCGGAACGGAGTATCATCGGATACATCTCTATAGATAAGCAGGTTGAAGTAAATAAAAGGGTAAGAATATCTACAACACGAATGAGTGCTCAGCAAGCGTAGTTAATACAGATACCAAGTGTGACAAAGCTGTTAATCTGTTGTAACTCCCCAAAACAGAGTTGACTACGTGACCCTACTCTTATAGAGGGAGGTGTAACCAACTAAGACTTGGAGGCAAGCTATAAGAAAGAGGGTGCTAAACAGTTAGGTGGCGAAATTGGTAGCCGCACTTGTATCAGGGGTTTAAGCAGCCCTGCTAAAGACAAGATTCACAGTGCTTAGTGAATACAGGTTCGAGTCCTGTCCTGATTGCAAAAACAAAAACTAAAGTTATGACTATTTCAATCTGTTCTGAATGTAAAGGTACTGGTGAAGTGAGAGAAGATGTCGGTACACACACTTCTGATTGGGTATACTTAACCTGTAAAGACTGTAATGGGACGGGTAAAATAAAGAGATACACATATACCTGTGCCGTACCTTTTGATATGGATGACAGTCAGATATACGATATAGATTCCGAGATACGCTACCTACTTAGAAAGATGGAATCTATGAAAGTTATCCCAAAACAAAATTGACGTATATAATTTTTTTTGGCCAAATAGTATTTTTGTATATATTTGCACATATTTATAAACAGAAACAAACACAATGATTCTTCAGAACCGACATATTAGCAACATACAGTGGAATTCAACTCTTGGGGTACTCTCCATGGATTATTGCTTTATTGCTGGTACAGAGAGAGTAAAACCCGAAAAAGGTTCTGGGGAATCCTAAAGATGTAGAATTGTGATCATAAAAAGGAAAGCATCCCCAGGACCTAAAAAACCCTGGGGATATTTTTTACCGGGTACCGTAGCTCAGCTGGTAGAGCACTGGACTGAAAATCCAGGTGTCACTGGTTCAAGTCCGGTCGGTACCACAAAAAAGAAATTTATGTATATTCAACCAGACTATAAAAATATTGAAAACTATTTTAGAAAAGGATCATTTATTTTGAGAATATTAAAATATAAGAAGATGAAACGAAAACGTAAATCAAATATTGTAAACTCCCCTATAGCTTAACTAGTAGAGGGCTAGGGGGGGGGGTGGTATGGGCCCTCTTAGCAAACAGGCGTAGGCAATAGACTTTTAATCTATGGGGATCGGATCGTTACCGGTAGGGGGCACAAAAAAATATAAAAATGAAAAAGAAAGTCTCATTTGATTTTGATGGTGTGTTTGATTCTATAATGGTTCAAGAGTATGCGAAAGAACTTGTAGAGAAAGGAATAGAAGTATGGATAGTCACAACCAGGTGGGACAGAACATCGAAGTTCTTTGACAAAGAGTACTACAGTCTACACGGAAATACTTCTTGGTTAGAGGTTCATCATGAAGCCAGAGAGGTTGGTATTCCTATAAAGCAAATAAAGTTTACTAACTATAATTGGAAGTACGACAGTTTCTTCCAGTTTAACAAAGATTTTATATTCCATGTAGATGATAATAGCAGTGAATTGTTACCTTTGTCTAGAGTTGGTATAGTAGGTATAGCCTACCCATCTGGAAACTGGAAACAAAAGTGTAACAAGTTATTAGGATTTTAAGAATACTGGTATAGTTCAACGGTAGAATAGAGGTCTCCAAAACCTTTGATCCTGGTTCGAATCCGGGTGCCAGTGCTAAACTAAAAATAAGAATATGAATTGGATTTTATTTTACGTATTGATTGGGTTTTTTTATACTGCTGTAAATGCTTGGCGTGGGTTAGATCCGGATGGTGACTTTATGTTAGTACTCACCTGGGTTATTTTCTGGCCAGTATACGTCGGGATGTTGATCGGTAAAGGAATTAAAAAGCTTTTCTCAAAAGGAATTAAAAGGCTTCGTAGCTCAACTGAATAGAGCATCTGACTACGAATCAGAAGGTTTCAGGTTTGAATCCTGACGAAGTCACAGGTCCAGTTTCCGGTCCTGGCGTGTAATAAGAAAACCGGTAAATTCCTCCTTAGCTCAGCCGGTAGAGCATCTGACTGTTAATCAGGGGGTCGTAGGTTCAAGTCCTGCAGGGGGAGCTAAATGGAAGAGTGTCCGAGTGGTTAGGTAGAGATCTGCAAAATCTTTTACGCTGGTTCAAACCCAGTCTCTTCCTCGAAAAAAATTTGGTGTTGATATATTTGTTTAATTATATTTGCATCGTTGATCTTTGACATTGTGGGAATATAGGGAAGTAGCGCAGTTGGTAGCGCACTTGGTTTGGGACCAAGGGGTCGCAGGTTCGAGTCCTGTCTTCCCTACTATAGCTATGGTAGTATGCGGCTTTGAGTGAAAAAGTAGAGATGTACCTGTAAGTACAAATGATCGAAAAAGTAGCAACGAGGAGCAATATCCTACCCGCTGCTTACAGGCAGCGTAAATGCCTTCTTGGTGAAATTGGTAGACATATCAGACTTAGGATCTGATGCTTTCGGGCGTGTCGGTTCGAGTCCGACAGAAGGCACATTGTCTGACTTTTTTTATGATGTTTCCGTTAGTAATAAGGTGGTTTAGTCAATAAATAAAACCAAAGTAAACACTAGCAGCTAAGAGAATTGAGCTTAACAATTCTTCCGTCTTGGCGATGAAAATGCCTTATTCGAATAAATAATAAAATAACAACCTGGCAGGGAAAATGACAATTAAGTACCTGCCTTATTGTGAGGTAGAGCAGCGGTAGCTCGTCGGGCTCATAACCCGAAGGTCGTGGGTTCAATCCCCACCCTCGCAACTGAAGTGGCGTTGACCTGTCTACGGCCACAAATGGCGAATCATAGTGGATGTTTTCATCTTATCTATGTGCTGCTGGCGCTAAATAGTGGAGGGTGACCCGGGGAGAGTCTCGACCAGGGCTGTTAGCTCAGTTGACTAGAGCACCTGCTTTGCAAGCAGGGGGTCATTGGTTTGAATCCAATACGGTCCACAACAGGTCGTTCCTCACCAATAAAACGTTGGTTGCAACATAATAGCAAGGTTTGAGTCGCAGCTGTACCTTAAACAGCTGACTACAGTTCCTTAGCTCAGTCTGATTTAGAGCGGTTGCCTTACAAGCAATAGGTCGGTGGTTTGAATCCACCAGGAACTACAAAAAGGTTTATATTGAGGAAGCCTAACCAGCAGAATCATTAAGTATCCTAAGTGAAATTGATACAAACTGTCCTTGGTGGTTCTCGGAAAAAGTGTTGATAAAGTAACTAAAAACATTCTGTCGCATGGTGTAGTGATAACATAAGAGATTTTGGCTCTCTTGTCGAAGGTTTGAATCCTTCTGCGACATCTAAAACAACTACTGATTAATACTAAACAGTAACTCTTGAGCAGCTATCAACGGCTGTTACTTCAACGTAAGTTGAAATAATCTTTACCATGTCAGAGTAGGGAGAGTTACCTCACAGTCTAAGATGTGAGTGGTTTAGGTTGATGTGCTGAGTGGCCCTATTATGGTAATAACACGGCATCTTACTTAGAGGGGGAGTAGTTGTTTTTTTAATAGGAAGGATGGCAGAGTGGTCGATTGCACCAGTCTTGAAAACTGGAGGCTGTAATAGGTCCGTGGGTTCGAATCCGACTCCTTCCTCTGTGGCCGTAGCTCAGAATGTTAGAGCGTCAGGTTGTGGCCCTGAAGGTCGAGAGGTCGCACTCTCCGGTCACCAAAATATTTACGGAAGGTTGGCAGAGTGGTCTATTGCAGCAGTTTGCTAAACTGCCGTTGGGAAACTGGCGCACAGGTTCGAATCCTGTACTTTCCGCACAGTCGGTTAGCTCAGCTGGTAGAGCATCACACTGATAATGTGAAGGTCTCAGGTTCAAGTCCTGAACTGACTACATATATGGGAGTATGGCAGAGCGGTCAAATGCGGGGGACTGTAAATCCCTTCTCTTATTGAGTACGGTGGTTCGAATCCATCTACTCCCACAAATAAATGGCCCTGGGGACAGCTTGGTGACGTCGTCGCTCTTTCACAGCGGAGTGGTGGGTTCGAAACCCATCAGGGCTACAATTGGATCATTAGGGGAGCCTGGCCGTCCCCGCTGCCCTGTCACGGCAGAGATCGTCGGTTCAAATCCGTCATGATCCGCAAAAAATATTTGGAAGATAAAGTACTGCGTTATTATCTTTGTATTCCAAAATAAGCAGGACTCTTAGCTCAGGCGGTTAGAGCAAATGACTCATAATCATTAGGTCCTCGGTTCGATCCCGAGAGAGTCCACAAAAAAAACTAAATTATGGCAAGTATTAATTTATATGATGATTACTGTTCAGGAAATTTTATAGAAATAGAAGTGGATGAATATCTTGATATGTGTTCTAATAGAGAAAAACTCGAATTAGTCAAAGAGTTAGAAAGAGAAGGGTATCTAACAAATCACAGAAGTTTAACATCTTCTATTTCAGAGTGGGAATTTCTACAAGCTTGTGATAAGATCACCAAAAGCTATCTCAATCTAAGTGACGAGGAAATAGAGACTATAAAAAAAATAGCAAATAGGTTTTAATAAAAAAAGCGGTAGTAGCTCAGTTGGTAGAGCATCGTCCTTCCAAGTCGAGGGTCGCAGGTTCGAATCCTGTTTACCGCTCAATGAGTTAGAGATACTCAGTAGACTTGCCAATGTCTCATTTAAACTTGGTAGGGTATTGGACTGGACATCCTAAAATGCCAGTCTCATGGGAACAATGCTTGGTGAACCAACCTGGCACCCAGTAATGGTTGACTTTTTAAAAGGGGATGCCCAACAGGTTTTTGAATAGAAAAAACCGATGTAACTACTCACCTGGAATCTCAAGGTGGGGAACCTGCGGAAGTAGCTCATTTGGTAGAGCACAACCTTGCCAAGGTTGGGGTAGCTGGTTCGAGCCCGGTCTTCCGCTCAAAAGGACTTTAAACAGGGTGAAGTACAAGCCCATACGTAGGTTAGTCCACCTACAAAAGCCTCCTTAGCTCAGCTGGTAGAGCAACTGATTTGTAATCAGTAGGTCGTTGGTTCGATTCCGACAGAAGGCTCATAGACCTAACCAGTCTATACTTCCTCAGAAGGTGAAAGAGTCTCGCCTGACGTATTCAGGTAATGAAGAACCCTGGTATTGGTAATCCGAAAATAGACTCACGCACGATTAGCTGCAGCTAGAGGAAACGTGCATTTTTTTAATGGTCCGGTAGCTCAGCTGAATAGAGCAACAGCCTTCTAAGTTGTGGGTCGATGGTTTGAATCCATCCCGGATCACAAAAGTATAAGTATGAAAAAAGTTATTGTTGCAGGATCTAGAGACTTTTCTAACTATGATCTGTTGAAAAAGGAATTAGATAAGATCTGCAAAAGCGGATACGATGTGGAGATAGTCTCTGGTACTGCCAGGGGAGCAGATACTTTAGGAGAACAATACGCTGAGGAAAATAAGCTTCCCCTTAAGATGTTTCTTCCGGATTGGGATAAGCATGGAAAGAGTGCCGGTTACATGAGAAACAGAGAGATGGCGGAGTATGCAGATGCCTGTATCGTTTTTTGGGATGGTAGTTCCAAAGGAAGCAGACACATGATAGATATAGCTAAAGAATTAAAATTACCGACTAAGGTAGTTCTATATAAAGACATTCCCACAACAAATTAATATTTATAAGAGGTATGACATGAGACAGTTTAAGACACTATACGGAAGCAAAAGCATAGAATTAATTCCATATATTCAGGATTATTTAGCACAAAATCCTGATAGAGAGATCCTTATAGGATGTGATTCCCAGGTGTATACACATACTGTTCAATATGCTATTACCGTTGGTTTATATAAGCCGGGTAAGGGTGCACACGTTCTTCTAAGCTCTTTTCAAGAAAATGAACTGTTCAGAAAAGAAGAAATGGCACACAGACTTGTAAAAGAAGTTTGGTATAGCATAGAAGTTGCTGAAGATATAAGAACACAAATAGGCGTGAGGGCCAAGTATATAGACATTGATATTAACCCAGATCCTAAATACAAATCTAACAAAGCGCTAGTATCGGCCCTCGGTGTAGTAGTTGGAATGGGTTACGAAGTTCGTCACAAGGGTCAAAGCCCTATGATGACGAGAGTATCCGACTATGCAGTAAAATAAAATTTGTCGGTAAGTTCTTCCGTCCTATCTTTGTAATCAGATAAGGGAGGAAGAACTTTTTTATTAAAACAAAAACAATTCAAATGAAAAAAATCCTAGCGCTTCTACTTTCCATTTTAGTAATTAGTACCACCGCTAATTCCCAGAGTGAAACTATTTCAGCCCATATTTATAAGGCAAAGATTGGAATTAAACAAACCGAGTCCCCTTATTGGGTGTACCAGGAGATTGAGGTAGACCTTATGGTTTATGTACAATCTAGCAATATTTACATAAACAACAAAGCCAACACCTACCTATCGGTTGTAAAGAACTTGTCTGAGGAATCTAACAGTTCTTATAAGCAACATGCCTGGGCTTGCTTAGATGAGGAAGGTAAGAAGTGTGTAGTTAAACTAACTTATAGAGCTAACATGAAAACAGATAATGTTACTCTATCCATAGAATATACCGATGTTGTAGTCATATACTATATAGAGTTTGGAGATGCTGCAGGTCGAAAAAAGTACGATAAAAACCAATGAAAAAGATACTGATACTCATATTGTGTTTATGTTTGATGTCATCCAAAGATCCCATAAAGGATACCGTGTCTACTGCTAATGGTATTGCCTCTTATTATGGAGGAAGGTTTCATGGAAGAAAGACGGCTTCCGGAGAGAAGTTTGATCAATATAAACTTACTGCGGCCTCCAACATATTCCCCCTGGGAACTATAGTACGAGTTACAAATAAGAAAAATGGTAAGAGCGTTGTAGTAAAAATAAACGACAGAATGGGTAATAAAAGTAGAATAATAGACTTATCTAAAGCCGCTGCTAAAGAGATAAATATTATAGAGCAAGGCTTAGCTCAAGTAAAGGTAGAGGTCATATGACAAAATACATCATAAATATGGGGTTTACACATACCAGGGACTTCAACTTCCTTCCTTTTTTATCCATATGGTATGAGCCTAACACCTTTTTAGAAACCGGTGTAAGCAGTCCATCTGTAACAATTAAATTTGGTTGGATTCTTTTTTGTGTGTATATTCACGTTCAAGAAGGTTATTAATAAAAATTTGTTATGAAAAAAGAATTGAAAGTGGGTGACCTGGTCTGGATGGATGGGTACACCTCTATGGCTCAACAATCAGCTCAAGAAGAGTTTGAAATCGAAAAAGTAGATTATAGGTACGACGATATGACTGGAGAGAGATTTCCGGTATATTTTGTGGAGGGGGAGTGGTATGATGGTAGAGATGGTAGCTGCTATTCTAATAAAAATTCAATGTACTATATCGAAATTGAGGATCATGAGTAAACTATTACGCAATAGAAAACAAAGAATAATTAAGGTACAAGTTCCAAAAGAAATTTGGGATGCTGATGTATCTTTTTGGAATGTAGTGTTTATGAGAAAAGACATCCTAGGATCTTGGATGAAAAGTATCTCAGATGTTATAAATAAAATAAGCTAAGTATGAATAAAAAATCTAATTGGGAAAATGTTTTATCAATAACATACTTAAGTTATGATGATTTTATGACATTAGAATATTGTACATTAAAAGTTTTTACTAATGAGATGTTCTTAAGTGATTTCTTACACACAATAAAAAACATATCTGTAAAGTATGAATAACATAGATCGTCAATATAAAGAACTTCTAGAACATATTATACATTTCGGAGTAGAGAAGAAAGATCGTACTGGTACAGGTACTAAATCAATTTTCGGATGGCAGATTCGTCATAATATGAAAGAAGGGTTTCCTCTTCTTACAACTAAGAAAATGGCTTGGAAACAAATTGTAACTGAATTGTTATGGTTCTTACGTGGTGATACATCAAT
>JACCDR012698750.1_pt1 | contig 21757 bp, 30 predicted proteins | sample 7446431 | NCBI WGS metagenome assembly JACCDR01 (sample SAMN15323443, study PRJNA562643) | freshwater metagenome | isolation source: river surface water | place: USA:Blue River Watershed | collected 2017-08-17 | reverse complement strand
GCCCAAATCCGCCTTGCCGAAGCCGAAGCAAACTGGCAGCGTGATCCCAACAATCCCCTGAATGTGGCCCGCCTTGCCGAAGCCCGCTACCGCCTTGCCGCCGCCGCCAATGCCGGTCGTTCCGGTGGGGGTTCTGCGTCCGAAGGTCAGGGCATTCCCATTGAGCGCGAAGATGGTCGCTTCGGCATCTTTTACCCGCGCACCGGGCGCATCGCTGAGGCACCAGAAGGCGTGCGGCCTATGGGTACCACCGCCAATACGCCCGAACAGCGCCGCCTTACCGACTACGCAAACCGCCGCGCGGCCGCCGCTCAGGCCATCTCCGTCAATCCGCTGTTCATGGGCAATCCCGAGGCAGCGCAGCGCGCTTTGCGTACCTGGGAAACTCTGAATCCACCGCCTGTTCCGCGCTCCCAAGCCAATACTGGAACTGGTACGGCGGTTAGTGATACACTAGTGCCGGCGCCCACCGAGGGTCGCGTTCGAGTTCCTTATACACCGCCGGGGCGTTAATGCCAATCTTTGAAGTCCAACTGCCAGACGGTCGCATCGTTGAGGTAGCCGACGCCCCTAACGTCGAAGCGGCCAACGAATTCGTCACCCGCTTCCTCCGCGAAGAACGGCGCAATGCTCCGCGCACCGGCTCTTCGTTGGCTCGTGGTGTTGACGAACTTCAAGGTTCGCTGTACTCGGCGGCCGAAGGTGTAGGTCGGGCGACCGGCTTTCAAGGACTGGAAGCGTTCGGCCGCGAAGGTCGTATTCGCAATCAACAAGAAGCCGAGCAGTCGCTTCCACAAGCACAGCGACAGTCTTTCGAGGAAGCCGAAACTCTTGGAGACTACGCGCGTGCGGCAGGTCAGGCGCTTGGCTCTACGGCCGCACCCACTGCGGCAGGCTTGGCAGGCGCGCTTGCCGGCGGCGCTGTTGGTGGTCCTATTGGTGCTATTGTGGGTGGCGGGCTTGCTGCATTTCCGCAGTTCTTTGGCCAGAACCGACAGCGCCAAATGGAAGCCAACCCCGAGCAGCCAGTTTCGGAAGGAATTGCTGCGCTTACGGCAGTTCCACAGGCTGCCCTTGAGGGTGTAGCAGACCGAATCACGCTGGGCCTTGCCGGCATTTTTGGGCGCTCGGCTCAGGAAGTTGGTCGCACCGTAATTCCGCGCATTGTACGCGGGCTTGGTATTGGTGCCGCTACCGAAATCCCAACTGAAATTGGGCAAGCAATTCTTGAACGCGCACAAGCAGGTCTTCCCGTTGATAACGACGAAGCTTTCCGCGAATACCGTGAAGCCGGCATTGCTGCTGGTGTAGTCGGCGGCACGGTCGGCGGCACGATTAGCGGTGTTGCCGGCCCGCGCCCTGCTGCCCCGGTGCCGCCGCCAGCGCAGCAACAGCAACAGCAGCAAGACTCGCCGCCCGAACCAGAAGATAGTGCGCTGCCGCCGATACCGGCGCCCATTGAAACGCCGGATCAGGCGCGCGCCTTCTTTGCGACAAACCGCGAATATGCGCCGCGCTTCGAAGTCACGGACGACGAAGCCATCATGCTGGCCAACCGCATGCAGGAGCGCGCCTATGCGGCCGAGGTCACGTCGCTCCGTAATGACGCCATCTCGCGTTTCATGGGTGTGCCCGCCGTTCGTACGCTTACGGAACGTTCTGAAGATGGTAAGGAAACGACGCGCGAAGTCCGCGACACGCAAGCCGACCAATTTCAGCAGGCTATCGTGCAGGCGGCAGCCGATCCCAACCAATTCTTTGATGTTGCGAACTTCTCGCCGGTCGATGTTGCCAACGTGGCGTTGCGCCGTTTCGGTACCGAGACGCCCACCTCCCAAGAACTCGGCTTCGTTCGCAAGCAACTCAACGCTCTCATGCGCGCCGGCTTCCTTGAACGTGGTGAAGAGAAGGGCACTTTCGCAATTGCGCCTCGCAACCTCGATGCCCTGCGTCAGCGTGCGGCCGAACAGCAGCGCCGCACTGCTACGCCTACGCGGGCCGACCGCATACCGAGTGAAGTCGAAGCCACCGAACGGCAGTTGGCTTTCCCGAACCTGACAGCCGCCGCAACCGATGCGCCGCCCACTACCCAGCAGCAGGCGGCCGCTAACGTCCTCGCAACCATTGGTGGCGGCCAGTTCGCTCAACTTTCGGCGGCCGACCGCACTCGCCTCATTGAGCGTGTGCTGCAGGATGATGCGACCGTTGGCTCGGCGTTCTCCGAGTACGAGCAGAACTTGCAGCAGACCGACGCGATGGCTCGCATCCGCGCACAGAATCCTGCGGTGGCAGCGACGCCCGAGTTTCAGCAACTTGAAACCACGCTCGCTTCACAGCGCGCCAACATTATCGACCGTCTGACCGGCCTCCAAAATCTGTCGGCCATCGCGCCTGCTGCTGAACAGCCTACACTGACGGATGCGCCGACGCGCGGCCCCGGCTCGTTCCCCGGCGACCTCAGCAACAATCCTGAGGCCCTGCTCACGGCAATGGCACAAGCCAACGAGACGCAGCGCAGCGCCCTCTTTGAGCAACTTATGGGCGATGATGCCACCGCCGTCGCCGCATTCCAGCGCGTAACGCAGGACCTTCCTGCCCGTGCTGGCATGACTTGGAACCGATGGCAGCAACTGTTTCGGGCCAACAATATTCCGTTCACCGAACAGCAGGGCCGCCTTGCTTACGACCGCGCCCGCCAACTCGGCATTATCAATCCGCTTGGCCAACTGACGTGGCGGCCCCAGGACACGGCTGCGCCCCGCACCAGCCGCGCGCAGCCGGCCGCTGAACCGGACATCCAGCCGGACACAAACACCCAAGAAACCGCAGTAGAGCCTGAGGTTCAGCCGGCCACCGAACCGGACATTTCTCCGGAAGAAGCGGCAGCGCGTGATCATACGGGTCCGGCATTCGACGAACCCAGCCGCGAAGAAAGCGACGCGCTTCTTGGTGACGAACGTTCTGGCGACGTAGCATTTGCGCGCGGCGCTAAGCGCACGCTGCCCGGCCTCCGCATTAATAGTGATGGGTCGTTTGACTATATCTTCAAGATTGACAACGCCCAACACCAGGGCTCGGTCACGATTAGCGGCGAAATCATGGACGCCGATAACGCCGTCTTTGTAAGTGGCGCCTATGGCTCTGAACATCTGCGCGGTCGCGGCTATGGCATCCAGGCCTACCAGAATCTGGTAGATTGGGCGCACACCAACGGCTACGACTTTTGGTCCGATGCGGCCGTTTCGACTTCGGCGGCCCGCGTCTATCGCAGCCTCGAAAACCGTGGCTACGACGTGAGGCAGTCGCCGCAAGCCTATCGCGACAACGAAGGCTGGGTCACATACACGCCCGAGACGCGCGGACAGGCCGAGCCCGTCTTTAAGATTCCGCGCTCGCGTGCCGCATTTGCACAGCCGTGAACCGAAGCCGCCGCCCCGCACTCCGATGCCGAACTAACGGCCGAGGGCGAAGCCGCATTCCGGCGCGTCATGGGTGCCAACGGCCGCCTCGATGTGCGCGACCGCCTGCTGATCCGTGACATGGACCGCGCAGTTCAAGACGCAGCCGAGCAGGCGGGCATCTCGCTGGACGAAGAAGTCGCTGGCTTCGCGCACAAGGACCTCGCCGTGCTGTCGCTGGCTACCGCGCGTGAAGGTGGCGCCGAGATTCCAAATACGCAGGCCGCCATCCACGAAGGTTGGCACGTCGCCGAAAACCTGCTCATGTTCACGCCCAACGAAATCACGATCCTCAACGCTAATCTGGATCGCATTCGTGAGGTCGTGCGCCGTTATGTCCCGTCCGCCCAGATCGACACGCAACCCAACCACGAAATCCGCGCCTACGGCCTGAATGCCCGCGTCGCAGAACAGGCAGACTTCGGCCCACTCGTCAACCGCATTTACGATAAGGTGCGAAACTTCCTTGAGCGCGTCGGCAACTTCCTGCGTGGGCGTGGCTTCCAGTCTTGGCGGGACGTATATGACGCCTTCAACGCGGGCGGCATGGCAGGCCGGCAGGGCGAACTTCAAGCCCGCATTGCAGCCCAGCCCGACATCGCGTTCATGCAGGGCCGCTTGCCGGCAAGCGTGCCGACCGCCCACACCATCGTGAAGCGCGCCCAAAAGGACCAGATCACCGGCCTCTTCAAGTGGTTCGCGAGTCCGATTCTGACGATGGGTAAGGTCAAGCCGGCTCTGCGTCCGGCCGCCGACGTGATGCGGACCCTATACACGCGCACGCAGGAAGCGACCGTGGACCTTGAACAACTCATGGCACCGGCCGCCCGCCTCGATGCTGCCGGCCGCACCCGCGTTACGCGCGCATGGGAACAAGCTTCGCGTACCCGCAAGGCGCCCAACACCACTGGCATGAGCCCAGAAGAAGTGGCCGCTCTGAACGACATGGTGCGAGCCGGTCAGCGGGCGCTCGACTTCCTGATCGAATCCTACACCATGAAGAACTTCATGCCGGATGCCAGCAAGCCGGCCGCCGTTCGTGCCCGCCTCGAAGCGTTCTGGCAGCGCCACGAAGGCAAACATCTGTGGGAGATTCCGCCGCGCGAACTGGCCGCCGCGAGTCCCGAAGGCTTCCGCGAAATGCAGCGGTTCGAACGCCTCCGCAATCCCTACTATATGCCGATGATGGCGCGCGGCACGCACTTCGTTGCTGCCTACCAGAAGGGGCCAGGCGGACGCGAGAAGTTGGTGCGCCTCGTTGCCTATACACCACTCAATTTTGTGCAGCGGTTCCGAGGCATGGCTGATCCTGAGGCGGCCGCCGTCGCAGAACTTCAGCGTCAGTACAGCGGCAACAAATTCCGTGTCATGCAGTCTGGCATTCAGTTCACGAATGACGGCGAGGCCGCCCGTGTGCGTGAGCAGGGTGACTTTGTGATGCAGTATCTGGATCGGCTGCGGCAAACGGCTGGCGGCCAGCAGCAGAACGTCATCAACCAGATGCTCAATCAGATTGACAAGGCGCAGATGGATCGCATCTTCCGCCCCAACCAAGACATCTTGCAGGCCATTACGCCCGAGAACGAAAGCACCTATCTGCTGGACGCCATTCCGCAGTACATGCTTTCGACCGCCAAAATCCAGGCTCGCCGCTACACGCAGGACGCCTGGACGGAAGCAACGCGAGGACTGTCGGTGAATGACTCGCAGTTCCTGAACGATCTACGCGACTATGCTACCACGCCCACGGAAGCCTTTGGCTCTGCTCGCGCGCTCGCCTTCTTCATGTATCTGGGTGCGGCGTTCGACACCGCCATCGTGAACTTGACGCAGTTGGTGCAGACCACCATGCCGTCTCTGTATCGCGACGGAAATGCAGGCCCGCACCTAGCATCGGCCGCCCGCGACACGTTTGCCAACAAAGCCCTCGGCAAAGCACTGGCGGGCGATCTGTCCTTTACGCAGAGTGTGGTTGCCAACGCCCTCAAGAATCCCGATGAGGCGGCCGCCGTTATCAAGGCCATGAAGCAGGGTGTCTTCAACCCGATCTTCACGAACGAATCGCGTGGTCAGTTCACCGCCGAAAGCGCGAAGCGCGTGGGCATCAAGAACGCCGAGCAGTTCGCGCAGAACGCCAACAAGATCAGCAGCTTGGCTGGACGCTTCATGCAGGCCGTCGAGGAAACCAACCGACTCACGACCTTCCTGGCCGCATATCGGTTGGCAGCTAGCGACCCTACGGTGTTGCAGCGTGCTAACCGCGCCGACAATACGAACTTGCAGACGCCCTACGACTATGCTATGCACAAGGTGTTCGACACGCAGTTCCTCACCACCAAAGAGGATCGTGCATATATTCAGCGGTTTACGCCGGCTGCCGAAGTGGCGACGCAGTTCTTGTCGTTCCCGCTCAAGATGATTGAACTCTATGTGCGGTCGGCCAGTACCATGCTGGAAGGTATGGCGAAGTCCGATCCGTTTATGGCCAAGACGGGCGCCATCATGCTGTTCGGCATGACCATGCCGCTGATCGGGCTAGCCGGTATTTGGGCGTTGCCGGGCGCAGACTTTGCGCGAGAACTTCTAGAACGTCTGACCAGCAAGTTGTGGGGTTCCACCCAGAACTTCGACGCCGATCTGCGCGAATTCCTGGGCGGCGGCCGTTTTGCTGAGGCGGTTGTGCGCGGCGTTCCCCACGCCTACAGCGTCATGGGCTTGAGTCGCCGTATCGCCATTGATCCGGTGCCGGCCGATGACCTGTTCTCGGCCTCCACTATTGCGCTTATGGGTCCGGTCGGCGGCCTCGCCGAAGCGTGGCTGTCACGCATGCCCCAGTATATGGCGAACGGCGACTACGTCAATGCGGCGGCCGTGGTGTCTCCGCGTGCTGTCGGCAACGTCATCAAGGGGCTGGGCCTCGAACTGACCGGTGAGCAGCGGACGCTGCGCGGCAACCGCATCATCGGTCCTGAAGACGTGGAGCGCGTCGACAACCGCAGCGTTGTGCCAGCATCCGTTCGGCAGGCGCTCGGCTTTCCGGCACCAGAGTTCATCAATATGCGCGAAATTGTGACGCGCGCCGAGGAAGTGAACCGCCAAGTTCGGGCGCCGACCGAGCGCATCAACAAGGAACTGGCCGGCTATCTGACGCGCATGATGGATTTGCAACGCGACAACGACATGGATGGGGCGGCCGCCCAATTGGAACGCTTCCGCAACCGAGTCATCGAAGTGACCCGCGAGCAGGAATCTCGTCCTATCGACCGCCGCATCAATATCAATTTGGTTGCCATTCAGAGGCGGGCGGTCAATGACTTCTTCGGCATCAGCAGTGAAGAAGTGCTGAGCCGAGCCGGCAGCCGCAATGCACGCGCAGAAATTCTGCGTCAGCGTGGCCTCTTGGATTGGCGCAACCAACCCAACTAGTTCTTGAATTCTTTGCGAGCGCGGATACAATACATGCATGTCCGACTTTGCATATTACATTGGCGTAGACCATCGTGAGCCCGAGGCCACCGTGGTCTGCGAACATTCCGCGCGCGTATTTGCTTCGCGGCCGCTACCAATCCACCACCTAGAGCATCTGGACCTGCGGCGCCGCCAACTTTTTGATAGGCCGTGGCGTGTCACCGAAGACGGTACCACCTACGACGAGCGAGACGGGCGCCCATTCTCGACGCAATTCTCGCATAGTAGGTTCCTTACGCCCATCGTAGCGAAGCGAGATGGCTACGCGGAGTGGGCGCTGTTCACAGACGCTGACTGGTTGTGGCTTAACGATCCCTATAAGATTCTTGAAGAAGCGGATTCTTCCAAGACCGTGATGGTTGTGCCGCACAACTACGCGCCGACCACCGCTATCAAAATGGACGGGCAGCCACAAGCCAAGTACAACCGTAAGTTGTGGTCCGCGCTCATGCTGTGGAACCTGCGCTCTAAGCATCTGCCAACCGTTGAAATGGTGAACATGGCCGAGGGTGGCTACATGCATCGCTTCGGCTGGCTGCCCGACAATCAGATCGGATTCTTGTCTGAAGCGTGGCATTGGGTGCCGAACGTGAGCCCGACCACCGACATGGCGCTGCGGACCGAAAGCGAGAATAGGACGACGCCCATTCACGCCGTTCACTTTACGCTTGGTGTCCCGCTGCCTAGCATGGTGGACCGAGAGCCCACGGCATTTGACGAATTTTGGCGCAACGAACTAATCGACGGATATCGGAGCCTCTACTAATGAACATTAAGATTGTGACAACGCTCGGCCCTGGTGGCTGGGAGCGATACGGTCGCCGCTTCGCCGAGTCTTTCAAGAAGTTTTGGCCGACCGACATCAAACTTGAAATCTGGCATCACGACCTGGGCAACGACGTTCCTTCGTATCCGGGCGTGACGTTTCGGGCGCTCGAAGTGGTGGACGCCTTTCAGCGTATCAAGCAGGCTCTTGGACCGCAGGCCAAGGACGGCCCCAGCCTAGGCTACGCTTTCAAGGCGGTGGCTCTGGCTACAGCCGTGACGCCCGAACTGGACTGGATCGCATTCGTGGATGCCGATACTGAAACGATGCGGCCCATTGAGCCCGCGCTTCTGGATCGGCTGTTCGATCCCCACTACCACTTGACGTACCTGTATCGGAAATCGGTGCAAGAAAGCGAGGGCTCTTGGTTTGCATTTAATTTGCGGACTGTACACGGTGCTTCGCTGCTGGCTGACTACTATGGCCTGTACTCCACGCTCGAAGCCTACAAGTATCAAAAGAATCACGACAATTTTGTACTGGACCGCCTGGTCATGCTGCATCAGGCACACGGGCTCATCGTTTGCAATCTGGCACCCGGCAGCCTGGGCCTCGATGCATTTCATCAGAGCCCGCTCGGTCAGTACATGGTACATTACAAGGGGCCTGACAAGCAGACCATTGCCGATCCGGGCATGATGGTGCCGGGCCGTTACGCCACGCTGTGTGACCTGCTGCGCCATAGCATTACGGCGACGGGTGGCGCTCGTATCGTGGAGGTGGGTACGTGGAACGGCAGCCGCGCCATCCAGATGGCGGAAGCCGCCTTCAATGCAGGCGTGCAGACCGTCACGTATGTGGGCTTCGACACTTTCGAGGGTGGTAACGACCGGGCGCATGAAGGTCACACCAAGCCGGACGCTACCTACGAGCATGTGGCCGGGCGCCTCGACAACTACTCGCGACTCATGAACAGGACCGGCCGCGAGTTCAACTGGAAGTTGTTCCGGGGCAACAGCCTCGAAACGCTGCCGGCCGCCCAAAAGCATGTGGCCGATGCCACGTTCGCCTACATCGATGGCGGCCATTCCTACGAGACGACGAAGTCTGACTACGAAAATCTGAAGCACGTCCCCTACATTGTGTTCGACGACGTGATTCAACTTGAAGAAGACGGAGCGCCCGAAGGTCCGCGCCGCGTCATGGCCGAAATCGAAGGCAAGCAGAAGCATATCCATACCAGCCAGGACGGCTACATCGGTCTCATGCAGACCATCAGCCAGGGCATCGTGGTCGCCGAAGGTATGCCGATGCCGCAACTCAGGCAGCAGTTGCGCGTCAAGCCCATCGACTCCGTTGACAAGACCGACCAGTTCCAGTACATTGCCGAGAACACCAAGGCTATGTCTGAATGGGTGGAAGCATACCAGGCGCACGACCGCCACGCGCTGCTCGTCAGTGCCGGCCCCAGCCTTAAAGACTTCTTGCCTGAAATTCGCAAGCGGCAGGCCGAGGGCGCAGTAATTTTTGCAGTGAAGCACGCCTTCCCCATCCTTAAGGAAGCGGGCATCACACCCGACTACACGGTGCTTTTGGACCCGCGCCCGGTCGACGGCGTTTCAACGCATGGTGTTGTACGCACGGACCTGTTTGCGCAGGCCGGTCCTGAAGACACCTTTCTTGTGGCTACCATGACGCACCCTAGTGTGCGCCAACTTCTTGAGGGTCGTGACTGCCGCATTGTTGGGTGGCACGCACAGACCGGCGGCACGACCGAAGCCAACCTTCCCGAGTTCCAGAAGGGACTGGCTATTGGTGGTGGCACCTGTGCGGCCACGCGCCTACAGACCATTGCGTTCGTGATGGGATTCAGGCGCCTGCACTTCTTCGGCTATGACTTTCACTATCCGAAGGACACCGATCAGTCGCGCGTCAAGCAGAGCCTAATGACGGTTCAGATTGGCAACGACCGCCGCGAGTACCTGACCACGGGCGAACTTGTGGCCGCGATGCAGGACCTGAGCGTCTGGAACAAATGGATGCTTGACAATCGACTGTCAGTGTGGTGGTATGGCGATGGGTGCGGACCTACGATTTGGGCCGGCACCATCCTCAACTACCAACCGCCACCGGAGTATCCAAGCAAATGATGTGCGAGATTGCCCTGGCTTTGCTGCTCGATGGTTCCGCGTCCGTCCATCACGAGGACTGGCGCACGCAGGTAGAACAGACGGCCAGGGCAATCGAGAGCCCCGAAGTGGTGGACGCCATCGAACGGGCGGGCGCCATTGCCATCACGGCTATCGTCTTTAGCCACACACAAACGCAGAACGTGGGCTGGCGCGTCCTCAGGAATGCAGACGACGCTAGGCGGGCGGCCGCCGAAGTGCGGACCAACATGCAGCAGCCTCACTACGGCATGACGCATATTGCGGGCGCTCTGGAATTTGCGCAGCGCGCGTTTGCGAATGTGCCCTGTGAAGTCGGCCAATACATTGTCGATCTAAGCACGGACGGCAAGGACAACGAGGACGAAATGGCGACGGCCCGTGACCAGCTACAGGAAGCGGGCACACGCGTGAATGTGATTGTCGTGGGTGACGAAGAGGATGCTGCCGTATTGAGGCGCAGCGCGGTTACTTACGACGGCTTCCTTTTGCGGGCCGAGTCTTGGGGCGACTACCCGCTTTTGTTTCGGCGGAAGATCGTTTTGGAACTGACGCAGGCAACGCCTTAGGTTTTGGGCGCACGACGCCACCAGACTTCATGCGCCTGACGGGCGGCCGTGGCGGTACCGGCAGCCGGCCTTCAGATTCGGGTCGCGCATCGTCCTTGCCTATGCCGCCCTTGGTTTTGATTTCGTCTTCTGGAATACGCAGAAAGCCCGGCCGCGTCTTGTCGTCTTCAAGCACAAGGTTCGGAAAGCGCTGCATGTAATGTTCGGGATCGTCGGGCGCCGGAAGCGCGTCATCGCCAAACACACCGCCATACGTGCGACCGCGCTGGGCGCGAGGTGACTGCAAACCCTGAGAGGTGGTGGCCCGCCTGCGCTGCATCAAGTGCCCCGCCTGAAACGGGCGGCCAGTTTAGCAGCGCCCTCTGGCTGCTTCGAAAACTGGCGGCCGGCCGCCTTGGCTTTGCGCTTGGCCGCCGTGCTAGCCGCATACATGCTTGCCGGCATAGCCTTAATAGCTTTCTCAGGAAGGTAGCGTTCGCCCGTAGCATTGGGTCCCTGCGTCGACGGCTTACCGCTGCGCGTACGCCAATTCTGTTTTGTCCATGCAACAAGCGACTTCTGCGACGCTTTCACTTGTAGCCTCCGCCGGCATCCTTGTACGCCTTCGCAAGCATTTGTGCCTTGCGGGCGCTCCAAAGTCCGCTACCACCACCCTTGTTACCGGCTTTGATCTGCTCGAACAGACGCTTGCGAAGGCCGGGCTTGGTGTAATTGCCCGCTTCGTTGACGCGCGACTCGGTGGCAGGCTTGCGAGCCATTAGCCGGTCGTCAGGCTGCCCTGAAGAATGAAGACACGCGCATCGCCAACGTCGTTCTGCACGACACGCAGCGCATGGACCGGCACCGTAACAAGCGCGGCAATGGTGGTGCTGACCGACGTGAGCGCCGTCACCGGAAACCAAGTGAAGGTGCTTGGGTTGGCCCCGTTCTCAAGCGGATTCTGAAAGGTGAATTGCACGTTGATGGTCGGCGCCCCACTCACAGGCGCAATACCAACATGAATATTCTGGTCAGTATGGATGTCCATGGGCACCACATGCCCGCCGGCAAGGCCGTTGCTGGTGCTGGTGCTAACCGTGACGAGTCGAGCCATTACTTATTACCCTTCTTGCTGACCATGCCGCCCTTGCGGTACATGTTGCGGCCCGCGCGCGCCGCCTCAAGCGACCGCTCGTTAAGAATGCGGGTCATTTCGCGGTCGTTCAGTTCATCGGCCGACATTTCGCGCGACCGGCTGCGCGTCATCGTACTGGCCACACGGCTACGGGGCGGTCGGGGAGGCGTAGGCAGCGGCCTGGAATTCGCCATGCTGCCGGCCGCCGGGCCATCGGCCGCCATGTCAGTAGCGTTAGCCATACGGGCTGGCGTCGCCATTGCGCGCGGGGCAGCGCCGACCGGTCGGTTGGTCAGGATGGATTCGCCGCGCGCCCACGGATTGTCCTGGGCAGGCCGGGCACGAGCAGCACGACGTTCCATGATGCGGGCCTCTTCGGCATCGAACCCGGCCGCCGCCTCAGCAGCCATGCGGGCGCGGTCTTCCTGGGGGCGCTGCCCACCAACCCGACCACCTTCGGCATACTTCGCGACCTTGCCGCCGCTCCGCATCTTGAGTTTCTTACGCATTCCTGGCTTCCCCACTTGGTTGGGCATGGACGCCCGACTGATCACCACGTTAACAACCCCATGCCCGCCTAGCCTTTCGTAGCCGGCTATTTGGATCTTTGGCTGCTTTGGGCCACATCTTCATTTGGCCGGCAGACCGCGCGCAGAAAGACTTCTTGCGCGGCCCACCTTCCGGTTGCGGCGGCTTCAGGTTGGCGCCCGTCGCCCGATTGTAGGCCGCCCTTCCTTTGGCCGTTAAGCCGCCGTCGGGGTCTTTGTGTTCTGCCTTAAAATTGAACTTCGGACGCTTCGCCATAGCGGTTAGTGTACCACAGAAGCAACGAAAATTCTAGGCGTTGAGCCGGGCCAGACTTACGGACTCCACGTCGAATTCGCCCGGCCCCGTGAAGTGCAGCAGATGGACGCCTGCCCACCACAACTTCCGGGCCGGCCCCGCAAAGTCAAAGGCCGCCTTGGGATCAACGAAGCACCCACTGACAAGGCCATGGATTTTGGTGCCGTCAGCGCGCGTGCGTTCGGCGTAGTCCAGCGTGTGCGAGTGACCACAAACGCAAGACATATGCTGGGCCTTGAGGATGGTGCCGGCCGGGCGTTCACCAGATTGCGCACGGGCCATAAGGCCGGACACAAAGTAGTGCGAGAAGGCTGCACCGTCCACCGTCCGTGTCTTCAGGAAGGGCACATACTCCATCTTGAGTGACGGCCGAAAGTACTTGACGAGGGCAGCGACCGTCTTTGGGAAGGGGCTGGTCCGCAACCGGTTGTCCTTAGCCATGAACTTGTTAAAGCGATTTTCGTGGTTGCCCTCGATGAAGATGTGCTTGGGCTTCGAGACAGCAAACTTCGCCAGAATGTCCGCCTGATAGTCGAGGGCTTCCATGCCGGCATCGATTTCCGCCTGCAAATTGCGGTGATACCACAGCGGATCGTCAGTATCGTGGAGGCTCAGGGCCTCGAAGTCCCACAGATCACCGATATTGATGAGGCCCTCAAGCGCTCGGCCCTGATATTGGAGGCGGTCATGAAGCCACGCCCGCAGCGCTGCAAACCGCTGAAGGTTGTCGCCTGCCTTGGCATGGGCGTCTGGAATCAGAAGGTAGGTCTTAGTCATGCGTCTTAGGTTCCTCTTCAGTTTCAATGGTGCGTGTCATAAGGCGAATTGCCTGCCCCGTCTTGCCGGGCTTGGGCGTATCCACCGTCAGCGTACCGCACATATCGGCATCCATTACGATTAGCAGGCAGGCAACAGCGTGAGCCAGATTAGCACAGCCCGTTTCCGGATCAATAGGCTGTCCGTCCCACGCCGACATGATGTGGCGCAGCGCCGCATTAATGTAGGTGCTGGCCGTCACCGGATCATCACGCCAATTCATAGGCCCGTACTTGGCAGCCCCATGTTCCATGACGCGCCCCACTTCAAAGAGCGGCGCGAACGGCACATTCGTCAGGCCCGGCTTCGCGAGCCCAAACGGCGTCTTCGGATTCCCGTCAGGATACTTCATGAACAATATTCCCTATACATCTTCCAGCAAGTGCACATCATGCACCTATGCGCTGGATTGTCTGTAATACAAGGATCGACTTTGGATTTAGCAGAAGCAGCCAAAATGTGATTGGCTTTCTTCGCAAACTCGGCGGCTTTCATTCCGGCAGCGAAGCCAACATCATAGCCTTTACGGAAGGCTTCGGCTTCGTCCAGCGTCATCGCATGAAGGGGCTTGTCCATTAGAACAACGCCCAGATCAGCGAGATAGCCGAGCCCGCGACTGACAGAAGCCCCACCACGAGGCAAGCGCCAAACGCCACTTTCAGGCCGGTCGGAATTTCTTCGTGGCTGTTCTCCATACCATGCCACACAAGAAGCAGAAAAGTTCCAACGATGCCAGCCAGCGTCAGTATGGTCAGAAAGATTTGAAGTGCGATCATGTTAGGTCCCCGTGCTGCCGAAACCGCCGGCACCCCGGCCAGTCTCAGAAAGTAGATTCGTCTCTTGAAATGAGACAGCTGGAAGCGGAAGCACCATCAGTTGCGCGATGCGGTCACCCTTCCGAATATGGTAGCCCTCCCAGGTAGGCCATGCTGCATTGAGCGGGAGGCGGCCCAGGATCACTTTGATTTCGCCGCGATAGTCAGCATCAATGATACCGGGTGCGTTCAGCACGAACAGTCTATGCTTGGCAGCGAGGCCGCTACGCGAGCAGACTAAACCAACAAAACCTTCAGGCAGTTCGATAGCGATGCCGGTACCGACGCGCGCGGTCGGGTGTGCCTCACTGACATGGGCGTCCTCGTCAGCGTACAGGTCAAGGCAGGCCGCCCCAACAGTTGCTTGCTTGGGCAGGATTGCTGTGGGCGTCATGCGGTGGAACTTGACGACCGGCGTCAGTTCGCGCGGCAGATCATAGTAGAGGGTGCCGCCATGAATCAGGTCAGATGTTGACATTCCCGGTATGCTCCGTTGGCTATAGTTTCGAGTTCGTAGAGCGAGAGCGTTCGCTTGTGCGCGCCCCGCTTGGTATTCTTGTAGACCTGCAAATAGGAGAGGTCTGCCTTGGGGTGAATGTGTTGCACGATGGGGCCGTAGAAGTCAAGCAGTTTTGAGCGTGCGCCGCGCACCCAAGACAACTTCACTTCGACAAGCAGAAGGCGATGCTGGTCGAGCCATACCAAAGCATCCGGCTGGCAGATGCCAGACTTTCCCGGTATCTTGTAGTAGAGCCAGGGATGCGCTTCGACCTTAGGATGCAGCGCCCGCAATCGCTTGATGACGGCAGCTTCGTATGCAAGGCCGGATCGTTGAGCGTGCGTCCGTTCCTGTTCCGGAAAGTCCGGCACATAGGTAGCGTAGCGCGCGTCAATGATCCGGCCTTGCACCATACGTTGTCAGCCCGACGCGATATCTTTTGTCCAGCAATTAGGTGGCGGCGGACTCTTATCATCAACTATAAGCAGGGATTTCTCGAATCGCCTATCGGCTTCATCATCGGCTGCCTTGAGCAGCGCAAAGATTTCGGCGGGTTCGAGCGGCGTAGTCAGCGTCATGGGAGTGTCTTCATAGGTGGTCAGGAGAATGGTGCTGCCGCGAACATCCACTTCTGTCTTGACGAGGCCAATATCAAAGTGACGGACGTGGTAGGTTTCGCCATTATGGCCAGGAATTGTAATGAACTGGGTCATACCTTAGAGTCCTTCGGTCAGGGCTTTGTCAAGCAGTTTCAGAGACAGCGCAAAATCCGCCACCGTGATAGGTGACGTATGGACATGGAACGCCACATCAAGATTGTCGGACGGCGGGTTTAGGCCCACGCCCATCACGAAGTAGCGAACGTTATCTTTGTTCTTGAGCAGGAAATCGGCCGCTTCGACGAGCGACATCACAAGTTGCGCCCGTTCCGGATCAATAGCAAGGTCGGTGACGGGTTCGGCGGACGTTGCCGCTTCTGTCGCCGGCGCCGAGTGCGAAGTAAGGGTGACGCCGCGCAGCGGAATGATGTTGTCGGTCATGGAGTTCCTTAGATGAGGGAGTAGCGTGACGATGCATGCGCCACATTCTGCTGAATGTTAGTACGAATGACCCAGATAATAGAGCCATCCTGGGGGCTGTTGGCCTTTTCAAGCCACACATTCACGACGAAGCCACGCCGCTTCCACCAATCGCGGATGTTCTGCATCAGCCGATAGTTAGCTGCTCGGTCGCTCAGGTAGTCATGTGCTGCCATTTCGGAACCTTTCAAGTTGGAGAGCCATTAGGCGGTGCCGCTTTGCCATGTTACGTAGCCGCCGTCGGATGGTGTTGCTATGAGTTTGCTTGTGGGCGTCGTCACCTTCCTCATGGTAGGTGTCGAAAATCCAGGCGGCGTCATCATAGGCATCTTCAATCAGGTCTTCGGCTTCCATATCTACCATTCCTTGACTGGCATAATTGTTACGGGCACCGCCATCCAAATATCGTCTGGTCCAAACCTGTATTGTAGTTCGTAGCCGACAAAATATTCTGGATCTGTTACTTGTTTAGATAGCCTAACAAATTGCACGACACGAAGTTCTAGGTCTTTGGCTTCCACTTTTGCAATCCTTCTGGGTTGTCGGACGAGTGTTTGCCCCAGTTGCGGCCGACCTCCATGTCGAACGGAATAACACATGTCCGTTTCTTACCATGAATGTCGATAACATCAAAGGGAAATTTCATGTCTTCAAGAAGTTGCGGTATCAGTTCGTCCGCAAGGTCCTCTCGGAGTTGGCCGATGGCGGCATCGTGTCCGTTCATGAGAATCTGGACAGGCGCGCCCGGCCGACCCTCATACTTAAGCCACAGATTATAGAGGACGATGTTGGTTAGCACGCCGACCGCTGACTGCGGCCCGAATGCTACGGCTTCGCGGAGGGTGGCGTCGTCCCACTTCCGACCCCAGAACGGGCGCCGCATTCCGAAGACGTTGTCGATGTAGCCCTTGGTCTGCAACTGCTGGGCTATGTATGTGTGCCACTTCGGAATGCCCGGAAACCGCTTGAAGTATTGGGCCTGGAATTGCTCCGCTGTTTCGGTGTCCACGCCCATCTGCTGGGCCAACGTGAACGGCTTGCCCATATAGTTGGAGCCGTGGGCGCCCGACTTGCAGGTTTGGCGGTAGGATTTACCGCGCCGATACTCACGTTCTGCCAGTTCACGGATTGGCTCAAAGCCAAACACCATACTGGCCACCATCGTGTGAGAGTCGCCGCCTTCACAGGCCGCAATGTAGTTCTCGTCGCCGCTCAAATATGCGACGATGCGCGCCTCAGCACCCTGCTGGTCAGCCTGAAAGAATAGGTAGCCGGGGTCAGCCTCGAACGCCTGCCTCGCAATCGCAGGAATGTTCTGCTGGTTAGAGCCATAGCGAAGCGGGTGTTCGCTACTTGAAAGGCGGAACGTTTCGGTGCCCGATATATTGTAGGACGTAACGAACCGGCCGCTCGGCGTCAACGCCTTGGTCAAAAACTCGATTTGCTTTTCGAGTTCACGCAGCCGCAGAATGTGTAGCGCGAATGGAGCGCCGCGCGGATACGTCTTAACAATCTTCTCAAGCGTGTCCTTATCACAAGAGATTTTGGTTTCGCCCTTCTTGGACTTGGTCTGCTCCGGGATGCCAAGGAACTTATAGAAGAGCGCCTTGAGTTGCACATCCGAATTGATGTTGAAGTCCGTTCCAAACAGAGTTTCGCAGAGCGTGTCGAAGCGGGCGCGGACCACGGCCATTCTGTCGGTCAACCCCGCGACCACCCGGTCCCTCGTCTCAGTATTGATACGAACGCCGCGCCGCATCATTGTGAGCATGGGACCGAGCATCTTCTCAGAATACGCATACGTGTAACGTGCATAGTCTGGCAGCAAGGTGTCAAAGGTTTCCTTGAGCGCCATCGTCTGCATCGTATCGGTAGCGTTATAGATGATGTCTTGGTTTGCCGGTCCGGGCGTCAGGTCGGTAATTACGCGCATGCACGAGCATCCATCTCAAGTGCGTTGAAGAACAAGGTCAGTCGCCGGTACAGTTTGGGCGCCTTGGTCGGCAGATCAGCAAGCCCAGTCCCAATCCCGTCGCGCGGAATCACAAGCGTCTTGCAAAAGTCAATTAAGTTACTGGTCAAAAACATGAAGTCCGCTGTCCATATCGGTAGCACGGCAGCGTAATCGGCATCCGAAAAGCAACGGTCCGGCGACCACTTAGTTGCAATACCAAAGGCATTGGGCTCGCCACGCATCTCGCGCGCTTGCCCACCCAAACCGACACGCTCAACATTGTCACCAAAAATATACACCTTATCGGGGTTTGCTTGAAGGTCAGCACGTCGAATGTACTTCTGGTATTCAATCGGCATCGGTCAATCCTTTCAGCGCTGCGTTACGCATACGCGCCAGAATATGTAGGTTCAGGCGTGGCCCCTCGTAATCGCGAATGAAAGACCGCACTCGCCACGGCTCCACATCCGCAGCCAGACAAACTTCCTCGAAGTCTTGAGCGGTCGTTCCGGTTTCGACAGTAAGCCAGGCGCGCGCGCGATCCCTGTTGACACGCGCATCGCTGGTCGGCGTCGCCGACGTAGCATCAATAAGCGCCTGAATAATCACGCTGGCCCACAACCGCCGCAACGCCCCCGCATCATCCGGCTCAGCCATCTGCGTCTGGCACTCCGTCCATCGTCAACCGCACTTCTAAAATGCGGATGCGTCCAATTGTTTGGCTAGCATCACCGGCATCAGCATTGCTCGCTGCCGACCTGTTGCTAAAGACGCGAGCCTTTTGCAAATCGGCAGACCATTTAGTCTGGTCGCCATTGTTTGCTTCGGCCCGATCTTTGCGCTCCCAATACGAACCACGCGGCATTAGGTATTGCTGCCGCTCAGAATCATAGACTACGAATCGTGCCATCAGATTGCTCCTGCCTTGTTGAAATCTTTCTTGGCTTTGGTGCGCAGATGTTTCCATGCGCGGGTGGGCACATGAAGTGCGGCCAGAAAGCCAAGCGACTTTTCGAGTTCCGGCTGGTAAGCATGGTGGCGCAGCATCGTGTCAAAAATGTGGCCGCGCGGGAAGATACCATACTCCGCAAAATACGTCAGGTCATAAGTGGCGTTGTGGAAACCCCAAGCCAAGTCCTTGCGGCTAGCCAAGAAGTGCATCCATAGCCAAATGTCCAGTTCGTCTTGCTCGGACCACACCGCATTGTGCGCCCGGTCTTCGAGCATCACATACAAGCAGGTGTTGCTGTCCGTAGCAATTGAGAACTCGGTGATGCGGCGCGACTTACAAGTCTCCACGTCAGCCACAATCTCGTCCTTGATGTGCTGCGTCGAGAACGCATACAGATCGGCAACCGTCTCAGGAATGTAGATGGTGGCCGGCCGATCCACATAACGGCGCTTGGCCTTCTGCATTGCAGAGACGACGACCGGCCGCTCGCTCCAATTCAGGCGCGCATAAATGTAGGGCGCATACGTCGGCACAACTTGCAGGCCGGGCACATCTGGCGCGTCAATGTGAGTGCCCCGATATGTGTCGATCTTGGTTTCGCCCGTAGCGCAGAACATAGCATGCTGCCCCATAGTGAGTGCAATATCAAAGCCCCGCAAGTCGGTAAGCAGTTTCTTGCGGGCGGCTTCGGCCGGCGCAGTCAGCGGACCGCCGGGCTTCCCGCCCAAAAACAGGTCGCCCCACTTCCGCACATGCTTCGGGTAGGCAACGAACACGGCGTCAGCCTTGAAGCCAGCGATCTGCATTAGCTCCTTGGTAGTGCTGGCCTCCCATTCCGATAGCACGGAGCCGGTCGGCGCATCCACCGAAGGCCAATCAACTACGAGCGCAGTTTTCAAGTTCAGCAAGATAGTCTCCCCATTGGGTTGCTATGGCGACCGAAATGCCGAGCGCACATTCTCAAAACCAAGATCACCAGCCAGTCCTGACAGCGGTAAGGCTGCAATGCCGGCCGTGAATATAATCCACTTGCGAGTCATGCTAGGCTGCATAATAGCGAACTGCGATCACACGCAGCGGAATGTTGCGACGCGGATGCACAATAGGCTCTTCAACTAGGTCACCATTCTCACTAACTACTACCCACCGACAATCTTCGTCCGGACCATAAGCCCCACAATCTACGCCTTCGTAGAAGTCTTCAATTGTCATATACATGTGGCTGCTCCAAAAGAAAGGGGGTGCTGACGGACCCCTCTGCCAGCACCCCCAAGTTTACACTGTGTTGTTAGTTAGGCTGGCCCGATGTTAGGCGGCCGTGCGCTGGTTGAAGTACCAGTCCTTCGAGTAGAAGCGGTCCACTTCAAGCCAGGGCGTGCGGAGCGCCTTGCCCTGCCGGTCCTGCGTGATGTGCTTGACGCGCACCACAACTTCGGCGCCCGGCAGAATGTCCAGAGCATCACGGAACGTATTGCCGACCGTTTCCGGGGCAATGCGAGCCAGACGTTCCTGCACATACTCGACAGTCTTCTCCGACACCCATTGCGTATTACGAAGACGAGCCTTAGTCAGATCAACACCTTCCATGTCGGCGGCCGGGTCAAGGTTCTCAAGCATGGTGAAGGTCATCTCAATGCCCTTCGTGCCCGAGTTGGCGGTAACTTCGCGAGCCTGCTGCACCACCACCAGATAGTCACCCTCGGGCGCCTGCCGGAAAGCCGGACGCTCGGACTCGTTCGCAGAGATGATCGTCGAAAAAAGGTCAGTCATTTGGTTCTCCGTTGTTGGATTGTTGTAGTAACATAGGCCGTGCAGTTTGTGTAGCAATACTAATCATCGACTTCTTTCCAAAATCGACGATGAATAATATTCCAGATTACTCCCTGGGCTACGCCAAACTTTGCAGCCAACGCACGCTGTGACATACTTCCGGCTAATTTTCTAATGCTTCGAATCTTTTCCGGATCGAGTTTGGCTTTATGATGCCTTACGCCATACGCCCGGCGCACGTTACTTCTCGTCTCGCGATCCGCCACATTTTGTTTAGCCGATCCCCAATAAAGATGCTTTGGGTTGCAACAACTTGGATTGTCGCATGTATGGCACGCATACTTAGTCATATCATCGGTAGGTTGTGTAAGTTGTAAAACAACGCGATGACATTTAAACACACTGCCGGCAATTGTAATCTGCCCATAACCTTGGCTAGTCTTACTACCAGACCATGGCCAGCAAGCATCAACGCCCGCAGATTTATCAACACGCCGCCACAAACGCGACGCATCGAACGCTGGAACTCGTTTTCCTACTATCATTGTATAACTCCTTTAACAGATCAGTCTGATCTGTATACCAGAGTTACACTAGGAAATCAAGTCCCAACCAACGTAGAACCAAAGGGCGGTCCGGTCGTAGCCGGACCGAAAAGATCGGTCATGATATATCCTTGTGTCAGAATGGTTGCTTGTACTTGCTAGAAGCGGGCAGCGAGGCCCGACACCAGGGAACATACGCTAGGCCGGTGCCCCTGTCAACACCAAAGTTTGGCCCAACAATCTCAAAATTTAGACGCCGGCCTTGGCTTCTGCGATAGCCTGCTCGCTCACGATGGCCGCCGCCATTTCACGCAGGCATCGCTGCACATACGCAAGGTCCCGATAGGTGTCGTCCGACCAAGAATAATAATCAAGACCAGGAGACAGGTCCCAAGCATGGGAGCAGTGGAAGCCAACCTTGCGGAAACCGTTGCCAGCATCGTTGTCGAAGGTGATGCCGCAATGGGCGCCCGGAATGTCCAGCCCGTAGTCGGTTTCGAAGTGACGCAGCGCATCGTGCGGGGCATAGACGTAGCCACACCAATGACCACGGCGCGGATGGCGCCACGTTTCGAGCCAAAGACCTGAGGCTTCGTCGAGCCACTTGCTACCTTCCTTGGGCTCCAAGTCCCACGGACCGGGTGGCCACACAACTTCGTCGCACTTACGCATAGATGTCTACTCCCATAAAGAAGTCGTGAAGGTGGCGCACGCTTTCGTTGTCGCACTTGTCGGCTTCGGCGGCTGCGCGAGTGCTATAGCGGCGCGCGTTCAGTATGTTGCGCGTGTATGAAGCCCCGCTCGTCCGGTTAGTATTTGCAACAAACCAGCTGTCGTCTCGAACGAGAAGCCACATGGGATTTCTTTCAGCCGGTGAGGCGGTCGAACATGGAAGCAAGGTCGAAGGGCTCGACTGCCTTGATCTTGTCGGGCGCCGAAGT
>JACCDR010979399.1_pt1 | contig 21764 bp, 20 predicted proteins | sample 7446431 | NCBI WGS metagenome assembly JACCDR01 (sample SAMN15323443, study PRJNA562643) | freshwater metagenome | isolation source: river surface water | place: USA:Blue River Watershed | collected 2017-08-17 | reverse complement strand
GCGCTGGAGCGTTACGATGAACTGATTCTGTTCAACGAAAACGACAAGGCGGGCTGGAAAATGATCCGGCACGTATCCAAGCACCTCGAACGTAGGGTAAAATTGTCTGTGGTGGAGAACCCTTATCACAAGGAGTACGACCCCGCAGACCTGGACGACGACACATTCATCGGCCTGGTAGGCGAGGCTGTGCCTTCTGTGATATGGCAGCCACGAATGTGGAGAGATCAGGTGCCGTATGTCGGAGACTAAGGTTTGCGCCACTTGTGAGGTTGACCGGCCGCTGAAGGATTATCAACGTAACACACGCAAGTACAAGGGAGTAGCATATGGTGGTCTGAATAATCAGTGCCGTGTGTGCAGAACGCGGGTGCGTAAGGAAACCAAGCTACGGTTTATCTATGGCATCGATCGCAACGAATACGACATGCTCTGGGAGTCACAGGAAGGCAGGTGCGCTATTTGTCAGACGCCTCTGCTACTTGACGACAAGAACACTCACGTCGATCATTGCCACTCTGGGAATTTCGTCAGAGGTCTGTTATGCTTTTCATGCAACGTTGGATTGGGGTCGTTTCGAGACAACCCCGATTTCCTGTTGAAAGCAATTCGATACCTGGGAAGTCCTGTGGGACGTTCTCACGAAATGGAAGTTAGAAGGGCAAAAGCAAGTATGAGTTTTCGAAAGCACGGTACGTCGCAGGATCAACAGGTCCTCGCCGACGAGAAGGACAAGCAGGGCCTGAGCAAGGAAGCCTCTGTCCGTCTGACAGAGAAGGACCGCGAAGATCTCCGCAAGGAGACCGAACAGAAGTAAGTGCCGGTCACCGGAGAGGTAGACATCTCCGGGATCCTGGCAAATCTCGGGGACCCCACCCACGGACTCAAAGCAGCCAAACCGCTAGTCCCCCACGAGAGCTACGTCTATCGCGCGTCGTTGGACGAGATCGACATGCATTCGTCGGTGGCTCTAGCTGTCGTGCCCACCTACGTGTGGGACGTGAACGGCTACTACCGCGACCTGGGCATCCCCTGGCCGTACAAGCCGACCAAGCGGCAGCTGCAACAGGCGTTCCTGGCCCGCGACGGTCACTCGTCCGAGCGCCTTACGTACTGCATGAAGCAGCTGTTGAACAAGGAAATCCGCGAGGAATACGACGCGATGCCTCTCGGTTCTCACTACACCGATAAGTACGCGATCGAAGATCAGATGATTGTCCTGACCGAAGAAGCATCAAAAAGGTCAGTGGTCGATGGTAAACTGGTAACAGTGGAAGATCTGGTGCAGGAGTACGAGGAAAGACTCGGTCTCAATAGGGAGACTGATGACGCGATCGAGCCCGAGCCGGATCTTCCACACCACAACCGGTGGGAGTGGGGGTATTACAACCTCGATTCGCGCCAATACAATGACGAACCCCTCAAGAGGTGGCAGTCTCTGCTTGTTTCCGAGCTATCGAGCCGGGGCTTAGAGATAGTCTTCTCGCTGGGATTCGTCGGCGGGACAGAGAAGAAAACGGACGTACGTGAACACGACGGACGTATGGTATTCTTCTTGCAAGAACACACAAATCCGACACCCGAGCTAGCCGAGACAGCTGTCTCACAGTATTGCTCACTGAAAGGAACAGATGACTGAAGAGGTATTGGGATCCCTGAAGGGTGGCTTCGCCGCACAGGAGCGCGCGCAGGCCGAGAAGGACGCACGAGAGAAGCGCAAGGGCGCTTCCTACAACAGCTACGAGTTCCTGCGACTCGACGCCCCGGAAGAGGGCGAGACCTACGGGGAGTCCGTCATTCTCCGCCTGCTGACCGACGAGCCTGACTGGGAGACCGTGAAGCAGCACAGCTTCGTCCCTACCAAGGCCGCCCCGAAGGACCTTCCCGAGGGCCGCAAGTGGTTCCCGCGCTTCGGCGCAGTCTGCCGCTACACCATCGTTCCGAAGATGCGCGGCGGCAAGGTCGTGGAGGAGTCCTGGTTCCCGGACTGCTACATTTGCGACAAGGTCCGCGTCCCGTCCCGCAAGGAGGGACGACCGGACGAGGCTCCGTTCGCCGCATCTCGCACCTGGGCCTGGGCCGTTGAACGTGAAGAGGTCGACGTCACCCAGGAGATGATCGACAACGGTCTCGACGCCGAGATCGGTGACACCACCTACGTGGACGTCATGGTCGACCGCACCGACTCCGACGGCAACACCTACCAGACGCCGCGCTACCTGGTCCTGAACTTCGGTAGCAAGAACTTCTTCGACTACTTCCTGGGATTCGCCCGAGTCTACAAGGGAACCGTCGTGGACCGCGACTACAAGGTGACCCGTCAGGGCAAGTCCACGGAGACCGACCACAGCGTCGTCGCCCTGGACCCGGTCTACGAGATCATCGACGGCAAGCGCGTCAAGTTCGACCTTCGGGACGAGCGTTTCGCTGACCGTTACGACCCCCCGGTGCCGCTGTTCGACCTGATCAAGGAGCAGGTGTCGGACGATCACTACAACTGGTTCTTCAACGCCGAGGTGGAAACGACCTGGGAGGGTCGCTTCGGCAAGCCGACCGAGAAGTCGGAGAAGTCGGAGAAGTCGAACGACTCCAAGCCCGCCGAGGCCGACAAGGCTGACGACGGTGACGACGAGGATCGTCGGGCCCGCCTCGCGGCCATGCGCGCGAAGATGAAGCCGAAGGCCAACGCCTAACCAGTAAGGGAGAGACCCATGAGCTACAAGCTCATTGATGGGTACTCCGAGGACAGGGAAGCTCTGCTCGATGGCCAGAGCTTCCCTGTCCCGTCTTTGCTGAAGAACGGCGGGGACAAGATCCTCTTCATGGACGGCGAAGAAGTACCCGTATCGACCGTGGCGAACGCCATGATGAGCAATGCAACCGAGATCCGCCGACCCAACGGGTCCTGGATCACCATGGAGGAATTCAGCGCCCTGGACCTGGACCAGCTGAGCGTGGACGAAAGCGGCTCAGAGCCTCTGTACCGCATCCACGAGTTCATGTGGCACCCAGGTGTAGCCGAGGCCCCAGAAGCGCCTCAGGAGGCCGCACAGCCCCAGGAAGAGGCCTCTGAGGAGGACGACTCACCCGTCCCGTTCGTGCACCTGCACACCCACTCCGAATTCAGCGCTTTGGACGGTCTGGCCACGGCCGACGAGATCGTCGCTCAGGCGGTCGCTCAGGGCAACACCGCTGTCGCCGTCACCGATCACGGAGTGTGCGCCGGACACCCGGCCTTGCAGAAGGCGTGCGAGAAGGCGGGCATCAAGCCGATCTTCGGCATGGAGGCGTACCTGGTCGAGAACCGGTTCGACCGTGAGGACGCGAAGACCTACTACCACATCACCCTCTGGGCGATGGATAGCGCGGGTTTGCGCAATCTCTGGGCCATCTCCACCGAGGGCTACCGCGACGGCTTCCACGGCCACCCACGCATCGACTGGGACACCCTGGAGCGCCTGAACACAGGCATCATCGCCTCCTCCGGCTGCCTCCGTGGACCCGTCCCCGACGAGGTCAAGAACGGCAACCTCCACAAGGCCCAGACCAACTCCCAGCGCCTACTGAAGATCTTCGGCGACCGCTACTACATCGAGCTTCACACCAACCACCTCGCAGAGCAGATCAAGGTCAACAAGTGGCTGGTCAAGCACGCGAACGAGTTCGACATCCCGGTCATCGCCGCCGTCGACTCCCACTACGCGCACGCCAACCAGCGAGACGATCACCAGGTGTGGCTGTCGGTCCAGATCAACAAGGACGTCGAAGACGAGTCCAGCCTGTTCGGTGGCGGCCAGGACTACCACATGCTCGATCAGGTCGAGGTTTTCGAGTCGCTGGCCTACCTCGGCGAAGAGGTCGCCTTCGACGCCATGCTCAACACCCAGGCGCTGGCCGACCGATGCAACGCCACGGTCCCCAAGCGCGAGGGCATGCCCCGCTACCACCACGGTGCCGACGCTGAGGAGAAGGACCGTGACCTCATGCTGGACATCTGTTTCGACGCGTGGGAGGAGCGGGTCGGGTACAAGGGCAACTTCGACGCCTACGAGGCCCGCTTCGAGCGCGAGTCCCGGCTGCTGATCGACAAGGGGTTCCCGGGCTATTTCCTGATGAACGCCGACCTGGTCAAGTACGCGAAGGACAACGGCGTCCTCGTGGGTCCCGGCCGAGGCTCCGGTGCCGGTTCCCTGGTCGCCTACCTCATGGGTATCACCGAGGTCGACCCCGTCGAGAACGATCTGCTGTTCGAGCGGTTCATGACTGAGGGTCGCACGGCCCTGCCCGACTTCGACATTGACTACCCGTCGAGCAAGAAGCAGTTCATGATCGACTACGCGGAGAGGCGCTGGGGTAAGTCTCACGTCTGCGCCGTCGGTACCAACCTGCGACTGAAGAACAAGGGCGCGTTCAAGGACACCGGCCGAGCGATCCTCTCCCGTCTGCCGCAGGACGCCTGGACCGACATCGAAGCCATCTCGAAGATCATCACTCAGTATGAGGCCTCGACCGCCGGGCTGGGCCTCAAGCACGAGGAACTGCTGGAGGTCGCGGAAGAACTGAAGCCGTACAAGGAAACGTACCCGGAACTGTTCGCTCTGGCTGAGAAGTTCTACGGTCGCCTGAAGACCTACTCGCGGCACGCCGCCGGTCTGATCCTGGATCCGCAGTACGACCTCGAAGGTTCGCTGCCGATGTTCCTCGCGCCGGACGGCAAGACCTTGAGCACCCAGTTCGACAAGGACGTGCTTGAAGAGATGGGCTTCGTCAAGTTCGACTTTCTCAACCTCCGCAACCTCGACACGTTGCAGGAGGCACTGGACCTCATCCACGCCCAGACCGAAGACAAGATCAACGTCTACAAGTGGCGGGAAGAGTACAAGGACTTCAACGTCTTCGCCATGATCAGCGAGGGCTGGACGCTGGGCATGTTCCAGATCGAGACGCCGCTCGGTACCCGCACCGTTAAGCAGTTGAAGCCGAAGAACCTTGATGACCTGGCGGACTGCATCACCCTGGGCCGACCGGGACCGATCCGTTCCGGCCTGGACAAGACCTACTTCAAGCGCCGTGAGGGCAAGGAGAAGGTCTCGTTCCCGGACCCACGCCTGAAGCAGGTGCTGGCCCGCACGTACGGCACGATGATCTACCAGGAAGACATCATGGCCGTCACCATCGTGCTGGCCAACTACAGTGACAACGAGGCCGACAAGGTCCGCAGGATCCTGGGCAAGAAGAAGAAGGACGAGGCCGCTAAGGCGGGTAAGGTCTTCGTGGACCGAGCCGTCGAGAACCAGACCGGAAGGCCTGTGGCGCAAGGCCTGTGGGATCAGATGGAGCAGTTCGCGCTGTACTCCTTTAACCGTGCGCACGCTTTCGCGTACGCCGTGTTGGCCTACTGGACGGCATGGTTCAAGACTCACTACCCGGTCCAGTTCGCCACGGCGTGCCTCTCGACCGTGGAGAAGGAAGAGATCCCGGACTGGGTCGCCGAAGCGCGACGCCTCGGCTACAAGGTCCTTCCGCCGGACGTCAACGAGTCCGGGTTCGGTTTCACCAACACAGCAACGACAGTCCGCTACGGGCTGGATTCGATCAAGGGAGTAGGCAGTGCGGCAACGCAGGCGATCATCGATGGACAACCCTATGGCGGTTGGGATGACTTCATGGACCGGCGGGGTGAGAAGTGCAACATGGGTCACATCAAGACACTGGCGCACATCGGAGCCTTCGACTCACTTGTACCCAACCGACGTGCCCTTGAGAAGAGGTTGGCGGAGGAAGACGTCAAGCCCGGAGAGCGGTGCATCTTCTTCCAGCTGATGCCGCTCAACAAGTACAACGAACTGCCCTGTGGGTTCGACTGGGATTCCGAGCCGAAGAAGCTCGGACGTACCGGTAAGCCGCTGAAGAATCAGCCGCCGGTCCCGAAGAAGTGCTCGAAGGCGTGCCGTAACTGGACACCGCGTCCACTGCCGACCGACGACGACGTCGAGCCCTACACGGACAAGGAGATCCGAGAGATCGAGATGGAGGCGCTGGGCATCTACCTGTCCAGTTCCCCGTTCGACATCATCGACTCCGACGACATGGCGGAACTGTGGACCGCCAACCAGTTGCAGGCCGAGGAGGCGGGTAGGTACCTGTCGGTGATCATGGTGCAGAAGGTCCGTCCGCATCACACGAAGGACGGTAAGGCCATGGCTTTCGTGACTGCCGATACTCCTTCCGGTATCATGGACCTAACGGTCTTTTCGGACAAACTGGACATCTATGGAAGCAAGCTCCGCCCGGGTCAGATGGCCCTCGTGGAGGTCAACAAGAACAACAGAGGGATGACCCTCGGGATGCTGGAGGCCTTGTGAGCAAGGGGGAGTATCACTCAGATAAGTACGCCATAGAGACGACCAATTCTGTGGGTACGGTTCGAGTGTTCGAGATGTTCGGCAAGAGTGCCGCCGAGTCAACTGCCAAGCAGATTCGCGATCACTGGGCAGGTAAACCCGAGTACAGCGTGGCCGTGATCCAGATCCAAAACGAAAATGGAAGTCTATGAGTACCCAAGCCCAAAAGGCGCGAGACAAGCTGCTCGCATCGTTCAACAAGTCCTACGGCGAAGGGGTCATGCAGGTCAAGACCAAGGCCGAGTACGACGTCATCCCCACAGGGTCTATTGCGCTCGATCGCGCAATGTCGACTGGCGGCTACATCATCGGACGAGAGACCGAACTGTGGGGCGCTCCCGACGGTGGCAAGTCCTCCTTGGCCTACATCGCTGCCGGTAACGCTCAGCGCAAGTTCACCGACCGCGACGTGATCTTTGTGGACGTCGAGCACAAGTACGATCCCGACTGGGCCCGAGCGTGTGGAGCGGACCCCGAGCGCATCCTGTGGGTCGACCCGCTGACGGCCGAGAACACCGCCGACATGGTCAAGGACTCCATTCGCTCCGACGCCGCTTCCATGGTGATCGTGGACTCCATCGGTGCCGTACTGACGCACAAAGAGTTCGAGAAGGCCGCCAGCGAATCCGACATGGGTAAACGAGCCCAGGTCGTGTCCCGCATGATCCTCATCGCTGTCGGCTTGGCTCCGCGACACAACGTCGCCGTCGTCATCCTCAACCAGGCGCGCGCCAACTTCAGTCAGTTCGGTGCGGACACCAAGCCAGCGGGCGGGTTCATTCCGGCTCACTCGTCCACACACAAGCTACAGGTCAAGCGAGCGTCCGCGCCGTACACGATCGGCAACGACGACCAGAAGATGGACATCGGCTACGAGATGGCCGTCAAGGTCGAGCGCTCGAAGGCCGGACCGTCGGGCCGCAACGTCAAGTTCGACTTCTACACCGTCGCCACCGAGAAGTACGGCCCCGTCGGTATCGACCGCATTCAGGAGGCGTTCGCCGTAGGCAAGCGTGACGGCGTCATCGAGCAGGCGGGCGCGTACTACACCCTGCCGGACGGCGAGCGTCTGAAGTCCGCCGACACCGTGCTGGACTACCTGCGCGAGCACCCCAAGGTCGTGGACCTCATCCGTGAGAAGGTGCTGGAGCCCGCCAAGGCCGAGATCGTAGATGACCAGCCGGTGCAGCTGACTCCCGAGCAAGCGAAGTTGGCGGGCATCTGATGTTGGCGCTAGCTGTGATAGTCGCCCTGATGGCGTTGGCGTTTTTGGCGTGGCAGATCCGCGAGAACTACAAGCTGCGCTTACGCCTCGCCAACAAGCCGCTTGTGGCTGACCTTCCCAGTTTCATCAACGAGGATCGCTGCGTCATGTGCACAAAGCCGTTCGAGCGGATAGGAACCGAGGTGTCGGCTGAAGTCAGGGTTGGTAGCAAACTGCTGCCGGTTTCCATGAAGATTTGCGAGGAGTGTGTTCGAACTGCATAAGCCCACGACGCGAAAGATGAGCGACAAGCACGAAGAGTTCCTGGCCACGGTCTTCGGTGACAAGTCGCAGATCATGCCCGGCTCCGGCTCCGGCTGGGCCAAGCAGATGGACGTGCGAGGAAAGCACCGCGAGGAGGAGTACCCGTTCGCCGTAGACGGCAAGTCGACACTACGGGAGTCGATCTCGGTGTCGCTGGACATGTGGGACAAGGCCGTCGAGCAGAGTCACAACGAGATCCCCGCTCTCGCGTTCCGGTGGTACGGCTCCTACCAGCTGGACTCCAAGCTGGACCTCATCTGCGTGGACGCCAACACCTTCCGCGCCATGAAGGAGGACGCCGAAGAGGTCGGTGCGTTGCGTAAGCAGCTGGCCGAGCTAGAGGAGCGGCTGGACCGCTACGAGCCGCTAGGAGACCATGGACGGTGAGGTAATCGGCAGCACGGTCCGACGGACTTTGCGCGGGGTTGAGAATAGTGAGGTCTTGATCCCTGCTCTGCTCACCTCTCTCAACGACCCCACCTTCGAAGGCTTCGAGATCGAGATCGAGCCGTGGTCTCCTCGCCCGCCCGACGGGTACTTCCACCCGTCCACCCAGTCGACGTGGACCGTCCGGCAGCTGGCCCTGTACCTGATGGCACCCGAGACCGTCGAGCAGGAGCGGATGCAGCTGACCGGCGTCTTCGCGATCACGCAGGGCCACTTCTGGCACATGTTCATCCAAAAGATCCTCAAGGACACCGGCCTGCTGATCAAGGACGAAGTCGGCTTCACCGACGAGGAGCACAAGCGTCGCGGCCACATGGACGGGCTGCTGAAGATCAACGGGCAGGAGGAAGGCCTGGAGATCAAGACCATGAACAGCTTCACCATCAAGAAGATCGAGAACGAGAAGGACCTCCGCGAGAAGAAGTTCGGCTACTGGTGCCAGGCTCAGGAGTACCTTGACGTCTTCAACCTGCCCCGTATGCGGTTCCTGATCATCTCCCCGTCCTACCCGTTCCCGATGGTCGAGTTCACGGTTGAGGCCGACCCCGAGCACCAGCAGCAGCGACGAGAGATCTACAAGGGCGCGATCACCATTGCCAAGCACGGCACCCTGCCGCTGCCCGAGGGTGGTTGCTGCATGAAGCCGGACACCTGCGCAGTGAGGAAGGCATGCCGTGGATGACATTATGTATGGACCGCCGTTCCAACTTCTGACGCGATCCAACGACGAGCTATGGGTTCAAGTGTGCCACAAGTGCGGTTCATTAGTTGCCGTACTCAACGAAATCGGCGACCCGCCCCGTCAAGGCACTTATCACCACAACAGGATGTGTTGGCAACGTGGATGAATGTGAGTGCTGCGGCCACGAGATCGAGGGGCTGTTTCCGATCGTCGCCGCCAAGTACGACCAGGCCGGTAGGCACGCCTGGTGCGGCAAGTGCTGGCACCTCGGCAGCTGCCAAGGACCTTACGGCGGCGCGTGCTACCGCTACGAGCACGAGGACGATGACTGGGAGGAAACATGGTAACCAAGAAGGCTCCGTGGCAGCCGCTTGACCTGTCGACGCTGCCTCCGTGCCAGGTCATCGCCTGCGACCCCTCGCTGGCCGGGCTGGGCATCGTCCACATCGAGGTCAAGGACGGAGAGGTAGCCGTTCTCGGGGCTGAGAAGCTCGCTACGGTCCAAACGGACCGCAAGGGATGGGACGACACGTTCTACCGGGCCGGGCTCTTAGAAGCGCTCATAGCGGCTTTGATCGATGCCTGGCTGGAGGTGCGGATCTTCGAGGACGTGTACGCCGTCCACGAGTCGCCGCCGATCGGCAAGAACATGATGCGGACCGAGTCGACCATCCTCGCGGGCTACGGGTTCCGGTCCGTCATGAACGAGTACGAGATCCCAATCGACAAGACCGTCACCGCTCAGTCGCATAAGAAGCTGATCTGCGGCAACCATGTCGCCAGCAAGACCGAGCACCACACCGCGATCAAAGAGCTACTACCCAAGATCGTCAACAGCGAAATGATCACCAACGAGGCGACGCGAGATGCGCTCAGCATCGCCCTGTACGCAGCATGGAGAGAGGCCAACGGATAATGGTCGCATCAGGCAAGGAACGAGCCCACGGACAGACCGGAGCGGAAGAAGAAGCGCGCGAGCGTAGCAAGGAGATTGCCCGGCCCGACACCGGAGGTGACGAGGTGCAGCCACTCGGTCTCACTCGGGCCTGGCAACGGATGAAGCTGGACCTCAACAGCAAAGATCACCAGATCATGCAGGACGTCCAATCCAAGATCGATGACCAGATCTTCGAGGACTTCGCCGACGCGTTCGGTATTGAGTACGAAATTTATGACATCGTCCGCAAGCCTCGCATCGATACCCAGACCGGCGAGGTTATGACGGACGATAATGGGCTGACGATCTGGGCCCGCAACTCGGACGGCAGCTTCATCGAAGACTGGAGCCTCATCTCTGCCAAGGACCGGGAGGCATTGCTGTACAAGATCGTCACGAAGATGTTCACTTGGGAACAGCAGGCCGCGCGTATTTGGACCGAAGCCATTTTCGCCAAGGCGGTGTGGGAAGAGGCTTTTGCCACCGGTTTCGACTCGTCTCCCGACGACAAGAAGACTGTCGAAGCTCGCAGCGCCTACGGCAACCGGGTGGCTGCCGAGCACCGGTACCTGGCCGTCTTCAAGTCCGGTTACTCCCGGCAGGCCGAAGCCATTGTGCGTAGCCTTGATCGACTCTGTCAGAGACTGAAGGACCTACACGTTTAATGCGCGTATTTGTCAATGTGTTGCTAAAAGCGGTACAATTGAATACGCAATGACAAAACAAACCAATTCAGGCAAGTCTGACCCTAGAGTTCAGACCCTCCGTAGCCTGTTCCGAAACCTTCACGCCTTCCGTGCGGCATACGAGACAGATGGTGTCTCAGAGATCACAGACCCTTATGGGACTACCTGGACTCTGTGGGACCTTGAAGAACTGTATCGGGTTGCCGTACGAACTGACATTCTGCCCAAGCGCCAGCGCCAGGCCATTGAGATGTTCTTGGTCCTGAACATGAGCGAGGCAGACGTAGCCCAGCGGATGGAAATCCGTGCATCCAATCCCATTGGAATGTATGCCACAGCTGGCATTTGCCATCTCTTGCAAGAGATCGATCAAGGCAACGTTTTAGACCCCTGGAAGGATTCAAGTGGAGTCTAAAACCAAGAGAATCAGCGGATGGACAGACACTCACTGCTCTCGTGGACATGAGTGGGTGGCAGGGCGTGTTACCAAGACAGGTGCGCGTCGTTGCTACACCTGTGAGCGAGACAATGCTCGGGGTAAACCTCGCAAACCCTACAAGAAAACCCGAGACCAGTGGTTGAAGAACACTTACGGTTTTTCCGTAGTTGAGTACGACCAGATGCATCAAGACCAGAACGGTCTATGTGCCATCTGTAAGCAAGAAGAGCCTCGTGGCCTACGAGTCGATCACGATCATGTGACCGGCAAGGTCCGGGGCTTGTTGTGTCACAAGTGCAATGTGGGGCTTGGACACTTCAATGACAGCCCCGATTTATTGTTCCAGGCCAGCACGTATCTGGCCGGGAACGTTCTGGAGATCAGCACATGACAACACCCAAGAAGCGCGAGCCTCGCGTGAAGTCCGGCATTCACGAGCAGCTGGAAGCCGAGGCCGATGCACTCATTTTCGGATCAATTAAGGACGTGACATCACGTGAAGCTAAGTCGGACATCCTCACTCCGTGGAAAGAGAAGAACCGCAAGTCGAGAGAAATCCTCTCCCGCTCGGGTCACCCCATCGACGGGGCGCTACGGCGCGGAATGTATCACCGGGCCTATAATTCGCGGCAAACTCATCTGAATTCGTATGACGGTCCTACTCGTCCGGTCAAGATGGACCCGAACTGGGACGACGAGCACGGTGGCAACGACTTCAATGTGTCGCCTCAGATGAAGAGCGTGTTCGGCGTTGAGCGAACCGACTGAGGAAGAGCCGGGCAAGGAACTACTCCCCGGGTCGAAGTCGATCGTCCAGATCCGCATCGGCAACCGCGACTATTCCATGGTCCGGCACACCCGATGCGCCGTCTGCATGCACCCAGGACGCTACGCCATCGAGGAGAAGATCCTTCTCAACTTCGGTTACCCGGCCATCGTCCGCTTCGTTTCCGAGGTCGAGCACCGCAACGACGACGGTGAGGTCGTGGAGTGGCCCGCCCTGACTCGCATGCAGTTGATCAACCACCGGGAGAAGGGGCACATCGGCCTCAACTCCGAGATGATCAGGGAACTGGCGGAGCGCCGTGCCCGTGACCAGGGCATCGACCTTGAGAACCACATGGGCCAGTTCGTGGACCACGTGGTGGCGTCCGACATCATCCTCGAACGAGGCATGGAACGCCTCATCAAGGGCGAGATCCAGCCAGACGTCAAGGACGTCCTCGCTGTCACAAAGCTCAAACAAGAGCTAGAAGCAACGAACAAGCAATACGCATCGCTGGAACAGATGCAAGACCTCATCGTCGTCTACTTCAGCACCGTCAAGCGCATCGTCGGTGAAGAGAAGTGGAAGGCGATCATGAAGGAGATCCAGAATCACCCAGCGGTGATCAGGATTCAGCAGCAACGACAGATCGAAGGGTAACTATGTCGGTAGAGATCAACGACTCAGAGATGCTCAAGTTGGAGAAGATCATCAACTGGGCGAAGGGGCAGCAGGAGTCGCGACGCGACATCGACCAGTTCACGAAGGACATTCGTGAGCGCATCAACAACGTCGGCTTCGAGTGCGAGGTCAAGGTTTACGACACCGAGCAGGCCGACGTGTACGCCTTCGACATCGAGATCAACGGACGTCTCGGCGGATCCGCGTTCGACCCGGACCGTCAGGTCCACGAAGTCACCAACAACCTGCTCGAACTGCCGGGCCAGGACAAGGGCTTCATCGCCTCCAAGGAGTACCTGGACAAGCTCGTCCAGCGCGAGGTCAAGAACAAGGGTAAGTCGCACAAGCACTGAAAGTAAGCTATGCCCCCAGTCAAGAAGAACCAGGGCACTGACATCCCTGACATCTTCGGGTTCGACCCGACCGACTTCTCCATGTTCATGGGGTTGGAGGTCCCGGACCCGATCACCTTCGTGCTGGGCAAGCAGTGGCTGAATCAGCCTCGCCTGTACCCTCGTCAGGCCACCTTGCTGAAGATCATCTTCCTGCGGGACGACCTCTTCACCGCCTACGACAACGCGGTCATCGATGAGTGGGAACACAACTTCGAGATGACCGGCAACAACGGCATCTCACCCAACATCCGCGAACGCATCAAGATCAACAAGCAGAACAAGCGGAAGTGGTTCCGTGAGGTCCTGCTGGTCATGGGACGTCGTGCCGGTAAGGGACACGTGTCGGGCCTGGCCATGGCCTACATCCTGTGGAACTACATGGCTCTGGGCGACCCGCAGGAATTCTTCGGCATCGCCGCCAAGAAGAAGATCGAGATCCTGATCTACGCCGGTAAGAAGGAGCAGGCTCGCAAGAACCTGTGGGGCGACCTCGTGAACGCCGTCATCGACGGCCCGTGCTTCGCTCCCTACACGTCCCGCCCGTTGGGTGAGTCGCTGTCCGTGTTCGCGCCCGCCGACAAGCTGAAGATCCTCAACCGATCCAAGGCCGGTCAGGAGGTCGGGTTCGACCAGGCCACTTTCCAGATCTACCCGAAGGAAGCCACCACCATGTCCGGCCGTGGTGGCGCGTCCTGCGTGCTGGGCTTTGACGAGATGGCGCACGTCGTCAACGCCGGAGCGAACCGGTCCGCCGAGGAGATCTACGGAGCCGCGACCCCGTCTTTGGACCAGTTCCGCCCGATGGACTTCATCATCGAGCCGTCCTCGCCGTGGCAGAAGACCGGCCAGTTCTACCAGAACTACGAGCAGGCCATTGAACTGGAGCAGGACTCGCGCGTGCCGCGTTACCCCAACATGTTCATGGTCCAGCTGACCAGCTGGGACATCTACAAGGACTGGGAGCGGGCCCACGAGATCAACGCGTTTCCGATGGATTTCGCCGGTGATCTTGGTGAGTACCTAGAGGCACCAATCCCGAAGTTCCCCAAGCTGGAGCGTGCCTTCCAGACGTACGACGAAGAGATGAAGAAGCTGGAGGCATCCAACCCGGACACCTTCCGTGTCGAGCGTCTGTCGCACTGGGCCGCTACCCAGGACGCCTACCTGGACCCCGACAAGATCGCGGCCATGTGGGACGAGACCCTGATCAACGCTCCACGTCGCGGTATCCTGAGCCGTTACTACAAGGGCCACGCCGACCCGTCGTCCACCAACGCTAACTTCGGTCTCGCCGTCGCCCACTTGGAGCCGCACCCCAACCAGAAAGACCACCCGGGCATCGAGGTGTGCGTCTTCGACTACATCCACCACTGGGATCCGGCCGACTTCGAAGATCACACGATCGACTACGTCAAGGTCATGGACGAGTTGTGGGACGTCATCGCCAAGTTCCCGATCGACAACTTCACCACTGACCAGTTTTACTCGGGAGCCATCAAGTCGATGCTGGCCGAGAAGCAACGCAAGCACGGCAAGATGCCCAAGACGCCGGTCATCGGGGAGATCGTCGCCAACCAGAAGAAGAACTGGACGGTCGCGGAGAACTTCAAGGTCGCCCTGAACCAGGGGTGGATCCGGGCCCCGTACTACGAGCAGGCCGACAAGGAGTTGCAGTTCCTCCAGTTGGTGTCCACGGCCACCACAATGCGCGTCGACAAGCAGGAGACGGGCCCCGTCACCACCAAGGACGTCGCCGACTCCATGATGCTGTGCGTCCACTCGCTACTGGGGTCGCAGATCGCGGGCATGCAGGCGGGCCTCATGGAGGAGCCGATCATGGGTGGCCTTCAGGGCGGCATCACTCCGTTCGGTAACGTGTCCAAGGAGGACGAGAAGCTGTTCGCCATGCTGGGCGGGGGCTCAGGTGCCGGGCGCTATAATGGCCCGAACGGCTTCGGTGGAGGCGTCAACCCGACTCGCGGTATCCAGCGGGACCGGTCGGGTAACCCCTACGGAGGCAGCGGCTGGTAGCACTAGCCAACCGGTCCGATCAGCAGCTAAGATGAGAGGACCATAGACTCCGGGCCAGGAGGCTGGACGCCAAGAGCGGACCCCTCCTGGTCCGCGACTTACTTGAGGAGACAACCGTGTCTGTAAACGACATCTGGGCCCGTTACGCCAAGGCGGCCACCGTCGATCACTCGGACGTGGAAGCTCATAACGCATTGATGAACGGCGGAGGGTTCTCTCGCCACGTCCGTACCGGCGAGGAGCCGACGAGCGGTTACATGATCGGTCTCCACAATGACATGGGTGGTGAAGAAGCCGTCCACGATCTGGGCGAGTTGACCCCTCAGCACATCGCTGACCACCGGGCCCGCGCTCAGGGCGACTACTACCAGGGCGGTTGGGCGCACGACGGCAAGGCCTATTTGGACCGGTCCGTCAACGTGCAGGACCACGACCAGGCCGTCGAAATGGGACGCAAGCACAAGCAGTTGGCGATCTGGGACGTAGCCAACAGCAGAGAGATTCCGTTGGGGTGACATGGCAGATAACCGTACACGAGCCGAGACGCGCTACTACCACGCAACACCGCGAGTCATTCGAGGCAAGTCGCTGCGCGCGCCCGGAGCTAACGGACGTTCTAACACGAATCCCAAAAACCCCTGGTACTCCCGAGACCACGTCTATCTCTACTCGGCTAACGGCGACAACGACGTGGCTGCGCACCAGCAACACATGCACCACGGAGAACACGTCTACGAGGTACGACCGGCTGCCGACGTTGAGCCGGATCCAGAGTCGCTTGGAGACGGCAACTACCGTGCTACCGGGGCTGACATCTTGCGCAAGGTCTACTCCCCCGGAGATCCGTGGCGTCGCGAGGCCGGAGCAAACGGGCCGGATTACGACAACCTTCATTTTTACGACGGTGTCGACTCCGAACTAGGCAACGACCCACGCATCGAAGCGCACCACCCTGACCACGGAATGGTCGGGGCCTTGACGTACCGTTCGAACCCGCCGATGCCGAACTGGGGACTACCGAACGGGTCCGTTTCCGTGCAACAGTTGTCCGTCCACCCGGACCACCAACGACGAGGCGTCGCCCGGCAACTACTACACCACCTGGAGACGAAGCAGTTCGCCGGAGTGCCGGTTGAGCACGGTCAAAAGACCGACGACGGAAAGGCCTTTTCCCAAGGCACCGGAATCGATGACGGCGACCGACACTGGACCCTTAACGGCCAACCGTGGTCGGACAAGCCGAAGCACTTTGCGGTTAAGACTGCCTTCAAGGTCCGCGTGCACGACATCAACCACTCTGACTTCGACCTGGGCGACGAGGACGACGACGGTAACGAGATCAAGCCGGACCCGAACGGGTACGACGAGCGCGCGATCAATCACTTTGCTGATCGATACCGTAGAGGTGATCCCGTCGAGCCGATCAAATTGTCTCCGGGTAGCGGTTTGTTTTCGCACCATCTCGAAGACGGTTATCACAGAATCAAGGGCGCTATTCGTGCTGGTCAAGATGAGATTGAGGCTGAGTGGCACAAGCCGGGAGCACACTATGGCGTCAAGTTCACCCCGCATCCTGTTACAAATCACTCCGCACCTTTGAAAGATGTGGAGGCAGAACATGCAAACAGAAAGAGCGTTTTGGGAAGCAGTGGCGACCGGGAAGCCGGACCAGTGTTGGGAATGGCTGGAACAGAGGCCAGGGGGTCGGTACGGTCAAACGTGGTGGGAGGGCCGAATTCAGGGGGCGCACCGAGTGGCCTACCAAATCAAGAATGGGCCAATTCCACAAGGACATCACATTCTTCATTCGTGCGACAACCCGCCGTGTTGCAATCCGAATCATCTTCGATCGGGGACAGCTTCGGAGAATATGAAGGAAGCTTTCAGCAAGGGTCGCAAAGTCAGCCCAGGTACGCTGAAAACTCATTGCCCCAAGGGCCACGAGTACACGCCCGAGAACCTGGTGACGTGGGGCAAAGGGCGGCGGTGCAAAGCATGCGAGTTGGCTCGCAGCAGAGCGAGGTACCCTCAACAACTGGCTCAGGCCCGCGAACGCAGGCGTCTAAAGCGTTTGTCCCAAGACTAAGAATTTTCACTCACACGTGTGGCCTGGACCACCGACTGTGGGACGGGGAGAAGCTGAAGCCCGACGTCCGTCGCTACATCCTGAAGTCCGTCGGTGAGATGTGGAACGGTCGCTACGCCGACTGGTCGAAGTGGTCCCGCGTCTACTTCGCCGGATCCGAAGCCTCGGAGTGGACTGGCGAGAACCTTGAAGGCAACAACGACTTCGACGTTCTGATCGGCGTCGACTACGACGGCTTCCGCAAGGCCAACCCGCACTACGCTCCGCTGTCCAACATCGAGATCACCGAGCACATGAACGTCGAGTTCCGGCAGTTCAACGGCCCGGTCATGCTCAAGATCGACGGCGTCGAGTACGGTCCATTTGACAGAACTTCTTACGTCAATAAGGACAGCTATAACATCAAGAACATCAAGCCCTACGCGGCCTACAACGTGTCGGACGACGTCTGGGCAGTAAAGCCACCCCACCTGCCCCATTGGAGCCTCAGCAAGCTTCCTGGGGCCGTACAGAAGGTCCTGAGGCACACCGACGACCTCGTACGTCAGACCTTGAAGCTGAAGGGGCCTGAGAAGATCCAGCAGGGCGCGTTCCTGTTCGACGCCTTCCACACGGACCGCTCCCGCGCGTTCGGCCCCAACGGCGAGGGCTGGTACGACATCGCCAACCTCCGAGAGAAGTGGGGCGATCAAGCTGGCTGGTGGGCTGAACTGGTAAACTGTAAGCATTTGTATGAGCAGGGCTACGGAAGGGCGGCTAGTGACTGGAGTAACGACCCCTATCGAGGAAAGATTTCATCGAGCATATACCAAGACCGAGAGCGGTTGTTGGATATGGAATCTCAGTACGGACAAGAACGGCTACGCTCAGTTCAGCACAAGTCGAACTTCAACGGCCCGAGCCGCGAGATGGGCTTACAATCGATTCATTGGAACGGTGCCGAAGGAAATGACCATCGAGCACATGTGCCATACGAACGATCCGACGTGTTTGGGCGGGAACGATTGTCTGCATCGGGCGTGCGTGAACATTTATCATCTGACTTTGTTGACTCGCGCCGAGAATACAAGACGGAATCGCAAGATTCAGGCTCAGTTAGCTGTGACTCATTGCCCACAGGGGCACGAGTACGCTCCGGACAACACCTGGGTGTACAACAAAATGAGATCATGCCGAGCATGTTGTCTCGAACGGGGACGCAAGCGGCAGAAGGGTACGACCTAAAGTACCAGGGCTACCAACAGGGCGGTCGACTCATGCACGAGATTGGCGCGTACCACCAGGGCAACCAGGTCGGTAACCTCCGCCTCGGCCAGGATGGTGTCGTGTCCATGATTCACGTGCACGACGACCACCGACGTAAGGGTGTCGGGTCCGCGATGTGGGATCACGCCAAGTACCTGGGCCTCAACCCGCAGCACTCCGGCACGCAGACCGAAGAGGGCGAAGCCTGGGCGCAGAAGACTGCCGCCCACACGTTTGACGAGAAGGGTCGTTCCTTCGACTCCGACGGCAACGTCAACGCACTGAAGTCGCCAGTCCACAACCACAGGAACCTCCCGATCGGCCACACGGTTGGATTTCCCAACGGTAAGATCCATTCGTTTGACGACGAAGGAAACCAGCTAGGTGAGCATGATGATTACCGTGACGCCCACCGTGCTATCAGAGACCACTACCAGAGCAAGCCACAGTCATGGTCGGGCGTCCACCACGAAACCCACCGACCCGTGGAGATCCCACGACCAGCCGATGCCAAGTATCTACGCTTCGGCCGCCCTCCCCTGAATGAGCGCTCCCGCAACCACCTAGACAACTTCCCCGAGGAAGGCGTCAGCGCTTACGACCTTCACCACGGTTACCCGATCGACACCGGCAACGGGGACAGCCTGCACGAATTCATCGATGAGTGGAAGAAGGGTGAGAAAAAGGCCTTCATCGTGTCGGGCCACCAGCACGGAGAAGGGTCGGACACCGAGCCGGTCCTGCGAGGTGTACATGTGCATGGCGAGTGGAATCCACCGGGCCCTCACAACGAGTGGGGCGAGTACCACAAAGAAGACGCCGACGTTACTCGCGACCCCAGTGGCTTAGGCAAGATCCACGAGGATCACATTAAGCCGACTGACCACGTCCACGTGCCGGGCAAGCTTGCTGCCTTCACCACCATGCGCCCGTCTGAGTTAGGTAATCACAAGCAACGGGATGATCTTGACGAGCCGTGGAACCGAGGCAAGGTCGATGACCTGAAGGCCTCGATCAGTCAGCACGGCTTCGTACACGGCTGGGGCGATCCGATCCGCGTCGGAGAGACCCACGTCATCAACGGCAACAAGCGACTCAAGGCTCTGCGCGAGCTTGGGTATGATGGACCCGTGCCTGTAGAAAGAGTGTCCTCATGAGCGTTTACGATCGCCTCGATGCCGTAGGTCGCAAGGAGCACCCGAACGTTGACCACTATCGGTCCGGCGGCATGGGTCACCGTGACGGCGACGAGTCAAGGTCCGTCGTCGGTTTCGTGCCCACTCGGATGCTGTTCGGCTACGAAGGCAACAAGATTTCAAACCCTGACACCATCCGTCAGGTCCACGACGACATCAAGTCCGGCAAGGGCATCACCAACCCGCTCATGATGCAGTACGACCATAAGAACAACTGGGCCAAGTTGGGCGAGGGCAACCACCGCCTCGAAGGCGCAACTAGGGCCGCTGCCCGCACCGTGCCGGTCCGCTTCATCCGCAGCGACCTGAGTCGCGACAAGGAGAACGGCGTCGGCGGTCCGATGCACATGCATCGCAGTTTCGGCCATGAGGAGGGCTACGTCCCTTCTGATATTCACCCGTACCACTTCATCAAGGACGAGAACGAGACGCACCAGAAGATGGCGGGTTGGCTCCAGGATGCTTACGGTGATCAGGCTCGTCCGTTCGGCGGGGATCCACGCTGGCTGAAGGACGGCGGTGCACCGCACCCCAAGTACGACTTCGCTAAGGGCGAAAAGCCCGAGGTCCACGAGATCCCGTTCGATCACCCGCTAGTTTCCGGCCAGGCCGACGTCAACTACAACCACGTCCAGAAGATCCGCGAGGGCGAGAAGGCTCGCGCTTCCGGTAACCCGGACGTACTGGCGCACCCTAACGGCGACTGGCAAGTCATGGACGGGCACCACCGTCTACTCGCTGACCGCATGGACGGCAAGTCCACCAAGGTCAACGTCTGGAAGCCCGAGCAGATGCACCCTCAGGCGCAGAAGGAATACGACTGGCTGTTCAAGGACATCGTCAAGGGACGACAAGCTAGCTTGCGACCGCTGGAAAAGGTCGCCATGCCGTGGTTCGATGACGGCACCGTCAACAAGCCCAGGCCTCGTTCGGTACGTCGAGCCGGGTTTGCTGGCTTTGTAGCCGACCATGAGTGGATGCGTGATCACGTAGACGGACGGTATGCTAACCCCGAAGCATCTAAACCCGGTCACCCTGACAATCCAGATCACCTAGACAGTCATCTTGCTCACTTCACTCGCAGTCATAGTGGATCACCTCACACCTGGGGGTACAGCGAAGGTGTGCAGAACGTGGACATGAGTGGGGGAGTGCACGCGACCCAGAGCCACGTAGCTCAGTTCCACGTCGATCGATACAAGAAGAAGCCCGACGACACCGTATGGTCGTTGCACGGTGAGCATCCGGACGTGGTCGCTCAAGAAGAAGACTCTTATCCGGGGGCTAAGCACCCGTTGTTCGTCACTCATCAAGGACGTCTACATGCCATTGAAGGCCACCACCGAGTAGCCGCAGCGTTGCAGGCTGGCGAGACCCACATGAAGGGTTTTCACTACGACCTGGACAAGAATCCGGTCGTAGACGGTTGTCGTCATTGTCGACAGCACGTCTGGGATGCCGAGGACGCCTCTCAGAGCCAAGCTCAGGGCCGAACGGGGTCTCTCGTGAGTCAGGGTGCCCCCACGGGCACTCAAGCCGTTACACGGGCGCACAGGGCCTTCGGCAAGGGTCTGAACGCGCTGTTCCCCGACGACGGCGACGGACCCGCCCCCAGCGTCACCACACCGTGGCCTTCGGCATCCGAGTCGAAGGACCGGAAGACATTCGATGAGGATCTTGTTGCAAGATCTATCACCCACCCGCACGAGTTCCCGACCGAGGAGCTTGACCCGCGTGAGCTACGGGCCCGACAGCCCAAGCTCCTGCGCCAACACGTGAAGAGCTACATGGACGGCACCCGCGACCAGGACGCGCAAGACTCGCGCTTGGGTAACGACGTGCCACGCGTCTACCACCGCACCGACGACGACCAGAAGATCATTCTGTCTGGTCACCACCGGGCGGCGGCAGCGCTTTTGAAGGGAGAGCCTTTTCACGCTAAAATCATTAGGGGCGGCTGGGGTCCAGCGCGCACTAAGTAACACACACCGAGAGGCCATCAGAAATTGGTGGCCTCTGTTCAACTACGATTCAAAGGAACATATGGCTCACCCTGATTACCTGTCTTTCCGTCTCTCCGACGATTTCATCAGCCAGTACGAGACACGGAAGGTGGATTGGGGGTACCAGGACGCGGCCGGGAACAGCCTCGGCGAGATCACGTTCTTGCGCACTTACTCGCGCCTACTCGAAGACGGCTCGAAAGAGCGCTGGCACCAGGTCTGTCGCCGTGTGATAGAG
>JACCDR011344082.1_pt1 | contig 21765 bp, 22 predicted proteins | sample 7446431 | NCBI WGS metagenome assembly JACCDR01 (sample SAMN15323443, study PRJNA562643) | freshwater metagenome | isolation source: river surface water | place: USA:Blue River Watershed | collected 2017-08-17 | reverse complement strand
AGCTTTTCTAGGTCAGAGTTTATTCCTACAAAGTCTAACTTACTCCAGTCGGCTATAGCATTATCAGCGACCAGATCTAAAAGCTCCATCTCTTCATCTTTGTAGTCTTGAAAGTTTACAGGAACCTCTTTCCACTTATTAAGCTCAGCCGCCTGTATCCTGCAATGACCCGATGTTACCATGCCTGACAGTTTAGAAACCTTAACCGGCAGCCTCCATCCCTGGTATTTTAGTATCTTAGCCAGACGCTGTATCTGTTCTGGTGGATGGACATTTCTATTTGAAGTGTGTGGTTTAAGGTCTTTTAATTTAACAAGCTTGTCATAAGCACAGTGAATTTTCATTAAACTTAGGCTAATTAATACATGATACAATGTAAATACTGAGACGCACTATGCCTGAACACTTAAAACCTTATCATTTTAAAAAGGGAGCCGGCTCTCCAAACCCTGGTGGGATCCCAAAGGAAATAAGGCCACTTATAGTAAAGACAAGGGACACTAAAATCAAAGTCATTAATACTATTTTAGACTACTCAACTCTAAAGCTAGATGAACTGAGTGACGTCTTAACCAATCCTAACTCGACAACCATTCAAGTAGCTGTTGCAAGACTATACTCTAAATCTATCTCTGGCTCAGAGAGGCATTTACAAATCCTTTTAGATAGACTCATTGGCCCTGTACCAAAACAAATAGATGTCACAACGGGCGATGAAAAATCTCCAGTATCTGCTATTATAAATCAGTTAGATCCTGAAAAATTATCAGAGTTTGTTGTTAATTACAGAAAGAGAATAGAAGAGAGATGCCAATCGAACCAGAACTTGCAGGAGCCCTCGCAGGAGTTGCAGCCAGTCTCTTTACCGCAGGAGTCAGCCACGGAATAATGAAGTCTAGAATAGACGAAACTCACAAGAAGGTTGATGAGGTTGATGAAAGATTTGTCGGGGTTGACTTATTTGAGGCCACAATTAAACCTATGCGGGACGACCTAAAGGAAGTTAAACAAGACTTAAAAAGGATTCTCCATAGATGCAAGCGCTGTACTCACGAATTAGAAGATTCTTTACGGTAACACTATTCTTTGTTCTTATTACCCGCTTTAAAGAAAAAACAATTAGAAAAATGTTTTGTAGAGTATGCGAATTAGACTTCGATGAGCCCATGAACTTTGGCTGGTTTCAACTCATGGCTTATGGCGGCTCTGCATCAATCGAATGCCAAGACGGTTATAAGTTTGTTATGAATGACAGCCCACACGGCGTTAAAGTACTAAGCTTAAAAGATGATAAATGGACTGTTGAGTATGAAACAGGCATGGAGCTTTCGTCTCTTAGGTGGTTTGAAAAGTTTAAGCTTATATACGATACTTTAGTTATTAATGACGTGTTTACAATCATGCAGAAACAAAATTTAGAAAAAGCAAAAAAGGGGATAATGAATTGAGCTGGAAAGACGGAGACTTTAGTAACGAATTACTAAACGATGTAAAGATAGAGTTAGCTATCGGTAAAGTGATTGAGTGTGAAGATGGTATTTCAAGAATGGTTCATGAGATTGTTCCTTCCTATAAATATCCATGGAAGGTTGTTGTTAATGAGCAAGACCCAGCTTCTAATGCTGGCTACTTTGTAAATCTACTATCTCTGTGCGCCCAGCTACTAGGCAAACCAATCCCATCTAAAGAAGCACAGGAAGCTTTTACTAAGGTGGTAAAAGTAAAATATAAGGTTGATGACAGTGGGAACTTTAAGGAAGTGCCTTTAGTTGAATGGGGCCCTTATAGGAAGTGGTTTGCTTAATCTTACAGACGACGAGCTGCACGAGTTCGCCATCTACTCTTTATGGCAAACAGGCCATCTAAGCTACAAGCTTAAACCTTGTCAAAAGACCATGCTACACCGCGTTCAAGAGTCTCAGCACATGAAATACGTCATCAAATGTGCAAGACGTCTTGGGAAGTCATATTTTTTATGTACCCTCTCGGTTATGGCTTGTCTTAAAAAAGAAAGGACGATGGTTAGGTTTGCTGCGCCCACTAATAAATCCCTTAGAAAATTTATTATCCCTATAATGCAAAAGATTCTGGATGACTGCCCAGAAGACATGAAGCCAACCCTATTGAGTGGCGAGTCAGTTTATAAATTCCCTAACGGCAGCGAGATTCATCTGGCCGGGGTGAACAATAACAACTCTGATTCATTAAGAGGCACACACGCAGACCTATTTATTATTGATGAGGCTGGTTTCGTAGATGACCTTAAATACTTAATTGACGACGTGGCCCTCCCGCAGTTTTTAGACCCTGATGGCACTGTTGTATCTGGTAGAAAGCTTATTGTGTCTAGTAGTCCTGCTAGAACGCCTGCTCATGAGTTTACTGAGATAGCCAGGAGTGCCGAGGTAGATGGTTGTTATTCACACTTTGATATTTATCAGGGCGGCTATCCTAAAGAGACAATTGAGATATACAAGAAGGAGTCGGGAGGGGAGGGTTCGACGACTTGGAAACGAGAATACTTGGCCCTCGATGTTGTTGATGAAAACTACGCTCTCGTTCCGGAATGGAATCAATCATATATTCAGGACATAAATACAGACGAGCTTTTCCGTTTCTACTACAAATATGTAGCACTTGATATCGGAGTGAGGGATCTAACAGTAGCCTTGTTTGCGCATTACGACTTTCGGCAAGGAGTTCTGTATGTGCATGACGAGATAAGTATGAACGGACCTCAGATGACGACGGAGCGCTTGGCCCACTCTGTTCGAGACAAAGAAGCAGAGATTTTCGGCGAACATCCAATCCACAGACGAATAAGTGACGTAGACCTTTTACTGTTGAACGACATGCGTACATTGCATGGATTATACTTCGCCCCAACCGACAAGGGAAGACTTGAAGAGATGGTTAATGAGGTTCGTATCTGGGTTAACGCGGGGCGTGTAATAGTAAGCCCTAAATGTGTACAATTAACCGGATGTCTTTCTTACGGTGTATGGAACGAGAACAGAACCGACTTTGATAGAATTCCTAAATTTGGGCACTTCGATGCCCTAGCAAGTTTGATGTATTTAATACGCAATGTAGACCAAAGAACAAATCCGGTTCCAGCAAATTACGGGAAATCCGAAGATGATTATTGGTATGAGGATGGGTTTGGAGAAAGCAATAAGAGCAAAGACAAGCTTAAAAAAGCATTTCAACTAAGGTAGTTTCTTTTTTCTGTGCATCAAAACGCTTTCGCAAAGAGAGATAAACTCTTTAGTAGTCATACTATTCTTTGCCCTGTTAGCTATTTTTGTAACAGCCTGTAGATTGCTAGCCGCTGAGGTTCCGCCCTTAGATATTGGGATAATATGGTCAAATGTAGTATTTTCTGGTGTTAATGGCTCGCCAGTGAGCGCACAAATATATTTTTGTTTCTCCAATATTTTTCTTAAGTCGTGTACACCAGCTATTTTTTGTTTCATTTTTTATACCTACCGATTAATAAGCACTGATTTCTAAGAAACCCATTCCACGTCCCATCATTTCGATTTTTTACTATTTGAGATCTAATGCGTGATGCACATTTTGTTAAACATATTCTCCATGGCCCATCTTTTTCATTCCACTTGTATGCGCAATCGCCACTGCTAACAACAATGCCCACTCTAGAGTAAACACCCCTCATCTTTGATATCCAGTTCCACAGAGCGACATCTTTAGCTGTGTATAATTTAATAATTTTGTTAGCTTCCCTTTTAAGAACATCATCCCAGAAAACAGTCCTATAAATCCTTGTTTTTTCTATCGACGCATTTCTATTTTCCGATTTAATGGCGTCCAAACACTTTCGCAAATATCCTTGCTGGTGATTTTTAGAACGAAGCTGGTTGTGGCACTTGAATATTGCCAATTTCCAGTCCGAAATGATACCATTCTGCATTGATGTGAACATATCATATTTAACGCGTCAGGTCAAAGGGGTGGCCTGTAACGTGATAAACTAAAAAAAGCATTCAACTTGAGGTGAGCTTGGCTAAACAAGAAAAAAACTTTTTCACAGCAGTAAAGATTTTAAATGGGGAGGCTGTAGAGCAGATTGTCGACGAAAAAGGTGAGAAGGGGAGGCGTTTTTACGCCATTAGAAGAGTTCAAAGGGCTAGTGATTATCACCCCGCATACCAAATAGAGTGTGTATTAACCAGAGATGGTAAACTTATTGAACAAAAACTATTAGGAAAGCCCGACACTCTAGCTATGGTCTCAGGAAAGCTTCAAGAAATATTAGATCCGACCAACTCAATGGAGAGCGAAGATGAAACGAATTCTATATTTGCTTAACTTGACCGACGAAGAAGGAAGATTAAATTTAGTAAATGCAATCGTTATCGGAAATTTCAGCTATTTATTTTCTAGCCGCAGTATTGAGTCTTGCGCTCTTTTGCTCGGTAGTTTTGTATTAATGGCCTTTAGCTGGAAGGCGATGCCGCAAAATAAAAAAGTTACAGTAGATGATTTAGACTTAGCTAAAGAGCAATCAAGAGAAGCTTTAGATCAAATTAAGAAGTTAAACCTTAAACTAGGATTCAGGGCACAATAATGACACAAGAATATTTCGCAAACCAAGACCCGGACAGTTTATGTAAAGACCTAATGGGAAAAATTGACCATTACTATAATTGGCTAATGGTAAGCGGTAGACTTGGAAGATGGAGGATAGCCTTTGATACATATTACGGCCAGCGAGACAGACACAGAAGCTCCCATGTTACAGCTAGTGGCGAAAAAGGAGAGCTTTCCTTCCTTATGGCAAATGAGTATAGAAACTTGGTTCAACACCTACTCGTCCTTGCGACTCAAAATAGACCCTCAGTCGAGTGTGCTGCTGTCAATACCGATTCCAAGTCGCAAGAACAAGCCATTCTTGGTAAACAATTACTTGATTATTATAGGAAAGAAGGCGGATTAGACCGTCACGCAAAAAACGCTTTAGAAATCGCTATGATCATGGATGCTTCGTGGGTTTTTACCGAATGGGATGTAACCAAGGGCGAGGCACTTAGGCCAGATTTAAATGGGCAAATTGTTACTGATGGCGACGTTACTTCTAGAGTGAGAACTCCGCTAGACGTTATCTTTGATTATACAAGAGACAACGGCACTGAGCACGAATGGCAAATGGTTCGTGATCTGGTTAATAAATATGACTTAGCTGCTCAGTATCCTGAAAAAGCAGAAGATATTATTTCTACGAGCAGGGACAGGACAAGGGACTCTATTTATCGGTTTGGCGACCAAGCTCTTTATGGATTTAATTATATTGAAAGCCCGCTAGTAGAAAGATTTACTTTTTACCACAAAAAAACACCGGCCTGTAAAAACGGTAGAATGTTGCAGTTTTTAAATGGTAAGTGCTGGCTATTTGATGGGCCAATTCCATATAGAAGACTGCCGGGCAGAAGGTGTTGCCCAACGGAAATGATTTCATCTTCTATGGGATATTCCAACGCCAACGACCTTTTGGCACTTCAAGACGTAATGGACGCATTAGTTTCTTCCGCAGTCACTAATATGACATCAGCTGGGATAAACAACATCTGGTGCAAGCCAGACGCAAATATAGACTTTGAGCAATTAGCCTCTGGCATGAATTTTATTGAAAGTGACGAGAAACCAGAAGTATTAATGCTTAATAAACTTAGTCCAGAATGGTTTAATTTATCTAACTGGGTTGTATCTAGGATGGAGGCGTATAGTGGGGTCAACAGTGTCGCTAGGGGCAATACCGAAGGAAAAGATTTCTCGGGTGCTGCAATGGCTCTCCTCCAGTCGATGGCTATCCAATTCAACTCCGGCGTGCAACAGAGCTACACCCAACTCATCGAGGACATCAACAACGACGCGCTCTCGCTCCTCCAAGACTTTGCGAAAAACCCAAAGCTCGCGTTAATTGCTGGGGAAAACCAAAGATACATGCTTGAAAGCTTTACCGGAGCAAGCCTTGATAAAATTCAAAGGGTTTATGTAAGGCAGGCTAACTCACTGCAAGACACAACAGCTGGCAAGATGACTATAGCCGACAAGCTAATGTCTATTCCTAATGCAATTAAATCAGCCGATGATTACATTCAAGTATTACAAACAGGAATGCTTCAGCCTATGCTGGAAGATAAAAATAAAGAGTTATTAGCAATCAGGGATGAAAACGAACAATTAAGCAAGGGGCAGTCTGTAGCTGTCGTTGCAATTGAAAATCACCCAAGGCATATCTTAGGTCATGCAAATAATATTGCTGACCCTGAGAGCAAGAAAAATGTCCAATTGGTTCAATCAACTCTAGCCCACATTCAAGAACATATTAATCAATGGAAGAATGCTGACCCTGTTCTTATGCAAGCGCTAGGAGTTCCTCCTGTGCCGCCACAATTACTTGGACCACAACCAGGAATGATGGGGCCGCAAGCGCCACAACAACCAGAAGGACCTGGAATGGGAGCTATGCAATCACCACCAGCAGCAGGCGGGCCATTGCCAGAGCCTGCGAACCAACCTAATATGCCTAAGAATCCACTAACGGGTGAAAGAGCACCACAACCTGAAAACGGAGCGATGAATGTCTGAAGTTAGCACAACAACAGCAGCACCTAGTGCTGAGTCAGCAGTCTCTAACGTAGCAAAAGTTGCAACAGAAGTATCTAAGCCAGTTGAAAATCAAACGACTGAACAAGCTAAAAAAAGAGTTATTAAGGCTTACGGTCAAGATATTGAGCTAGATGATGAGGGCCTTGTCAGATACGCTCAAAAAGGCATAGGCGCCGAGAAAAGATTTTATGAGGCGTCTAAGCTTCAAAAAGAATACATAGCAAAATCTGCCGAGATAGAACAAGAAAAAGCGAAGCTTAATGAATTAAAAAAGCAGTTTGATGGTGATGAAGCTGATGTTCTGATGAATTTAATTAGAAAGGCCCAGAACGATCCCAACAAATTGGCTAAAGTAAGAGCAAAAGCAGAAGAGTTTTTGATTGAGCAAATTAAATTAGAACAGGCATCTCCAGAGCAACAAGAGTTGGCTATGCTTAAAAAACAAATTGAGCAAGAGCGAGCTGAAAAAGAATCTTTCAAAAAGCAACAAGAAGAGGCTCGCATGAAGGCCGAGACTCAGAAATACAGAGAGATATTCTCTCAAAAGATTATGCAAGGTTTAGAGGCTAGTGGGCTTCCTCAGACCGAATGGAACGTTAAGCACATGGCAGACCTGCAATCACAAGCCCTAAAAGCCGGTCTAGATTTAGACGCAACACAGCTAGCGGAAATGCTAAAACAAGATAGAATTGAACATGTAAGGTCTCTTACAGGCGAGATTTCTAAGGGCATTCTTGAGGCCCACAAAACAAAAGATACACAAAAGATTTTAATGATGGGTGAGCAGTTAGAACAATTAGCTCCGCCTGAATTTTTAAATGCGCTACGTGCGTATGATATGGCAAAGATTTATTCTGTACAACCAAACGTCCCTAAAAGGACGATTGAAGCCCCAGCACCTAAGTCTGAAGACGATAAAAGGGCTGCTGGATATAAGATGAGCTGGGACGAGGCAGAGGCCGAGAGAAAAAGAGTTGTTGCAGAGCTTGAGCGTCAGTTCCGTTCGAGATAAGATTTATAGATATTAGGACGTGAGCGAAAGCCACCATCCAAAGTCGTAAAAATAAGACGGCATATCCGTAAGGACTGCATCGTCTGTCATTAGACAACATACCCATTTGGGCTGTTATGTCTAAAAAATAAACCCTGAACTTAAAAACTAATAGGAGGCTAAAATGGCCACAGTTAATGATGCAAGTGCGTTGTTTAAACGCGTTTGGGGAGACGGGACGATTAAAGCAGTTCCCGACTTCGCAAAACTACAAAAAGAAATTCCTTTTTCAAAAAGAGAAAAACTAGGCGACATGTACGTTGTTCCTGTTCTTCTTCAACACGAACATGGTTTCAGCTACGGTTCACACGGTGATGGTGCTTTCACATTGAATAGCTCTGTTGCTGGCGCTGTACAGCAAGCTCAAGTCCGTGGCTCTATGATCGTATTACGATCACAACTAAGCTATGAAGATGTTTTCAAAGCTGTTGAAAGTGGACCAGCTGCTTTCGAAGCTGCTATGGGACTAGTTGTAGAAAACATGCAAAAATCTTTTGCTAAACGACAAGAATTAGCTTTCTTGTATGGGCAGCAGGGATTAGCAACAGTTTCTTCAATCAGCACCGGCGTAATCACAATTACAGCTGCCACATGGGCACCTGGAATTTGGTCTGGTATGAAGGACTGTATCCTTGAAGCTTGGACAGGCATCACAGCTTCTGAAACTCAGCACAATGGTGACTTAACTGTTTCAGCTGTTTCTTACAGTGCAAAAACTGTAACAGTAACTGGAACATCTTCTTCTGTTGCTGCTGCTGACGTTCTTTATTTCAAAGGAGCAAGAACCTCTTCTGCATATAAAGAATGTGTTGGTATTGACAAGATTGTAACCACAACATCTGGAACAATCTTTAACATCTCTGCAACTTCTTATGAGTTATGGAGAGGTCAATCTCGTTCAATTGGCGGAGCTATCAGCATGCTAAGTGCTCTTAACATGGCTTCAGATGCAACAAACTTAGGCCTAATGGACCAAGCTAAATTGTACCTACCAGTTAAACGATGGAACGCTCTAAATGGCGACCAAGCTGCATTAAGGCGGTATGGTGCTTATTCTGCAAAAGCTGAAAACGGCTTTGAAGGAATCACATACCACGCTACAAACGGAAAAATCGAAGTAGAAGCTCATCCTTTCGTAAAAGAAGGGGAGTGTTTCTTACTTCCTGACCCAGCTAAACGCGTTATGCGTGTAGGCGCTTCGGATATTACATTCCGTCGCCCTGGTATGTCAGACGAAATATTCCGTGAATTAGTTGATAATGCTGGCCTTGAACTCAGAGCTTTCTCTGACCAAGCCGTCATTATTACAACTCCAGCCCATGCTGTAAAAGGCACTGGAATCACAGACTAAGTAAATATATAGGGCCTCATATGAAAATATGGGGCCTTAATTTTACATAAGGAGATAAAATGTCAAAGTTAGATTTAATCTCCAACGAGTCTAATGATGTTTTTAAGTTAAAAAGTTCATTAGGCGACGTTGGATATGTCGCAAAAGTTGTTAATTCTTTAGAAAGTTATGTCGACATTAAGCTAACAGCCGCCCAGTTAGACGCCTTAAACGCAACGCCAGTTACAGTAATTGCTGCTCCTGGAGCAAATAAGTTTATTAATGTAACAAAGGTTGTTGGGTTTTTGGATTTTAACTCGGCAGCTTATGCTGGAACTTCGGAAACTTTAGCAATTAGGTATACGAACGGCTCCGGAGATATCATATGCTCATTTACTGAGGCTACTTTTGTAGAGGCTTCAGCTGACGCTTATGAGTCTCCAGACATGATTCAGGTGTTTCCGGTTGTAAATTCACCAGTTGTTGCTCACGCAACAGCAGATTTCACAACTGGGGATAGCCCAATCTATCTTCGTATTTGGTACAGCATTGTTGATTTAACAGATTTAGGATCTACTGTTTAATAAGGAAATAATCTATGTCTACATCAGTTAGTTTTAATGGTTCTTCTTTTACAGTGCCTTCAACAGGAGAGGAGTCATGGAGCGGCTCTGATAAGGTAGACGGGTTACTAATTTCTTTAGCAAACAATGCTCTTTCTAAGGCTGGTGGAACTTTCACAATCACTTCTGAGATTGATTTTGGAGGAACTGCTGGCCTTAAATCATTATATTTAAAATCGCGTGGAACAAATGTATCAACTACTGGGATTGTTCGCCTTGCTAATACTGAAGCTGTCTCTTGGAGAAACGCCGGAAACAGCGCTGACCTCGCACTATCAGTCGATAGCTCTAATAACCTTACTTTTAACGGCGGTGTGGTTTTCCCTGCATCAATAGGCGCAGCAAACACTGTTGCGGTGAGTGATGGAAGTAATTTAACGTGGGCCACAATTACAAATTCTAATATAAACGCATCTGCCGCTATTGTTTTTAGTAAAATGGCAGCTCTTACCGCTTCTAGAGCCCTTGCTTCTGACGGCTCAGGAGTTGTTTCTGTGTCAACTGTAACGACGACAGAACTGCAAAGACTATCGGGGATTGGCTCGTCAGCCGTTGGTATTTCTGACACTCAAACACTTACAAATAAAACAATTACAAGCTTTACTGGAAACTCTAGCTCTACAATTACAACCCCGAGTGCCACAGGGACCTTAGCAACACTAGCAGGCACTGAAGTTTTAACAAATAAAGATATCGACGGCGGAACAGCCTCTAACGCAAAAAGAATTACGTTTCCTAAAGATACATTAGCAAATATTACAGCACTCACTCGAAAAGAGGGCACAGTTTGGTATGCAACAGACACCGATAAGTTATATAAAGACGATGGGACGTCCCTCACAGAAATCGGTAGCGGATCGGGCGGTAGTATCAACTACATCACTAATCCAGATGCTGAGAGCGGAACAACTGGATGGGCGACATATGCTGACGCTGCAGCAACAAATCCAGTCGATGGGACTGGAGGCAGCCCTACACTTACTATTACTAGAACAACTACTTCACCACTTAGAGGCACCGGCTCGTTTTTAATAACTAAGGACGCAGCTAATAGACAAGGCGAAGGTGTTAGTTATGCGTTTAGCGTCGATAGCGCTGACAAGGCTAAAGTATTAAATATTTCTTTTGATTATGAAATAGCATCGGGAACTTTTGTTAGTGGTGATTCCTCTGATTTAAGAGTTTGGATTTACGACGTCACTAATAGTGCGCTAATACCAGTATCGCCATACACGATTCAAGGTGGCGGAAGTAATCAGTGGACATTTAAGGGCGTGTTTCAAACCGCAAGCAATTCCACTTCTTATCGTCTAATAATTCACGTTGCCACAACAAGCGCCTCAGCATGGGGATTTGAATTTGATAATGTAGTCGTAGGCCCACAGGTTCAATTATTAGGAAGTCCCGTAAACGATTGGACCGCCTATACCCCATCTTGGGTGGGTCTTGGAACTGTAGCATCGACAACTGGTTTTTATAGACGAGTAGGAGACTCAATTGAGGTTAAGTTTTTTGTAGAGGCTGGAACTGTTACAGGTTCTACGCTAACAATGAGCTTGCCAAGTGGATTATCTATCGACTCAGTTAAGGTTGGCGGGAATAATAAATGGCTTCTAGGTAATTCAACAAACTCCAACGCCGGGGGCGGTAGCGGGGTTTTTATTGTGTCCGTTGGAGCCGCTATTGTTTATGATTCATCAGATGCCACTAAAGTATTTTTTGCTCCACTAAACGCAGCTGACTCAACATCAAATACATTTGGAAATCCTGCTGCTGCTTCTTCCGTAGTTAATACGAGCGGGCAGATTTCAGGAACATTTATAGCCCCTATTTCTGGCTGGTCATCCACTGTTTTAATGTCTAACGACACAGATACTAGAGTTGTTGCTGCTAGACTTAGTGGCGACCCAGCTTCAGCCTCAGCTGGTAATCCAATCATATTTCCGACGACAGACTTTGACACTCACGGGGCCTACAACGCATCTACGGGCAGGTACACGGTTCCAGTGTCTGGTATTTATGATGTTTGTGGAATGATAGGAAATGGCTCTACAACAAGAGGGTTAAATTTATATGTTGACGCAGTAATAAGTATAGCTCTTGGTAATGCTACTGGCTCTGCTAATAGCGCATATATAGGACAAGCCAAATTAAATGCTGGGCAAGTTATAGACATAAGACCAGATGGAACGCTAGACGCTCAAAGCAACAGCACGCTTATTATTTCTAGACGGTCTGGGCCGTCGGCAATTGCAGCAACAGAGACAGTGGCCTGCAGATATTCAAGCTCGACAGGTACAACACTTACTAAGTCAGCAAACAATACGGTGCCCTTTGCGGTAAAGGATTATGATACTCACGGCGCTTTTGTAACAGACACTTTTACATGCCCCATCGCCGGGAAGTATAGGGTTTCTAGCAACATACTATTATCGAGTGGCGCGACATGGGCTGCTGCAGACGCATTAATTATTGAAGCGCTTAAAAACAGTACGGCAAACTCAGGAACAGTTGTTTATCAGCAGGCTAGTCACACAAGTAACGTTTCTGGATTACTTACTGCAACTGTGAATTGTTTAGCTGGGGATACTCTTAAAATAAACGTAAATCCGAGTAAGGCCTCAGCGGGCAATGTAACTTTAAATGGAACTGCTACATACAACTGGGTAGCAATTGAAAGAATTGGAAACTAAATATGGAGGATAATATGTACGGAATGGATAAAATGGGCGGCTGTGAACACGACGATGTATCAGCAAAACTTCAGGTGCTAGATGAGATTAAAAGTCTCATGGATAAGCGATTAGGCGGGAAATTGGGCGAAATGGCTAATCCAAAGGGCGTAGAAGTCTCTTCTGTAAAAGTTATGGGCGACGACGACTCTTCAGAAGGTCCAATGCATGAACAGATGGAATCTCCCGAGATGGAAAAGATGGAAGAAAAAACAGGGATGAGCGAAGAAGATTTAATGAAGCTTAAAATGGCTCGTCAAAAAATGCTGGGGTAAATAAGTGGCATACACAACAACAGAATTTATAACTAACGTAAAAATGAGAGCGTCCATGCCGACGTCTCAATCTACGTTTGATACAACCAAGATTCTATCTTTAGGGGATGCGGAGATTAGAAGCTATATTATCCCCCTTCTTCTTAGAAGTAGGGAATATTATCTGGCTTATGACGACGACAGGGCGATTAATTCCACTGGTGTTTATGTTATTTCTCCAAGAGCGATTGGTTCAAAGCTGATTAATGCCGCCCTGTTAGATGGCACCACCATTCAGGAGTTAACCTGGATTACCGAAGATGAACTGTATAGACTAGACCAAGCACCAAGAGGAATCCCAGGAATTTATATAAAAAGAAATTCTGTTATTCTTGTTCCAGCCACAGAGCACGGTTTTTCACAGATAAGATTAACCATGAGCATTAGACCGGGAAACCTAGTGGCCACCACATCAGCCGCTCAAATAACGTCGATAAACACCGGAACCAATACGCTAACATTTACAACTATTCCATCGTCTTTTGTAACATCTCTTACTTACGACATCATTCAAAACCAACCACACTTTGACCATATTTCGATAGATCAGGTTGCTTCCAGTATTACGTCGACAACCATGGTCTTTTCTTCTCTTTCATCTAGAATAGCGGTCGGTGATTGGGTAAGTATTTCGCAGACAAGTCCAGTAATACAAGTTCCTGCAGACCTACAACCTTTGTTAGAGCAAAAGGTGTCGGCAAGCATTTTAAGGTTTCAGGGCGACAAAGACTCTGCAGCAGCAGCTGAAGCAGAAGTAAAAAGAATGCAGGATGATACAATGGCCCTATATGTTCCAAGGGTAGATAAGGCTGGAAAGAAAATTTCTATGAGAAATCATCTTCTCAGGAGGCTGTAAATGTCCCAAGCCCTAATACTGAAATGCAAAGGACTTCATACTGCGCCCAATGAGTTTTCTGCCGTACCAGAAGGGGCACTGTTACAGGCAGATAATTGCTCAGTTGATACTGATAATATTATTGAGCCACGAAGGGGATTTGATAGATATATAGCATTTTCTAGCGGCTCTGACAGGGCGAGAAGGTACGCGTTTTATAGTGGGACACAAATAGCCGCCTATTCAGGGGGTAAAGTTGCAAGGTATAATGCAGGTTCTTGGACAAATTACAGTGGCACTTATAATGATCCTGATTCTAGTTATGGCCATATTAAATTTTTAAAAGCCAACGCCAATTTATATTTCACATCAGACACAGGTGTATATAGACTAGATGCTGTAGCAGGAACGCCAACCCTTGCCGGGATTCCAAAGGGGCTAGATATTCAATTAACCCTTAGCACAGGAGCTACATTTGCCGTCGACAATCAATATGCTTATCGCGTCGTATGGGGTTTTAAAGATGCTAACGGTACTGTTTTTACTGGGGCTCCTTCTGGTCGAGCCGTCATAACGAATCCAGCAGCTGGCAGCACACAAAACATTACAGTAAGGTTCACTATTCCATCCTCAATAACCACCAGCTATTTCTTCCAGGTTTATAGAAGCTCTGGCAGCCTTGATGAGGCCGTGGAGCCAAACGATGAGCTTGGATTGGTATACGAAAACAATCCAGCAGCTGGCGACATTACCAATGGGTATTTTGAGTTTATAGATTCTACCCCGGACTCTCTTAGGGGCGCCACATTATATACATCCCCGTCTCAAGAAGGAATTCTCCAAAGCAATGAAAGACCGCCCCTGTGTCAGGATATAGCGCTTTTTCAAAACTCGGTATTCTATGCAAACTGCGCAAGCAAACACAGAAAGACATTTACGATACTTGCCGTCGGCGGAAGTGGTGGAATAGCCCTAAATGACACTCTAACCATAGCGGGCACCGTATACACCGCAAAGGCCACGGAGGTTATTGCAAGCAGGGAATATGCGCTAGTTACAAGCGGTACGGCAGCTCAAAATATTGCAGACACGGCGGCTAGCTTGATTAGAGTTATTAATAGAAACACATCTAACACGGCAGTTTATGCAACGCTTTTGTCGGGGGTAAATGACCTTCCTGGTCAGATACTAATAGAAGAGCGGGGGTTGGGGGGAAGTAGCTTTACAATACAGGCCTCCGCTCACGGAACCGCATTTAATCCTGTTTTAACGTCGGCACAATCATCTAGCAATGACGACTACCAACATCAAATATTTTACTCTAAAACGGACAAGGCCGAAGCTGTTCCTCTTTTAAATTATAAATTTGTAGGGAGCGCCAACAATGCTATCAGACGAATTGTTCCGCTTGGTAACAGCCTGTTTGTTTTTAAAGAGCAGGAGGGCATCTACAGAATTACCGGAAACTCGCCGTCTACGTTTGACGTACAACTATTTGATTCTAGTGCTAGGCTGCTTGCTCCTGACTCTGTTGATGTTGTTAATAACCAAATTTGGTGCTTAACAGACCAAGGAATATGTTTGGTCACAGAAACAGGGGTTTCGGTAATTAGTAGACCTATTGAAGATTATATATTAGGACCAACTGGAACGGCTTTAACTCAAGTAAAGCAGTATTCGCATGGGGTTGGCTATGAAACAGACAGAAAATTTATCCTCTGGACCGTCTCAAACTCAGCAGACACCTACGCAACCCAAGCGTTCGTATGGAATACTTTTACTAGGTCTTTTACAAGATGGGACATCCCTGCTACAACGGCTGCCGTATCGCCTGACGATGGCAAGCTGTATATTGGCAGGGGAGACAATAACTACACCTTACAAGAAAGAAAAACGCTCACCTATGCGGACTATGTTGACCACTCTGTCTCGGTTACTATCTCATCTCACTCGGGCACGAGTATCACGCTTAGTTCGACGGCGGGAGTCGAGGTTGGGGACATTCTATATCAGTCCTCTTCAGTAAATTCTCTAATTACTGTCATAGCTGGCAACGTTTTAACAGTGGCCGACAATATTTCAACATGGGCAGACTCTAGCGCCTCTGTTTTAAAAGGGTACACTTCTACTTTGGCCTGGGCTGCGGTAACCGGAGAAAACCCAGGGACAGCTAAACAATGGCCAGAGGTAGCATTGCTGTTTAGGGCAGCTAGGTTCAATACGTCGACAGTATCATTTGCTACAGATTTTTCAGCCTCATACGAGGATGTTATGGTCGCAGGGAATAGAGTGGGCCTGTGGGGACTTTTTCCTTGGGGAGAATCGCCATGGGGCTCTGTGGCGGCTGCTATAGCTATTAGAACTTATGTCCCATTAGAAAAACAAAGAGGGGCTCTTCTTAGGGTAAAGTTTAGTATTAGGCAGGGTTATTCAGCGTGGAAATTAAACGGGGTCAGCATTCCATTTAAAGACACAGGAAGTTTTGTGGTGGCCAAATGAGTAAAGTTCCTAGCACAACAAAATTAGTGGTTGAAAGCTTTCCAGACCAAAGAGAATGGATATCCCCAATGTTCTTTGTTCTGAATAAATTCATACAAGACGTGATTAGGGCGTTAAATAACGGCTTGTCATTTGCTGACAATATTCAAGGAAAAGAACAAGACCTAGACTTTGTCTTTTTAAACAACTCAGCAAGCCTTCCAAAAATTAGATGGGATATGATTTCACCACCTAAGGCGCTCGAGGTCGTGTCTGCTTATGAGGCATCGCCGGTTTCGGCAGGCGAGGTTCCAAGAAACTTTGATGCAACTATTGTGCAGCTTGCTTGGTATTTAGATTCACAAAACTTTATTAATTTTAAAGACGCAGTAAAACTTAGTTCTGCTGGCGGTGCGACTGGCCTAACAAGCCAAAACCGTTATAGAATAAGAGTGAGAATAACTCCATAAAGGATAAAAATATGGCTGTAGTATTTCAAGACGAAGAAGATAAAGATAAAAAAAATGAAGAGGGCGGCACAACTCTTGGCACTGAGTCTGCTGTTATTAATCCCACAGAGGCACCACCTGCCTCAGCTAATTCATCGTCTGGCCAATACACAAATTTACAAGCTTATCTCGACGCGAATAAGGGTATCAATCAGGGGCAGGCGCTTGCGGGTAAAGTTAATACTGAAATCGACGAGGCTGAAGCAGCTCAAACGCAATCAGACACAAACTTCAGGAATTTAGTAAAACAAAATATGGTCGCTGAAGACCAGTCGATATACGACAAAATTAGACGGAGCCCAGTAGAGCTTACGCAGCAGGACAGGGATGCGTTTACTAATATGCGCACAGCCCAATATAAAGGACCCAAAAGCTTATCCGATGACTTTACCGATTATGTAAATGCACAAAAAGAAAATAGCGAAGCGATACAGGCCGGAAAGGCGACGCAAAGTGAGTCTGGCAGAATGGCTTTACTTAAGCAATACTACGGCAGGCCAGATTATACTGGTGGACAACAAAAGCTAGACCAGCTTTTAGTTCAAAACGATGAGGGGGCTAATTCCGCGTTTGCGTCTGCAAAAGAAAGAGCGGAAAAACAAAGCACCAACTTTGGGACATTAAAAGATTCCTTAAATCAATACGCTCAGCAGGCCGCTGAAACCACAAGTAACACAGCTAAAAACGCAACGGGATTTATTAACCAGCAACAGCAAGACTTAGAGGGCTCTTTGAAATCTAATTACCAAAATGAACTAGCCCGCATAGACAAAGAATACAACGACATCAATCGGGCCTTAGCATCAGGAAAGATTACACAGTCACAAGCTAAAAAATTACGATTAGACGCTTCTCAGGGCGCCGTAAAGCTTTATGGCCAAAACCCATTAAGCTATTTGAATAAATCCGCATCGCCAACGCTAAGTCAATTCGCATCTAAAGATGATGCTGCAAAATATCAAGCCCTTGCTGATTTAGCAGGGAGACAAAACACACTGCTTACATCTCCTGAGCAATTTGGTACTTACGACCCAAATCAGGCAGTAACTTTTGACACAAACAGGTTTCAAAATGATGTAACTGGAAATCAGGCTAGATTTAATGAGGCCATGAACAGAAAAATCATCGGGGGCGGAGCGCAAAACATAGCAGAGCAGGACGCTGACCTTGGCGGGGAGTGGGGATTAACCACCGGTTCACTACAAGACAATTTAAATTGGCTACAAACGCCACAGGGACAAGAGGCTATGAGCGGGCTTAATGCTCCGCTGGGTCAGGGCGTTGTTCAAGCAAGAGAAAAAGTATTAATGGATACGTATAATAAATTAAAAGCGAAATACGGGGCAGACACTGCTCTACAAATTATTAATGGCTAAGGAGATAAAATGGGATTATTAGATTTTTTGAGTCCGGTTGCAAGCGTAGCTGGCGGTTTAATCGGCGGGGGCGAAAGGTCTTCGGCCAATCAACAGCAAATGGAGCTCATTAGGCAATCAATTAATGATCTTCAGGCTATAGGAATTCCGCCAATTGAGGCTCAACAGTTAGCCTTAGAACAATACAGGTCGGCAGGACAGTTATCGCCAGAGTTAGAGGAAGCATTTCAGCAGCAATCATCCGGCTTAAATGACATTTCTACAGACCCTAGACTGAAAGAAGCTCAGCTAAATGCGCTTACGGAGCTGCAGGGAATTGGAGCATCTGGCGGAATGAGATTGTCAGACCAAGCAGCAGCCCAACAAGCAATGGGAAATATTCAAGCTCAAGAGCGCGGAAGTCGTGAGGCGATTGAGCAAAGCTTAAGAGAAAAAGGAAGGTTTGGCGGTGGAGACGAGTTAGCAATGAAATTAGCTAACCAACAAAACTCTGCAACTAATGCAAATCAGGTGGGGTTAGGTCTTGCGGCACAGGCCCAACAAAATGCTTTAAACGCGCTTATGCAGGGTGGAAAATTAGGCGGGGAAATGCAGTCGCAAGAGTTTAATCAACAAGCAAAGATTAAGGAAGCTCAGGATGCTATTAATAGATTTAACGCCCAGAACTCTCAAGAAGTGGCGATGAGAAATGCAGCAGCTAAAAACTATGCTCAACAGCAAAACTTGACGAATATGCAAAACATTATGAACGCCAACACCGGGCTTTCTAATGATCAGCAGCAGTTTAATAAGGGGCTTTTGCAGTCTAACTATAATAACCAACTCAGCAAGGCCAACTCCATGGCAAATGCAAGAAGTGGGCAGGCTAACCAAATTGGTAATTATGGAAACCAACAAGCCCAAATGTGGACAGGTATTGGCAATACTGTAGGACAGGGAATTGGGGCTTTTGCTATGGACGCAAACAAACAGGGTGGAACTAATGCAACTAATAAACAGTCCGCACTATTTGCTAAGTCAGGTGATTTACGAGGAGCACCTCCTGAAAGCGGGGGCTGGCAGGTTCCAATGATTCGACCTGTTGTAGATGAAGAGGAGAAGAAAAATGTCTGATTTTTTATTAGATGAAGAAGAAGAAAAAGAAATGATGGCCCCAGCACCATCGTTAGACCCAGAGCAACTAAAAGCCGCCAGAGAAGAGTCTGATAGACAGATTTTATATGCAAACCTAATGAAAGCAGGGGCTGGACTTGGTGCCGCCATAGGAACGCCGGGACAAAAGGCTGACACCACTGTTTATGATTCGATGATAAAACAGGCCGATAACCCCATTAATGACCTAAAATCCGTTGCCACATCACAAGCAAGGGATAAGGCCATGCTGCAAAAATATTTATTAAATAATCGCAAATTAGACTACCTAAAAAACAAAGACGAGTTATCTAAGGTAGAGTCTCAAACAAAGGCCCAAAAAGAAAAACTTGAAGACGTTGATAAATTTACCGGAAAAGTTAGGGATGATTATTTAAAACAAAGTAAATTAACTCAGGACATGGAGGGTTATTATAACAACGTTAAAAGGGCTGCGGCCGGTGGTAGTGCTGCAAGTGATATCAATCTCACCTTTGCCATTATGAAGTTATACGACCCAAACTCAACGGTTAGAGAGGGAGAAACAGCCACCGTCGCATCGGCAGGCTCCGTTCCTGAAAGAATTTTAAAAATGTACAATTCTGCACTAACAGGCGAAAAGCTAACCCCCGAAATGCGAGCTGACTTTTTAAAAACAGCTAGAGACAGGCTCACTACACAATATGAATCACAAGATGCGATTGATTCTTATTGGAAAAATATCATAGCAAACAAAGAGGGCGCTAACCCTGATTTGGTCTTGATGAAAAGAAATATTAACTTAAACAATGAGGGCCTATCTGGGCCGACCCTAACAAGGGCAATGCCTGGGGCCAAAAACGCCTCTGCTCAATCAATACCGCCAGGAATGAAATTACAAAGAAATAAAAAAACAGGCGAAACAAGGCTTGTCCCTATTGGAGGATAAATGAGCGATTGGGAAGATGTTGAAGATAATTCGGAATGGGAAGATGTTTCAACCCCGGAAGAAGCCCCATTAAATATGCTAGAGACGGGCCTATCCACCGTTGGAAAAGTAATCTCTCCTATAGCGGAAAGAATTGATAGATACACAGGCGCTCCTGTTAGGTCTGCCGTGAGCGAATTACAAAATGCTAGAGGTGATATTTTAGGCGCCATACCAAAGGCGGCCTCAGCTTTTAAGAATCAATTTGGAGAAGACACGACATCGGCCCCAAGCGCAACAGATTTGGCGGTTAGGGCTGGCTTGAGCCCTGAAAAAATGGGTGAGATCCCAGTTCCAGGCACAAGGTGGAACATACCAGTAAGTCCTGCCGGGGTTGGCGGGGTTGTGTTGGGCGCTGCCACTGACCCGCTCACATATGCGGCTCCCGCTGCTAAATATATTGGAAAAGGGATTAAGCCCGGAACCGATATGGTTAGGGATTATTTAAAAGCTAAGGCTGGTAGGTTTGCTGAAAACGCTACAGGAGCAACAAGACTTCAGGCTGAAAAGTTTGCTCCAGGGGCTGGTAAAGAGCTGTTGGATAGGGGTATTGTTAAACCCTTTTCTGGTCCTGAGGGCATAGCTAAAAGGGCCGCCAAACTACAAGATGTTGCTGATAAGAATATAGGAAACATATTAGCTGAATTAGATGCAAAAGGCGTAAGAGCAACATCAGATGATGTTTTGTCGGCGATACAAAAAAGAATTGATAAACTAAAATTAGACCCGTCAGCATCTGCTCAAACAAAGGCTTTAGAGTCTATTAAAGAAAGTGTGGCGGATTCATTAAGGGCGTCTGGCGCAAAGTCCGGCAGTAATGAGCTGTTAGGATATGTGGAGACCCCGCCATCGGATGTTTTATTAAGCACTGTTGAAGATTGGAAAAGAGGCTTTAATAAAAATAGAAAAATAAACTGGGCCAACCCTGACATGGCAAGCGCGAACAAAGAGGCGTACGGAGCTCTTAGAGAGACCACAGAAAATGTTGCCACTAAAGCCGCTCCCGAATTAGCAGAGAGCTTCATTGAGAATAAGCAAACTCACGGGCTTTTGGCCCCAATTATTGAAGCCTCTGAAAAAAGGGCAACTCAATTAAATCAACATCCCATACTTGGGCTAAACGATGTTGCCGCATACGGGGCTGGGGCGTTGTCTGCCCCAGAAAAGCAAATAGGCGGGTTGCTTGGTCTTGTGGGGAGAAGGGTTGTTGGCCCTAGGTCAGCTTCTACTGCGGCGGCTGGATTAAATACAGCATCAAATATCGTCGGCAGTGTTCCTGGCTCTATTGGACCATTGGCTGCTACAACCTCTGTAGCACAAAGGGTAGTGTCGCCTCAGTATCCTTCCGAGCAAGAAATTGCAGCGAAGGTTCAAGGCACCCCTTATGCTAAAGCATTTGATTCTGCCAAAAAAAGAAATGGCGCAGATTCAGTTTCTACTACATACTTTTTATTAGGACAAAGCGATCCAGAATTTAGAAAATTATTTAAAAACGAATGATAACTATAGAGACATTAAATCCTCACAGATATACACCAACATCGGAGCAGTTATCCAACTTAAACAAACTAGCATTTGCTATGTCGACGGTAGAATCAGCTTATATCACACATGGTGGTAGTGATTTTATTATTACTAGCGGACTAAGAAGTATAGCAGACCAACAGAAAATAAACCCAACCGCATCAAAGTCAGCTCATTTAGAAGGGCTTGCTTGTGATGTGGCAGACTTAAATAAAAAGATTTGGTTTTTCTGTATAGATAATTTAGAGGCTATAATTGAGCT
>JACCDR011446990.1_pt1 | contig 21773 bp, 17 predicted proteins | sample 7446431 | NCBI WGS metagenome assembly JACCDR01 (sample SAMN15323443, study PRJNA562643) | freshwater metagenome | isolation source: river surface water | place: USA:Blue River Watershed | collected 2017-08-17 | reverse complement strand
CCCGGCTCGCGGAAGCAGTTCACTAACGCCGGTGCCGACCCGATTCGCTTCCACGGCAAGTGGATCGAGTCGCCGACCCGTGGGTACCAATTCCACTTCGACACGCACACCAAAGACGTGCCGGCCAGTCGTGCCGGGGTGGTGAAATACCTCAGTGAGATTTGCACCGGCATCGGTCAGCGGACCGCCGAACTGCTCTTCGCCAAGTACGGTTCGTCCGCCGTCGCCACCCTCCGCGAAACCCCCGAAGTCGTCGCCGCCGACGGGCTACTCTCGTCCATCGACGCCCACTCCGCCGCCGAAGACCTCGAACGCTACAAGCACCTCGAGACCACCCGCGTGGCCCTGTTCGATCTGTTCTCCGGTCGCGGGTTCCCCGGTTCGCTGATCGATGCGTGCATCACGAAATGGGGCGTCGCCGGGCCGACGATCATCCGCCGGAACCCGTTCGCGTTGCTGGTGAACAGGCTGCCGGGGTGTGGGTTCCGCCGCGTGGACAAGTTGTATTTGGACCTCGGCTATCCGGCGGACTCAATCAAGCGGCAGGCCCTGGCCGGCTGGGACGCGATCCGCAACGACCGCAGCGGTTCGACGTGGCTGCCGGCGGAAACGTGCATCGACACGATCTTGGAGTTGATCCCCCGGCGGCCGGGGAAGTCGGGAGCCGATGCGAAATCGGAGGCGACGCGGGCCATGGTGCTCCTGCGGCGGGCGGGATGGGTGAGAGTGCGGAGAGAAGAGGGTAAGCCGTTCGTGGGGCTGAAGGAGCGGGCGGACGCGGAGCGGAGAGTCGCGGAGCACGTGCGTCGGCTCAACCAATCTCCGTCTCTCTGGCCCACCACGCTGACCGCCAGCACGACCGACGGCGACCGCCTGCCGTCTTCTCACCAGGTCGTCGCGTTCCTGCGGGCCACTAGTCAGGCGTTCGGCTGTTTCATCGGAGGCCCAGGCACGGGGAAGACCCATACCCTTGCGGCGGCACTACGTCAACTCGCCGCCCGCGGCTTCGACCTCGAACAAGTCCGCGTGTGTGCACCGACCGGCAAGGCGTCGTCGCGTGCCTACGAAGCCATGCGGGACAACGGCGTGGACGTGCGGGCCACGACAATTCACCAACTCCTCGAAGTGGACCGCAACGGGCACGACGGCGACGGGTGGGGGTTCAAGCGGAACAAGCACAACCCGCTCGACTGCCGCGTGGTCATCATCGACGAGTCCAGCATGGTCGATGTCGGCCTGCTGTCCAGCCTGCTCGATGCGTGTGCCGACGGCACGAACGTGTTGTGCGTCGGCGATTCACACCAACTGCCCCCCGTCGGCAACGGTGCCCCGCTCCGCGACCTGTTGGTCAGTGGGGTCGTCCCGTACGGCGAACTCACCGAAGTGCGACGCAACGCCGGCAGCATCGTCCGCGGGTGTGCGGCGATCAAGGCCGGGGCGACGGTGAAGTTTGATGCGAAGCTCGACATCCACGCCGACGACCCCGCCAACCTGCGAGTCGTGGACGTGCCGGCCGACGCAGTTGCCTCGACCGTCGAAGACATTCTCCGCGTGATGAAGGCGAAGCTCGGGTTCGACCCGGTGTGGGAAACGCAGGTCATCACCGGGTTGAACGAGAAGGGGGATGCGTCGCGTGTGGCGTTGAACGCGAAGCTCGGGAGGCTGTTGAACCCGGACGGCGTTGGGGCGAGAGGCAACCCGTTCAGGGTCGGGGACAAGATCGTCTGCCGTCGCAACGCCTACCTGAAGAGCGTCGCGGCGACCGTGCGGAACCTACACCCGTCGATGGCCGGCAACGCCGATGCGTATTTGCCGAAGCCGTTCGACCTGGGCGACGGCGTGACGGTCGACGAGTGGTATGTGGCCAACGGCGAAGTCGGGCGGGTTGTGGCGGTGAGCGAGAAGGCCAGTGTGTTGCGGTTCGGACTGTTGGACACGCCGTTGGTGGAAGTGAAGGTCGGGAAGAAGAGTGACGGGGACGGTGGCGGTGGCGGCGGCGGTGCAAAGACCGATGACTTTGAATTGGCGTGGGCCATTACTGTTCACTCGTCGCAAGGTTCGGAGTGGCCGTGTGTGATTGTGTGCGTTGATCCGGCCGCGAAGTCGATTGCAGACAGAAATTATCATTACACTGCGATCTCGCGTGCAAAGAAAGCGTGCATATTAGTCGGCCCGAAGGTGGTGTTCGAGAAGCAGATCAAGAAACAGTCGATGACGAGGCGGAAGACGTTTTTGGTTGAGTTGCTGAAGGACATGACGACAGCGTGAACCGGGCTGAACACAACGGCCCGTCTCATTCCATCCCACAACAGAACGGAACCATCCCAGTGAACAAGCCAATCGTGAACCTCCCGACCGACCAGGCGACGTGGACCCGTGCCGACGTGGAACGCTACCTCGCCGACCGCGGCCCGGAAGCCGTCTTCGGCACCGACACCCTCAAGGCGTGGGCCACGAAGTCCGGCCTGCACCCCGCCGGCTCCGTCGTCGGGCACGTGCGGGTTCCCGCGTCCGTCATGCCGGAACTCGCGGCGGTGGCCGACCCGAAGAACGACACCCGCGACATGGCCAGCGTCTACGTCGATCCGAACACCGCAACCGCCTACGCGACGGACGGCAAGGTGGCCATGCGAGTGGCGGTGAACGACGAGCGGGTGGGCCAGAAGGTCATGGCGATGGGGGCGGTCGAAACCATGATCCCGCTGGCCGATGACCGACTGGCCATCCGGTTCGATGCTCACGTGCTCCTCCGCCTGTGCATCTCGGCGTTGGCGTCGGTGGGAGGCCAGCCGTACAAGAGCGGCCGGGCGGCGGCTGTGACGCTGTACGTGAACCCGAAGGACGCCAACGACAAGGTGCGGGTGGAGGTGACGAACGTGAACTGCGGGGAGTTGCGGATGATCGGCGTGGCGATGCCGATGGACATCAGTCGCGGGTACGAGACGGTCGATCCGCTGCGACTGAAGGACGTGAGCGTGGGTGTTGATGCTGGCGTGAGTGATGGTGTCGATGCCGTCGGGCCGACCGCCGACAACACTCAACAGCCGACCGCGTGAGGTGACACCACATGCCCCGCCCCCGACGCACCAAGCCGCCAGCCGCCGACGCCGCTCAACCCGCGTTCCCGTGCACGGTCGTGATCGACCAGCAGGAGAAGCGACCCTACTCGTTCGATCGCATCAAGGCGGACGCCAGCCAGGGCGAAGGGTTTGTCGCGGTGCGAACGGAGGTCGGGCACTTGAAGACGGGCGACTACTCGCTCGCCGGGTACGAGCACCGCGTCGCAGTCGAGCGTAAATCGCCGAGTGACTGTTTTTCCACCATCGGCCAAGGCCGCGACCGATTCGAACGCGAACTCGCACGACTCAACGGGATGCAGTTCGCGTGCGTCGTCGTCGAAGCCGAGTGGTCGGAGATCTTCGCCGACCCGCCGGAACACTCGCAGTTGTCGCCGAAGACCGTGTACCGGTCGGTGCTGGCCTGGCAGCAGCGGTTCAAGAACGTCCATTGGCTGATGATGCCGGGGAGAGAGGTGGCGGAGGTGACGACGTTCAGGGTGTTGGAACGGTTCTGGAAGGAGCGGGTGAGGGAGGCGGGGGCGGGGATGGTGAGCGTGGCGGTGAACGTGCCGCTTGATGCGGTTGATGGCGAAGCAGACACACACGAAGTCTGAGGGCGACATTGCATTACTTCAACGAGTTCAACCCGCACGCCGCCGCCTGGCTGCGGGAGTTAATCCGCGAAGGCCACTTGCCACCGGGTGAAGTCGATGAGCGTGACATCCGCGAGGTCCGTGCAGATGACCTTCGAGGATTTACTTCCTGCCACTTCTTCGCCGGAATCGGCGGGTGGGATGAAGCCCTCAGGCTCGCCGGCTGGCCAGTTGACCGACCAGTCTGGACCGGAAGTTGCCCGTGCCAGCCGTACAGCTCGGCGGGCAAAGGTCTCGGAGACGCCGACCCCCGCAACCTCTGGCCCGAGTTCTTCCGCCTCATCCGCGAGTGTCGCCCTGACACGGTGTTTGGTGAGCAGGTTGAAGGAGCGATTCGCAAGGGTTGGCTCGATCGAGTTCAAACAGACTTGGAGGGAGAAGGTTACGCCGTCGGGCATTGTGTATTCGGCGCACACAGCGTCGGGGCACCGCACGTCCGCCAACGACTCTACTGGGTCGGATCAACTGGGGCAGTGGCCGACGCCAACAGTGCCGAACGGCGGCCGAACGGGCTTGCGAACGGAACCGGGGAGAGAGGGCACGCCACGCCACTTGTCGGACGCGGTTACGCTGGTGGTGAGTACGCTCGCGGGGTGGAACACCCCGCGAGCGACAGACGGCGAGAAGGGCGGGCCGAACCAGTCGGGCGGAGCACTCCCGGCGGATGCGGCACTGGCGGGTTGGAAAACGCCGATGGCGAACGAGAAAGTTCGGTCGGAGGAGTTCGTCGAGGGGCGAGCGAGTCTCAGCCCAATGGAAGCACTGGCGGGCTGGGCAACGCCAACCGCACAGGATCACTCGCGGGGGACGCTGCCGCCGCGACCACAGGACACGGGCGTACCGCTTTCGCAGATGGCGGGACTGGCGGTGCTGTCGTCGGCGTCGCCCAGGGCGACGCCGACGACACGGGACCACAAGGACGGGGCGTGCCACGATGCGAACGTGCCGGTGAACGCCCTGTTGGGCCGACAGGCGGTGTTGGCTTCTGGGACCGATACGACCTCATTCCCTGCCGCGACGGGAAAGCGAGGCGTACTCAACCCGGCCTTTTCCCTCTGGCTCATGGGGTATCCGGCCGTGTGGCTGTGGTGTGCCCCGGCCAACAACCCGCAGCCGCGAACGAAGAAGGCCAAGAAGTCCGCTGGGTTAACCGCGTCGGTGCCCTCCGAGGTGCCGGCAACGCCATCGTCCCGCAAGACGCGGCGGAGTTCGTCGCGGCGTTCCTCGAAGTCGAAGGGAGTGAAGTGAAATGAACCGGCGCAAACGAGTCTACATCGCCTGTCCGATCTCCCGCCCGGACACACCCGCCGGCCTGCTGGCCAACATCCGCCGGGCCGACGCCGCCATGCTCGCACTCCTGCGGGCCGGGTTCGCACCGTTCAATCCGGCACTCTCCGTCTACGCCGGTGGTGTCGACACAGGCCACGGTGTCAGCGAAGAGTTGCCGGCCGTGTACGCCACCGCCCACAAGCTGGCCAACGGGGAGTTCCGCACCGACGTGTCGCACGCCGACTGGCTGGCGATGGGCTTCGCCTGGATCGAAGTGTCGGACGCGGTGTTGAGACTGCCGGGGGAGAGCGTCGGGGCGGACGCGGAGTGCGAGCACGCGGGGAAGGTGGGGGTGCCGGTGTTCTGTGACATCGAGGAGTTGATGGCGGCGATGGGTGCGGCCGTCACGCCTTCTTCGGCCGACCGCGAGCCGGCCGCTTGAACGACTCGGCGTGCTTGCGGAGCACCACCCAAAAGCCGTCGATGGACGTGGCCGGAAGCGACCCGGCGAGGACGTAGTTCAGGGCGTTCCGCTTGGTACAGCCGATGACGCGGGCCGCCTGTGCCAAGCTGATCCAGTCGCCGACGTTTTCAACGGTGAAGGAGTAGACAACTCGCTCATGAACCTCAACCACGGCCGGCACGCTGGCCACCGGCTTCAACGTTTTGCGATCCGTGTTTTCTTGTTTCGCCGACTGGCTGACGTTTGCCGAGTGGAGAAGGCGGATGACTTCCGGCACGTCGTCTTCACATGACGCAGAGTTGAACCCGGTCAGGACGATGACGTCTTCATCAGCCAGCCTGAACCACTCGCCGCGAACCCGCAACCGACAGAATGCACGGTGCAAATAGCCTTCAAGCCACACCGCCGAATTCGATTTGATCGCATGGAGAATGTGCAGTGATACCGGCAGCATCGCTCCCAACGCATCGTTACGCTTTGCTGGGTTGGCCGACCTGCCAATCTTGTAGCAACCTTCAAGCGTGCCGATCAGGTAGACGAATCCGGCCCCGGCACACCCTCCTTCTGATAGTGGGCCTCCAACGCCATTTGCACCTCCTCCGTAGTTGGCCGACGGTTCTTCTTCTTCAAGCTGGCCAGCGGTATCCGATGCGACTCCGGCAGTCGCACCATGAACCCGCTCTTGTGCTGGTCCTTCGGCTTGCCCGACGGCTTCTTTTTTCGGTCGGCCATGTTGTGCTCCGGTCATGTGGAACCCCTATCAGGATACCGACTTTGGACGACTCCAGAATACCTAATCGCCATTCCAGTGTCAACGGCCGTTGACACTGGATATCCACAAGATACAGTGGACTAACGGGAAGATTAACGGACGCACGGAGAATGGCCATGAAAGTGGTGGACGAACAGCACTCGACAGACGGCCAGTTCGAGCACGCCGAGCACGCCGAACACGCGAAGCACGTCGAGTACGCCGAGTTCATCGCGGGCAAGATCGCTCGCGTGCAGCCGGCCGGGTTCGACTGGCCGGCAGAGAGCTTGCCGGCGGCGATGTTCGACTGGCAGAAACGCGGGTGCCTGCTCGCCCTCAAGCGGGGCCGGTGTGCCCTGTTCCTGAACACGGGTTTAGGAAAGACGCTGGTGCAGCTCGCGTGGGCGTCGGCCGTCGCCGAGCACACCGGGCGTCCCGTGCTCCTGCTCTGTCCGCTCGCGGTCGGCCCGCAGACGGTGAGAGAGGCCGACAAGTTCGGCATCGCCGGCGTGAGCCTGTTCGAACCGGCGAAGGGCATCGACCCGGCCGCCCGCGTGGTGGTGACGAACTACCAGAAGCTTCACCTGATCGACCCGTCGGCGTTCGCCGGTGTCGTGCTGGACGAATCCAGCATCCTCAAGAGCTTCACGGGCACGACGAAACGCCAACTGTGCGAAGCCTTCGCCGCCACCCCGTACCGTCTGGCCTGCACCGCTACGCCGTCGCCGAACGACCACATGGAACTCGGCAACCACTCGCAGTTCTTGGGCGTGATGGACTCGACGGAGATGCTGACGCGGTGGTTCATCAACGACCTGAGTCAGGCCGGCGTGTACCGCATCAAGGGGCACGCGGAAGCGGACTTCTGGCGGTGGGTGTGCTCCTGGGCGGTGTTCGCCGCGGTGCCGTCCGACCTGGGCGGGGACGACTCGACGCACGCACTCCCGCCGCTCGAACTGGTGCGGCACGAGGTGGCCGAGGACCAGGCGGGCGGGGACGGTCAACTCTTCCGCTCCGACGCGGTGACGGCGACGACGATCCACAAGCAGAAGCGGGAGACCATCGGCGAGCGGGCGAAGAAGGTGGCGGAGGTGATCGCCGCCGACGCCGGCCGCCCGTGGCTCGTGTGGTGCGACACCGACTATGAGGCGGACGCCTTGCTCGCCGCCATTCCCGGCAGCGTGGACGTGCGGGGGAGCCAAACGGACGCGGTGAAGGAGGATCGGCTGGCCGGGTTCGTGGACGGGCGATACCGGACGCTCATCGGCAAGCCGTCGCAACTCGGCTTCGGCCTGAACTGGCAACACTGTTGCCGGATGGCCTTCGCCGGTTTGTCGTTTAGCTTCGAGCAATACTACCAGGCGGTTCGCCGGTGCTGGCGGTTCGGCCAGACGCAAGCCGTTCAGGTCCACGTCGTCTGTTCGGCTTCCGAGTGGCAGATCGTGAGCACGGTCGAACGCAAGCAGGCCGACTTCGAGGCGATGCAGGCGGGGATGAGGGCCGCGGCACGCTCCGCGTTCGCCGATGACACGGGCGGGAGTCTTGCACTCGCCGACACCACCAGCGGGGAGGTGCGGGCCGGCAAGCGGTGGACGCTGGTGAACGACGACTGCGTGAAAGCGGTCGGGCGTCTGCCCGAGAAGACCGTCGGGTTCAGCATCCACTCGCCCCCGTTCTCGAACCTGTACATCTACAGCGACTCGCAATTCGACATGGGCAACTCGGCGAACCACGAAGAGTTCTTCCGGCACTACGGCTACCTTGTGCCGGCTTTGCTGAAGGCGACGATCCCCGGCCGGCTGGCGGCGGTCCACTGCAAAGACCTGCCCTTGTACATGAACCGCGACGGGGTGGCTGGCCTGTACCCGTTCCCCGACGAAATCACGCGGCTGTTCGTGTCCCACGGGTGGACGTTTCACTCGCGGGTGACGATCTGGAAGTGTCCGGTGACGGAGATGGAACGGACGAAGAACCACGGACTCCTTCACAAGACGGTGAAGGCGGACAGTTCGGCCGTGCGGCAGGGCATGGCGGACTACCTGCTCGTGTTCCGCCGCCCGCCCACCGAGGGACTGTTGTCCGACTCGCCGGTGAGCCGGCCGACCGGCCTGACCGAGTGGCACGGCGACCCGGAACTTGACCCCCGTGTGAACGACGTTCACCCGAGCAAGTACGCCCGTAAGGGCAAGCGGAGCAAGGGCGACGACGAGACGAACGACAGCATCCGCATCTGGCAGCGGATGGCCGACCCTGTTTGGTGGCACATCGACCAGCAGGACGTTCTCAACAAGGACTTGGCGAAAAGCGACAAAGACGAAAAGCACATCTGCCTCGCCCGCGGATCGCTGGTGCTCACATCGACCGGGCACAAGCCGATTCAGGACGTGGCCGTGGGCGACATGGTGCTTACTCACATGGGCCGCTGGCGTCCGGTGCGGGCGGTGCGGATGACGGGCGTCCGCCCGTGCGTCCGGCTGAAGGCTCAAGGTGTGGCGGACCTCGTGCTCACCCCGGAACACAAGGTTTGGACGCGGCGGGCCGGGGCGACGACGCGGGTCCGCGAGGAGGCCGCCGCCGGGACGCCGGAGTGGGTGCGGGCTGACGGGACCGTGGGCAGTTACGTCAACCAGAAGCTGCCCCCGCAAGGCGACTCGCCGGACCTTTCTGCCCGCGAGTGGTGGCTGGTGGGGCGGTGGATCGCCGACGGGCACAAGGGCGTGCGGGGCGACTACCACGTCAGCGTCGGCCGCGACAAACTGGCCGAGTTCCTGTACATGGCCGGCGAGAACGCCGGGATGCGGCACGAGGTGACGGCCGTTCAGGTGCGGTTGAAGGGCTTGCGGCCGGAAGTCCTGGAAGTCCTGAGCCAGTGCGGGGAAGGTGCCGCCGGCAAACGCATCCCGGCGAGCGGACTCGCACTCCCGCCGTCCGTCGCCGCCCACTTGCTCGCCGGCTACCTGTCTGGCGACGGGCACAAGGTTCCGGGCCGCGAGCGGTGGATGGCGACGAGCGTTTCCCGCGAACTGCTACTCGGCGTGTCGATGCTCGCCCAACGGGTGTGGGGTGTCGTCGCGTCCATCAACGCCGGCCGAAAACCGGGCACGACGGTCATCGAAGGGCGTGAGGTGAACACGCGGCAAGAGTGGGTCATCTCGTTCGACCTGCCGCACGGACGCCGCAAGAAACCGTTCGTGATGGACGACGGGGCGTGGAAAAAGGTGAGGACGGTCGCCGACGCGGGCGAGCAAGAGACGTGGTGTTTGCAGGTGGAGGAAGACGAGAGCTTCACCGCCGAAGGGTGCGTTGTGAAGAACTGCCCTCTTCAGCTTGGCGTCATCCGCGAGTCCGTTGGCCTGTGGACACTGCCGGGCGATCTCGTCATCGACCCGTTCAACGGCATCGGCTCGACGGGCGTGGTGGCGATGGAAATGGGGCGGCGGTACTGGGGGAGTGAACTGAAGCCGTCGTATTTCGAGATCTCGGCACGCAACCTGGCGAACGCCGAGCGGAGAGCGAACGAGTCAGGTCGCACGCTGTTCGACGCCGAGCACAACGAGATCGACGACGGCGACACCGCGTCAACGCCAGCCGCGACACCCGCCAAGCCCGCCAAGCCCACCCGCCGCCGCAAGCCCACCACCACACCGGCGACCACGCCGGCGGCGGCCGACTCACCGGCGGTCGAATCGCCGGGGGCGACCGCCGCGACCGCGACCGCGACACAGGAGGCCGCATGACACCCATCAAGCAGCGGTTCCGTCACGACCCCGCCGCCGGAATTTTCGGCGACTGTCACCGGGCCGCCATCGCGTCCGTCCTGTCGCTGCCACTCGACGAGGTGCCGCACTTCGGCGACGGCGGGCCGACGGGTGACGTGTTCGCCGACCGCGAGCGGGATTTCTTGCGGACCCGTGGGCTGGTGCCGATCAACGTCATGTTCGACGCCCCGCTGGATCGCGTCCTGGAGTGCCTCGAAGCCATGAACCCCGGCGTGTACTACTTGCTTGGCGGGAAGAGCCGAACGGGGGTGAATCACACGGTCGTCGGCCTGGGCGGGCGGATCGTGCATGACCCGAGTTTAAGCGAATCGGGGATCGTGGGGCCGTGCGAGGACGGGTACTACTGGGTGACGTGGTTCGGGAGTGACGTGGCGGCGGCGGTTGGTCAAGTTTCAGAGGCGGGAGACTCGCAGAGGGTTGCAGCGTGAACACCCGCACCGCACTCCTCCGCAGCATCGCCACACACCGCTTCGACCACCTGCCCCGGTTGGTCTACGCCGACTACCTCGACGAACACCCGACCGACCCGACCGACGCACTCACCGCCGAGTTCATCCGCGTCGGCGTGGAACTGGCCAACGGCGTCGGCGCGAACGTGCCGGGCACGCACCGGCCGAGTGCGTCGTGCGATTGCACCCGGTGCAAGCTGACACGCCGGCAGGCGGAGTTGTTTGATGTGATGGCCCACGTGACGCTGCTGATCGATTCCGGGTATCGGCCGAGTGGGATCGAGTGCGAGTTCACGCCGACGAACTACGCGGGCGGGTTCCCGGCGGTGGGCCACTCGCGGTGGGGGTTCAGCAACGTGTCGGGGATGCCGCTGGCCGTCGGCCGCGTGTTCCAATGCCTGCCGGTGAACTTCCTGACCGTGCAGTTCTACGTGTACGACACGCGGCCGTTACGCCGGCTGACTTGGCAAGTGGTCGTCGCCGTCACCGACCGCACCGACACCCGCGGCGGACGTGTCGCGGCGACCGTCGGGCCGATCGTGGGCCAGAACTACCACCCGTCGTTCTCGTGCGAGTACCCGGTCGGTGCCGCGGCCCGCGTGCCGACGCTGGTCCGCAAGGCGGTGCGGCGGTGCTTGACGAACCTCACGGGCAACGGCGAGCGGTGGGTGCCAGTGGTGACGGACACGTTCGGGGAGCCGGACGCGGCTGAGGTGCGGAGAGTGGGGCCGGCGGCGAGACCGATTACACGACGGAGGGGGAGGAGGTGAACACGCCTGCACCCATGACACCCGCCGACATCACCGCCGAACTCGTCAAGTTCATCCACCCCACCGCCGTCGTCGAACTCCGTGCCCTCAACGTCGGCGGCCCCCGCCGCACCGTCGCCGGCTGGTTCGACGGACGGCACCTCCACGACCTCGCACGCACCGCCCTCGCCCTCACCCGGCAGGCCACCGGCGTCTACTTCACCCCGAACCCCGTCAACCCGGCACTCCTCGCCCGCTGCCCGAACCGGGCGGAAGAAGTCCGCGGCGGTCGCACCTCCCGCGTGCAACTCACCACCGACGCCGATGTCATCGAACGCCGCTACCTGATCGTGGACATCGACCCGGTTCGCACCAGTGAACCCGACGAACCCGACGAACCTGCCGAATCCGCCGGGCCAGCAGAACTACCAACGACAGACGCGGAACTCGCCACGGCGATGATCGCGGCCGTCGAAGTCATCGAAGAACTCCGCGGGCACGGCTGGGCGTGGCCCATGTGGATGCGGTCCGGCAACGGCGTGCATCTGGTGTTTCCACTCGCCGGTGCGATCCCGGCGAAGATGCCCGCGGGCCAGTCGGACCCGCTGCGTGACGCTCTGGCGTTGCTGCGGGGTTCGAACTTCCGCGGCCGAGACCTCGCGGTGAGGATCGGCGAGGCTACTCACGCCGCGGCTGCGATGCTGCCGGTGCCGGGGACGTGGGCCAAGTGTGGCGAACAGAGTGCGGGCGGCGGGGAGCGGCGGCACAGGACGGCGGCGGTGTTGGAGACGCCGGGTGACTGGCCGACGCCGGGTGAAGCGGTCGTGGTTGCGGGTGCGGTGGCGACGGTCGCGGGTACGGACGCCATGAGCGACGACACCAGCGATGACACCGACCGGGAAGCCGGCACAAGATACGCCAATGGCGACGGGGGCAAGACGGCGAGAGTGCGACGGGCGGAAGTGGTGTCGGGGGATCGTGTTGGGGACAAACCGGCGAAATCGAGGGCGAAGAGTGCGAAGGTAGCTCAGAATGGAACCCCGGCGATTTTCGAGTGACACCAACTAGGGGGAGTGATGAAGGATTGTGCCTACGAAAAATTCGGGATCAACATCGACGGGAGTGCAGCTCGGCCGAATGTCTCAGCCAAGGTCGCCATTGAGTTTTGCCTTCGGCAACTCGGCCGTGATCGCACCAAGCGGATGAGTGACGAAGTGGTAGACCGCCTCACCTACGAAGAGCTGGTCGGCGCTTTGCTGCTCGGGCTTGATGCCGCCGGGCAAGTCGATGAATCGCAAGGGGGGGGATGAAATTTGATCGACCCCGCACCGCCGACGGCCGCCGACCTCGCCCGGCAACTCGAGCTGTTCGTTGCGAAGAATCAAGTGACTGAACTGCGTGCCCTCAACGTCGGCGGCCCCCGCCGCACCGTCGCCGGCTGGTTCGACGGCCGCCACTTGCAAGACATGGCCCGCACCGCGTTGGCCCTGACCCGCCAGGCGTCCGGGGTGTACTTCATCCCGAATCCGGTTCATCCGGATTTGCTGGCCCGCTGCCCGAACCGGGGGGAAGAAGTTACGAGCGGCCGGGTGAAGCTGACGAAGGACACGGACATCCTCGAACGCCGCTTCCTCATCGTGGACCTCGACCGATGCGACGGGAACGGCGATCAGTCGGCCACCGACTCCGAAGTGCAGGACGCCATCGACGCGGCCGATGCTATCGCCGCCGAGTTCCAATGCGACGGCTGGCGGAAGCCGTTGAAGGCGATGAGCGGGAACGGCGTTCACTTGTTTTTTCCGCTGTCGTCGCCACTGCCGGCCAAGTTTCCGGCCCACGAACCCGACCACCTTCAAGCCGTTCTCGACCTCTACGGCGATTGGCGGTTTCGGGGCCGGGTGAAGGTGGACAGCACGACGTTCAACGCGAGTCGCATCATCAAGCTCCCCGGCACGTGGGCCAGGAAGGGTGAAGCGACCGCCGACCGACCACACCGCTTGGCGAAGATCTTGGAGATCCCCGATGACTGGAACACCCACGCCGCCGCTCACACCGCCGATTCCGGAAATCGCCCGGACGTTCTCCCGGAAGGGTTGCACGCTGACGCCGACGCCGGCGGTGGTGTCCTCGCAACCGGCGATCGTGCGAGGTGACTACAGCGAGGACGACGTGCTCCGTCGGTCGAGTGCGTACTTGGCGAAGATGCCAGAGGCGATCCAGGGGCAGGGGGGGAGCAAGCCGTTCATGGCCGCCGTGCGGTCGATGGTCTGGGGGTTCGACCTCGGCATCGAGGGCGGCATCCGCATTATCACCGACGAGTACAGCCCGCGGTGCGTTCCGCCGTGGTCGGATTCGGAAATTCGCCGGGCCTGCGAGCGTGCCAACGAAGGCGGGGATAAGCCACGCGGGCACCTGCTGAGGGAGTGCCGCGAGCGGTCGCCAACCTTCGACGACCCGAAGAGACCGGTCTACTACGACTTCGACGAAGGTCAATTTCGAATTCCACTGAGCGATTGTATTCACTTGTGCGAACTGCCAGGCGACCCGGCACCGGCTCTTAGTCCGCCGGCCGACCCCAACACCCCCGTTGACACCGGCCTTCCTCCGCCTCCGGCGGGTGGGCCAGAGGGTGTGGTGCCGCCTCGCCCGGTGCTGCAACCAGGCGTCGATGATGACGACCCGCAGCACTTGGCCGCTCTGTTCCTCCATTCCCACCGACGGCCAGACGGACTCACTCTGAGGTCGTGGCGGAACCAGTGGTACATCTGGGAACAGGGTGCTTACCGCGAACTCCCGGATGACGAGGTGGAAGACATCGCCGTCCAGTCGGCCGCGGCCGAACTGAACGCCAGGCATCAATCCCGATCCGCTGCACCCGGCTTCCGCCAACAGGAAGCGGCCGGGGCTGATATGCAGTCACGTCTTCCGGCCAAGAAGAAGATCACGACGACGCTCACCCGCAACGTGCTGCACAACGCACGAGGGCAAGCGGCCGTTCGCTCTGAGGTTGAGCCGTGCTGGTTGGACTGCGACAAACCGCCAGCCGGGACAATGGTCGCATTCAAGAACGGCGTGCTCGACTTGGGTGCCCACATTCGATGCGAACCCGACGACTTTGTCCCGCCAACGCCACGCTACTTCACCCGCAACCGCCTCGACTTCGACTACCGACCGAACCCGCCTTCTCCGAACACTTGGTTCAGAACCTTGCGTCAGTACTGGCCTGGCGAAAACGCCGACTCACGCGATTCCATCGCCCTGCTCCAACAGTGGTTCGGCTACACGATCAGCGGGGACAACTCTCGGCAAAAGTTCCTCGCCATGATCGGAGCACCGAACGGCGGAAAGGGTGTCATCTGCGACGTGCTCCGAGCTCTCGCGGGACAGAACGCTACCGCGAGCCCGACGCTACACTCGCTGTCTGGCGACTTCGGCCTCGCGGCCCTTGATGGCAAGAGCCTCGCCATCATCGGCGACATGCGGGTGTCCGCGAAGACCGACGTGAGCGTGGCCGTCGAGAGAATCTTGAACATCGCCGGCGGCGGTCACTCGATCGTCAACGCCAAGAACAAGGCCGAGCGGGGGATGAAGTTGTCCACCCGGTTCGTCATGGCCTCCAACGGCCTGCCGAAGTTGTTCGACTCTTCATCCGCCCTCATCCGCCGCACGCTCATGCTGCGGTTCACGGTCAGCTTCGCTGACAACCCGGACCCAACTTTGGCCGACTCTCTCATGTCGGAACTGCCGGGCATCTTCGCCTGGGCGGTGGACGGGCTGCGGATGCTGAACGAGCAAGGCCATTTCACGCAACCGGCCAGCGGACGAGAGCTGATTGACGAATTCCGTGGTATGATGTCCAGCCACTCCATGTTCATTGCCGATCGGTGTATTCTTGATCCACAGGCGTGGGAGTCGTTTGACGATCTCTATAAGGATTGGAAGGGCTGGTGCGAAGAAGAGGGCAAGAAGGACGTCGGCAGCAAAACGACGTTCAAGGCGAAGTTGAGAGAAGTTGTGCCGACCCTGCTGAAGTCGCGGCCTAGATCGGGAAACCCGGATCGCAAAGAAGGCTATCAGGGTATTCGGTTGAGGCACTTGGACGAACTGAGCGAAGTGTAGTCATTTCGGCCTGAAAAATCAGCGGATTACAACTCGAACCACTCAAAAACCCCTAGTGGTCATGGGTGGTCACGTTTTGGTCAAACTTTGGTCACGCGAAATGGCTGGTTTTTCAGAGTTGGTCACGATGGTCACGGGGTTCTGACAAATCGCCCCCATGTGCGTGAAGCTTATGTATAATATATGTCTATACGTTCTCTATATCTCTCTCTTCTCACGTATGGAACTGATTTATCAAAACACCATGACCATCGTGACCAAGCCTAGAAATCTAGGCATTTTTCATGACCAAAGTTTGACCACGCAATGACCACCCATGACCAGTAGGGGTTTTTGATGTGCTGATTTCATATTTCCCTGATTTTCCAGCCCGAAACCGTCATTCAACACAAACTAACGCCGAGCACTGCCGAAATGACATCACCAGCCCCGACCACACCGCCCGCCAATCGTTACCATTCGTCGCTCAATCGCCTAACGCCACCCTCACGCGGCAATCACCCTCTCGGACCCCGATCCGCCGCCAAACGACGCCGTATGCGATTTGCCGGCCTCCGACACTTCGCCGCCCTCCGCACGCTCCGAACCGTCTCCGAAGTCGAACAGCCGTTGGGCCGGATTCACGGTAGACCGCCTAACCCGTCTGAACTGAATAGACGTTGTGCGTTCGCTGTTTTGTGCACACTGTGCGTTCGATGTGATTAACGCACTTGATGTGTGTGATGAGTCTTGTGCACGCTCTGCATTCGTCGCATCGGCCGTACTCAATTCATCCTTTGCACCACACACAATTACCCCGAACGCACTTACGTCATCCATGTCACTCAAAATCGACATTTGCACCAGTGTCCCCGACCGCCATTTCCGACGCTCCGCACTCAGCTTCCGCAACCGGCACGCTTCCGCATAGGCTTCCTCGACGGTCGCAAACCCGCCGCGGTCGCACCCGTTGCCGCCGGACACTCGCACACCGTACCCGCGGCCGGCCGGGTCGACGCACACCCAGCGGGGGAGCAGCGACGCCAGTTGTCCGCCGATGTCGAAGCCGTTCGCGGCCAACCGCTGCGTCACCTTCCACACGTCGATCGGGGTGAGTGTCGCCGTGCCTTGGCCTCCGCCAGCGGCCAGCAGCGACCGGAGAACTCGCCGGGCGACTTGTTCCGCGGCCGTCTCGCTCTCGTACATGCCGAGGTGGACGGCACCACCGGCCCGGCCGCCGACGTAGATGCGGGCCTGGTAGCGGTCGCGGCCTCGCCGGCGGACGTTGCCGTGGGGCGTTCGGGACTGGCCGGCGACGGGCAGGTGCGGGTTGGTCGGGCGGGAGGAGTGCGTGAAATCTCTGTCTGTGCGGAAAGACGACATGACGGGGTCGGCTCCGGTGGGATATACTCCCAGAAGCCGACCCCTGAGCGGGGGGAAGTGGCGATTGGCGGGTCGAACGGAGTAGAGGCCGTTCGACCCGCGTTCATTTGAAGTGTGTATCGGACTTGGCCCGACGATTGGCGTGGGCTATTGGCGGTCATCTCAGAAATGGTCGGGCCAATTGCGGCTCACAATCCGTGACGATGGCACCCAAGAAGCGAACTTGGAAGCGGAAACTCAAGCACTCGACGCGACCAATTCAAGGCGAGTTGAGCTTGGCCGACGAGCGTTTCTGCCAGCACTTCGCCGAGCACGCCAACGCGACCGCGGCATACCGACAGGCGGGATACCACAACAGCATCGGCAACGACGACGCGGTTCGTCAGGCCGCTCGGTACAATCTCACTAAGCCTCACATCGCCGCAAGAATCCGCGAAATCCGCAAACAAGTCCTCGACGCTGCACAGGTTACGCCCGCTCGACTCGCCCAGTCGTTCAGCCAGCAGGCGTTCGCCGACCGCACGGCCATCTTCAACGCCGACGGGTCGATGAAGCACCCGCGGGAGTGGCCCATGGAGTTGCGGTCGATCATCGCCGGCATCGAGGTCATCCCGCCGAAGCGGCCGGGCGGGAAGCCGCGGTACAAGGTGCGGTTCGAGAGCGGGACGGAGGCGAAGAAGGTGCTGGCGAGTTGGCGGGGGATGATCAACAGCGACTCGCCCGCCGGCGGGCCGACGCCATCCCGGGTGAATGTGATCAACGGCGACGACGAACAGAATCCCGGCAGCGGCCCGTCGGACTCGGAGCCGTCCGCCGATGCCTGATCGTGACTTCCGCCTCCGCGGGGGCAACTGGAAGGTGTTCAACTTCCGCCGGTCGGGGGAGATGGTCGCGTCCGGGCCGGCCGGGTCGGGGAAGACACTGGCCAACCTGCTGCACCTGCTGTGGTACGGCGAAACCTACCCGGGTGCCCGAATGCTCATCGCCCGGAAAACCCGGGCGAGCCTGACCGAATCGGCTCTTGTGACCTGGGAGCGAGACGTCCTCGGGAACGACGACCCAATTCTTGGCCAGCCCATCAACCGCAGCAACCGCCACCAGTACCGGTTCCCGAACGGGTCGGTGCTCGTGGTCGGCGGGCTGGACCGGCCGGACAAGCTGCTGAGCACGGAGTTCGATCTGGCCTACATCCCCGAAGCGACTGATTTGGAGCTGGTGGACTGGGAGACGCTCGGCGGTCGACTGCGGGCGGGTGCCGGGCCGTACGACTTGATCTTCGGGGACTGTAACCCCACGACGCCAACTCACTGGATCCACACCCGGGCGAAGAAGGGGAAGTTGACCCTCATCCCGACGACGCACAAAGACAACCCGCGGTGGTGGGACAAACGCAAAGGGGATTGGACGGACGCGGGGCGGCGGTACGTGCTCGAGCGGCTGGGGCGGCTGACCGGGGCACGACGCAAGCGGTTCCTCGATGGCGTTTGGGCGGCGGCCGAAGGTCTGGTGTACGACAACTTCGATCCCGGGATTCACGTCCATCAACCCGGTTGGTCCGCCCCGTGGGATTGGCCGCGGATCTGGGGCATCGACTTCGGATTCTCCAACCCGCTCGCACTCGGCGTGTACGCCATCGACGGCGATGGGCGGCTGCATCTCACCCGGGAGTTCTACCGGACGCAGACGCGGGTGGAGACGCTCGCACGCCTGGCCCGCTCGTGGGTGGACACCGGGGCGGAACCGGATCCGGTGGCGATTGTGGCCGACCACGATCCGGAAAACGTGGCCACGTTCCAAGAGTACGCGAAGCTGTCAGTGACCATGGCCGACAAGTCGGACAAGGGCGACGGGATCGAGGCGGTCCAGCGGCGGTTTGATCTGGCCAACGACGGGCGACCGCGGTTGTACCTGGCTGCGGAGACGTTGTGCCACGAACCGGATGAGTTGCTCGTAGACGCTGGCAAACCGACGTGCCTACGAGATGAACTCGGGGCGTACTGCTGGGACACGAAGAACCCGAACCGCATCAAAGACGAGCCGGTGAAAGTGGGTGACCACCACTGCGACCTTCTCAGGTATGTGGTGAGGCATGTCGATTCGAACCTGATCGACCGCGGCAGCGACGGCGGGTACGGCACTCCGCCAGCAGACGGGTCGGCATCTGGGTGGTAGGCGAGCGGTGGGCATTTGCAGATTGGTTGTTGAAGTGATCTCGCCTTTTAGCCGATTATCAAAATGGGTGCTGTCGGCCGGCCAGTCGGCAGCATGAAATCGGGTGCCCGGTGGGGGTGAAGTTGTTCCCACCGCTGCCGGGCACCCGGCCCAACAGGAGCAACAACATGTCGAATCATCAACTTGTCGTCGATCAAGTTTCCACGGTTGCGGGCAGTCTGGCTAATGAATTTCGTGTAATGGCAACGCGGCTAAACGTGTTTATGGAAGATTTCGACCGCAAGGCAATTGAGTCAACGGCACGTGGAAAACTGTTACTGCACAGTCTCAATAACCCTGTTTCGCCGATTCATCGCGGACGGCTCATGATGCTGGGCAACAAGGCAACCCGTCTCGCCCGTGGTCTCGGAATGAAGTCGCGGCTACCGCCAGCGATGCCACTTCTCGGTGAAAACTCATGTTTCACCACGGCGAGGTGGTGTTGGCAGTCGGCCGACTGGTGCGGGTTGGTCCGACGAAATGGCCGAGTTAAATCGGTCCCGATGACGGGATTTCTCAAATCGCCGACCGAAGTGGAAGCGAGGGGCGTTGCACTTCTTGGCACCGTCGGCAGGCAGGCTCAAAGTGAAGGCGGCGGCGAGTTCTTCGCATCGCTTCTACAGGGTTTTATCGACATGGATTCGGTTCCGTGGCTAGTGTTCGCCGACTGGTGTTTGGAGCGGGGCCACCTATTGTGGGAAGAGATCGCACGCCAGACGGCAGCATCGTTCTTTATTAAGTAGTCATGTCGGCTGTCAGGCCAAACGTCTTGGACACTTCGCGGCACGCATCCCGCCGCGAGTTCCGCCAATGCGATCGTTCGGAATCCTCGACTGGCTCTTCGGCCGTCGCAACTCGTCCCGCTTCACTCAATCCCAGAACGTCACCCCGTTCACCCGCATCAACTCGCAACCCGTCGCCCCGGAAAAAGACACCATCCTCTCCGACGGGTACGCACCCCCGTACCGGGCCGACGACCTCGACGACTTCGGGTGCGAAACCGACGCCATGCGGCAGGCGTACCTCCGCCTGTTCCGCGAGGAACCGTCGCTCAAGTCGGCGGTCGAAGGCAAGGCGGAGTCGATCGCGTCCCTTGACGTGATGGTGAAACCCTGCGACGAGTCGAAGCCGAACGACGTGCGGGCCGCGAAGTTCGTCGAGTGGTCCATCAAGGCGACGGCCCACGGGTTCGACGGGCTGTTCTTGAACGTGCTCAAGCCGGCGTTCTTGCTCGGATGGTCGTGTCAAGAGATCGTCCTGCGGCACGTCGATCCCGACGAGTCGGCCGAGTGGGGCGGGTTCGTCGGCCTGCGGCACTGTCGGTCGCTCAACACAGCGAAGCTCCGCCTGCATCTCGACGCCTACCGCAACGTGCTCGGCGTCGTCCACACCGTGCGTGGACTCGCGTCGTACCCGCGTCGCAAAGTGCTCCTCTACACGCACAACGAACTCTTTCACAACCCGTTCGGTTCGGGGGACGCGGCGACAGCCTACCGCGACGCGAACGTCATCGACGCGGCCATGCGTCTGTGGGGGTTCGCCATCAAGGTGTACGGTGGCCCGTTCCTCAAGGGGAAGTACACGCAGAAGGACCGCCGCAAGCAGATGGAGGCGGCGTTGGACCAGGCCCGACAGGGCGGCTGGATCACGATGCCGAAGGAGGATGAAGTCGAGGTTATCAACCTGGCAAGTGCGACGTCGTTCTCGGCGTTCCAAGACAAGATCAAGAAGCACGAAGAGCGGGTGTACACCGCGATCCGCGGTGCGTACCTGCCGTACATGCAGGGCGGGAGTTCCGGCGGCGAGACCCGCGGGAGTGCCGAGACCGCGAAGTCGGCCGGGAGCGACCCGAAGGAGTACCTGGTCGGCGTGTCGGTGTGCCGGGCGATCAACCGGGACATCGTGCCGCATTTGGTGACGCCGAACTTCCCCGCGGGGACGGGCATGCCGGAAGTGGTGTTGGGTGGCGTGAACTGGGCGGAGACGAAGACGCAGTTGGACGTGGCGAAGGCCCTGAACGAGTTGGTGAAGGCTCAGGGTCAGGCGGTGAAGGCGGAGTACCTGTCGAAGGTGACGGGGATGCCGTTGGAGGCGGTGCAAGCGGAGATGGGGGCGAGCGGGCCGGGAGCGAGCGGGCCGGGAGCGAGCGGGCCGGGGACTGGTGGCCCACCTCCGAGTGGTCCGGGTGGGGCGGACGGGCTGGGCGGACCAGGCGGCGGTGGCATGGACGGCTCGCCGGCGGTGGCACCTGCTGGGCCGACGCCGACACCGGCGTCATCTGGCCCACCCCAACGGCCAGCGTCGACACCTTCACCACCGGCCGCGACCGCCTCGCCCACGCCCGCCGCATCGACGCCCACGCCGACGCCAACGCCAACGCCACCCGCATCCGCGACCGTCCCCGCCGAACTCCTCGCGGCCATGACGGTCGCGGCTGAAGCTGGCGACTGGCCTGCCGTGGACAAGCTCGCGGCACTCGGCAGCGACCCGACAGCACTGGCCAACGTCATCGGCGACACCGGAACCGTGGCGACGTTCGCCGAGTGGTCTCCGCACACACTCAGCGACGGAACGTCCGGCTGGAAATCCTCTGGCGGTGCGATCCGCCGGGAGAAGCCGAAGGAGGCGGAAGAGGCCGAAAAGCGGGAACAAACGTCGAAGACGGACGGGCCGAAGCGTGACGTCATTGCCGAAGCTCGTGCGGCGAAGGCGGGCCGCGAACCGGCTCGTGAAGCGGCACGTGCCGCGTGGTCGAAGGCGGTGAGCGACCCGGCGAGCGTGCGGGCGGAGAGTCTTCCCGAGTTGGCGGGGCATTTGCGGAGCCTGACGCGGGATGAAGTGCGGGACATGAGCCGCACGCTCGGCCGCTCTGGTAGCGGGCTGAAAGAGGACGTGGTGAATCGGTTGCT
>JACCDR010127911.1_pt1 | contig 21773 bp, 18 predicted proteins | sample 7446431 | NCBI WGS metagenome assembly JACCDR01 (sample SAMN15323443, study PRJNA562643) | freshwater metagenome | isolation source: river surface water | place: USA:Blue River Watershed | collected 2017-08-17 | reverse complement strand
GTCAAACTAACTTGCCATTTACACCCTTACGAGTTTTCACTTTTACAGACGGTATTGGTTTAAACGGAAAATTAAGGTTAGCTCATAGAAGTGATGTAGGCAATATTAGAGTAGGTATATCAGAGAATGGGGTTGAAAATGATTTAACTGATAAGATAATAAATGGTCCTGTAATAGGAACTAATTGGGTTCACAGTGTCATAACCTATGAACTTACAGGTATAAATCAAGGTATCCTAAAGTTTTACGTTAACAGCAAGCTATATGGTTCTGAAACTGTAGTATGGACTAACACAACACCTATGCAATTTTATATAGGTAGAGGCGCCCCAAACTTTGGTAATGTTCAGGTAGCCGCTATAACTGCGTATAATAAAACATTAAATGAAGCTGAAATAAGCTACTTACATAGATACATATCAGTACCTGAGTCAGCAAAATTAAATTGTGTTTATAGTTTACCCTTACAATATAAAGACATTGCAAACCGTTCATTTTTTGATGTAACTACTTCTTCAACAGTAGTTCCTGTAAACCAAACAAGTCATGGATTTGTAGTCGGTAATATTATTAGAAATAATGGAACTTCTTGGATACTAGCTAATGGTACGATAGAAGCAAGCTATTCTAACCCACCTACTGTAGTATCTAATGTAATAGACTTAAACAACTTTGAATACGTACAACAAGGTATTGCAACCATACCTAGCCACTCGTTAGGTAATGTAGGTGATTTAATATTTTGTAGTAACTTAGGTACTTCTACTACTATAGAAAATAATAATTTAATAGGTAGGGTAATAGACTCAAACACTTTATTAATAGGAGGTATAAAAAGGCAAGGGCTACTAAGTAATAATAAACAGTTTAATTTAAACGGAGCTTCAGCAGATAAAGAAATTGCAGCTCAGGTATTTGGTAAAACTAATGAAATACTAGGCTCTTCAATATACAGTACTCAACAAAGTAACTATTCATTATCTGATGGGTTAATATTTCCTACTTTTGCTGAGCTTAGAAGAACAGTTGGTTCTAACTTTTCAGGAGACGCTTTTACAGGTAATTTCTTGAACTTAAGTTTTGTTAATGCTAGGCAAAATTGGAGTTATCAGTTATTCTTTAAAGGTAATTTTCAATCCTTAGCTAATCCGAACAACGTAGTCGCACTATGCTGTTTAAGAAACAGCATAGTCAATGCACCTATTACTATATTTGTAAGTAAAGCAGCATCAATTGCTACTTTAACATTAGGTATAAGGTTTAGGATACGCACTATCTCAGGTGGAACCGTAGTAACAAATGACTTTATAATCCCTTATTCATCAACAGTAAATAGTAAGCTTACAGATACTATGGAACATTGCTTTACTGTGACACATACTTATGAAGGAGCAGAAGTAAATAGAATAAGACTTTATTTGGATGGTACTTTGTACGGTACATTTGCTATTAATTCGGCAGGTCGAGACTACTTTGAATCAGGAGCAAACAACAATATTTCGTTACAATGTATTAGCTACGACTCAACTGGAACACCAATACAAAGATTTAGACCTACTCAATTTAGTTTGTATAACACTAGCTTAGAAGGGGATATTTTAAATGCGCAGAACAAATTTTATTCTTCTGCTAACTTATTTGCTAGGGTATTTACATCTGAATTTAATGGGAGTGTTGTTTATGATAGAGTAAATAATATTCCTATGACTGCTAATAGCTTATTTTTAGCTAAATCTTTAGCAGGAGGGGCTGGTTGGAGAGAAGGCAAAAGCAACTACCCTTTGATAACACAAGCATTAAAACTAAATAATTTAAGTTCCCTGACTAAAACTATAAATATATTAGACACTAATTACCCTAATTTAACTTCTGATTTTAGTTACTACGGCTCATTTTTAATTAATGCTGAAGCTACAACAGGTAGTACAACAATATTCAGAATAGCCAACGCAAGTAATTATGCTGTACAATTAGAGTATGATTATACTTTTAGTTTATTTAGATTTACTTTAGGTTTAAGTAACGCTGTTATATTTACACAACCTTTAAATAATTTATCTAATACAATTATTAGCTTTTCGATAATTCGTAAATTAGGTGTTATAAGTTGTTATCTAAATACTACACTTATAGGTACTACAACAACAGAGTTAACACTCACCTCAGCTAATACCTATCAAATAGGTGGTAATTACGAAAATTTTTATATAGGTTCATTTGGTGCTTGGAATAGAGCTATGTCAGTAGCTGAAATACTGAATTTAAATAATAACGGTAGACTACATAATCCATGGGTTTATTTAAAAGCTGAAACAGATAGAACTATTAAAAGTCCTCAAAATGGGTTGTTAGTGTGGCATCAATTCCAAGATGGTTCTGTTTATGACAATGCTGGAACGTTAAAAGTTACAAACTGGGCAAATAGCGCTACTGACGGTACTTTAGTGGGGTATGTAAACGTAGCAGATATACAAAATAATGTTTACAACATAAATAATTTAATATGACAAATATTGAAAAACTGCTTCTAATTATAAAACAAAAGTTAGAGGCTATAAACAAATTATTCTAATGGCTCTTACAAACAACGAAGCTTTACTACTAGCAATAAGTCAGCAACTTGATTTACTCTATGCTAATATACAGGCTGGAGGAGGTGACTATGTAACAGGAGTCACTGCTTCTAGCCCATTAATATCCTCTGGAGGCGCAACGCCTAACATGAGTTTTGAGCCTCAAACAGACGGTACGTATAATATAAGTTATGTTGGAGGCGTTCCAGCGTTAAACCCCGTGCCTAACAGACCTATATTTATATATGAAAATAGCACAATAGCGGATTTTCAACCCGGTAACACCTATTATTATGTAGGTAATTCACCTATTACCTATGATTATGATTTAGAGCCTTACCCGTCACCTACCCCACCGTCAGGATTTGATTTGATAAATTTATCCGTACATAATGTAACTGTTAATTCAGATTTAGGTAATTCTACTTATGTACTAACTCCTAATCAAAGACTCAGAGATATACAAATAGTAGATAATGGTAATTGGGTTGCAACTCCCGCAGAATACTTTGATAATATTTATAATCTACAGTCTGTTAGTGATAGAGGGGCTGATACTACTAATGCTATAATTGTAAGAAATAATCCTAATAATTATAGAACCAGGTATTCAATAGTTGGTCAGCAAGTACAATATGATGTGGGTGATAGAGATGTTCATTATTCATACAATCAAATTCAAGTAACTAAACCATCCAATTTAGCATCGTTTACTATAAACTTTCCTAATATTGATAGCAATACTCCCTTATCAAATACTATCGTAAACTTTAGACCTAATGTTGGAGGAACTGTTGCATTTCTTTCAGATTTAACAACTACCGCGCCAACTTTGCAAGAGGTAACTGATAACGGAAATTCTACAACAAACGCTATTGTATTTAATGCTATAAATAAACTTAATACCTTTAACGCTGATGGAGTTACAGTATTTAATACTGGTAGTAATGAGATTGGTGCTTTAAGGCAGGATAGATTGTATTTTAATTTTGGCTTAGGGGATATCTCATTACGACCTAATACAGGTAGTACAGGTCCAGCTAATATTAACTTACCGATTGGTTCTGGCACTTTAGCTTTAACTTCTGATATAGCTAATATTTATAATGTTGATGGTACTATAACTTCTAATAGAATTGTATCAAGTAGCGGAGCTAATCTTACTTTTAACATAGATGGTAACATTGTATTTAATGCGTTAGGTAATGACTTAATAATTGAAGGCTCTACTGGTGTATTTATTGGAGGATTAAATACAGGTGTTGTTAATCTTTTTTATCCTAATTCTGTTCTTGCCGCATTAAGCATAAACACCGATGGAGTTGTATATCAAGATTTAGGAAATAACAGTATAAGGTTACAAGGTTTTGGTGAAGCTGATATAAATGATTCAACTGGAGTAAATTATTCTGGTTTAAAATTTAATAGCTTAGTTCCTAAGAAATACGTAGACGATTCTGAATTAACCACAGATAGAGAACAAGTTCATACTACGGGTAACGCTATAACAGTGTTTAACAACCGCTCTATACTGTATGTAAATCCTGCTTCTACTTTAGCTACTTTAACAATTACATTACCCTCTACACCTGTCAACGGTCAAGAAGTTAAAATATCATTTGGTGGCACTTTAACAGCAGGCACTGTAGTTACTTCATTGTCTATAATAGGTAATGTAGGCCAAACGATACTAGGCTCTAGTTCAATTACATCAGCTTCTGCTGGTGATGGGTATGTATTTAAATATCAATCTAGTTCTAACCTTTGGAGAATATTTTAAGTTATGGCTTTTACAGTATCTAGTAAATTGAATGGACAACTTCAAACCAATGAGTTGAATAAAATTAAAATTGTATGGCATACTCATGTAAACAACAATGTAAATGAGGTAGTAGACATTAGCGCCTATGGCTTTAATACTGTTTATGCTGTAACTATACAATCAATAAATAACAGTAATACTGTATCAAATATGGTTATTGGAGTAGTTAAGAGCTACTCCAATACTTCTGTATCTTACTCAGTATTAAAAAGTAAAGATACTACGGTGTTATTACTTAATACTAATGTGTCGGGTTTAGAAGCTACTACAGGTGTAACTTCTGTATTAACTATAATAGGTATATAAATGGCATATAAAAATATAGCTGAATCTGCTGTAATAGTAGATTCGTTAAGCAAGTTGCCTGAACCAGTAGGCGGAATAATAAGTTTAGATCCTAATAAAAAAGTATACCAATTTAAGGGGCTTATCAATATAGGTACTAATCGTATACTAGTTAATAACTCACATACGTTGTTAGGTTTAGATAAATCTGATGATGGTATTATTTATACGGGTACTGCTGCTGCTGTTATAGGTAATAATACTTCTTGTACAATAAACAATATAACTATATCCTCAACAGGTAAATGTTTTGAGTTTACTAATACATTAAGTTATTCAGTACAAATTCGTGAATGTATATTTTCAGGAGCTGAACTAGGTACTATCAATGGTGGTAATATAGCAGTGTTTAATAATAATATATGTGGTAACATAGGTACGTTATTATTTACTGGGGCATTCACTAAAATTGGAGTGTCTACTAATTATTTCTTGGGTACTTCAAATCTCACTAATCATGTGATGTTTAACTCAGTGGTATGCGATAACATAAAAATAATAGACAATGATTTTATAGTAAACGCTGGTAAAACAGGTATTTATGTAAATTCAGTAACTATTAATAACCAAGGGGGTGGTAGTATAGTATCTAATAGTTTTGCTGGTGTTGGTACATATATTAGTGGAGTACAAGATGATACTTTGGATTGGATTATAGAGTCTAATGGCGCTGAAATTCTTTCTACATCAGGAAGAAGGTTTATACGTAAAATACGTAATGAGCAACAATTGAATGCTTATTTAGCACTACCTAATCCATCTGACTATGTGTATGAAATAGATGGAGTAGTTACTATAACTAATCCTATTACAGTACCTTCAACTGGACTAACATTTAGAGGGTATGGTAACAATTTTTCAACTATAAAAACAGATTCAGCAATTACTATGTTTATAGGGGGTGGTAATTTCTTTGCAAATGATTTACAGTTTAGTTGTAATGTATCAGGTGCTAAAGTATTTGCTTTGACTGACCCTACGGGATTTAATGCTGTTGAATTTGTTAACGTTAACTTTGTTGATTGTGATGACTTAGGTAGTTTAGCTAATTACAGACAAGGACTCCTGCTTAATGGATTTTATTTATCTGTAAGGCAGGGAATTTTGTTTCAGGGTACTTGGGCAGGTGGTTTTAGGGTAGATGCCTCTAGGCTGATATTTAATATGGTCGGTGGTACTTATATGTTTAAATCAGACGTAGGCCACACATTCGGCTCTAGGTTTTTCTCTAACGCTAATTCTACTATAGGTGCGGGTTGTATAGGTTATGATTTTACACCCTCTAATTTTGTCAATGATGCTACATTTCAACTTATAGAATCTCAGAATGACGGAGCAGGGACTTATGTTAATCCTGCTATTACAGCATCGTCTATTAAAAGTTTATGGAGAGATAATGTAGGTATAGACGATACTTTTGTTGGTATAGTAATTAATAATACCGTAGATACAACAACAACAATAACTGCTATAGCTACTTATACCGAACTACGTGTCACTACCGCAACTATAGAATCAGCGTGGACGCAGAGTACATCTACTACTAATTTTAATGCTCAGTATTTATCTAGTTTACCATCTAATGTGTCTATTGAATTATTTGCTTCATATAGCTCAGGTACTAACCATGAAATTGAGATTGAAATCAGAAACTATGAGGCAGCTTTATCAGGTGGATTTACCTCATTAGGTAGCTTTAGATTAACAACTAACGGAGGTACTTTAGGCACTAGGGTAGAACCCATGTCTATCAAAGTATTTGATAGATTAGTAGCATCGGATAGAATAAGAGTGTTCGTAAGAAATAATACTGCTGTAAATAATATAGCAACAGAGGGTGGTGCAAAATTAATAATTAGTAAAAGATGAGAGTATTTAGAAAATCTACATCAACAGAAACTTATCCGTATCTTGATAATTGCTATGTAGCTTTAACAAGTACCGATATAGATGTAACAGATGCTTTTTCGCTTTATGAATTTTTTAAAGTTCAGCAAATTGATTATTTACAATACAGAAAAAGCTTAAAAGACAATAGACTACCTATATGGAGCTCATTATCAAATGAAGAAAAACGTGAATTAGTTAAGCATAATGTAGCTCCTTCTAATGAAGATAAATTGGTTTATTATACATTAGAAGAGCAACAACAGAACTATAATATTATTGTAACTTTAGAAGTTATTGCTAGAACTAATAGATGGAATCAAGCAATGAGTACAGCAGCATTTGATTTAATGGGTAATACACTACACCAACTAATGATGTATAATGACGCTAAAGTGTATAGGTATGATTATATAGAAGCTGATTTACCTCATTTAGTTTTATGGTTAACAGGAGGAGCTTACCCACCATTAAATATAGATTTTAGTAGTAATGGTTATCCAACAAAAAGTTATTTTAATTCATCTACTTTGAATAAAGTGCTACAAATTCTTACAAAATAAGTAAATAATTTATTCTTTTTTTGTACACCATTTGATGTAGGATATATTTACAAGCACTTAAACAATTAAGAATAATTAGGTGATAAAATAAATATTGTATGCAGACTCAAACTGAATTAGAAGCAAAAATCGGAAGACTTTATTTAGAGCTTGAAAGAGCTAACCAAATTACATTAGTTCTGAAAGAATAGCTAAAGAAATGTGTTCAACAATTATCCAGTATAAACAATGGACAAACCAATAACACTGCTGACAGAATTAACATTACCAACTAATGAAGATTTAGTTGAAATAGTAGATGTTGATTCTATCGGTGAAAAGAATAAAAGAATAAAATTAAGTACATTAAAAAACTACTTTAGCACTGCTAATTTAGCATCTGAAATAGTGTACGATGTGCCTGTTGATGCTTCTAATATTGAAGTAGATACTTCAACAATGACAAGTTTAGGATTACCTAATCCTTCAAATTTACAAGTAGTATTAAATGCTATTTATTTAAGTCTATGAAGTTACTTGGGTTATCTGGTGGTAGTACAAAAGGTATAGGAATTTTAGGTGCTGTAGAAGGTCTTTATAGTAATGGGTATAAGCCCGATATTATTGTAGGCACTTCAGTAGGTGCGCTACTATCCGTACCTTTAGCGTTAGGTCAGCATAGTAATGTTTATATAGATAAAGCACGTCATGTATTCTTAAATGTGACATTAAAGGATTTCTTTGTAAAGAGTCCTGTTAAAGAATCAGGTAAATGGAGTCTTAATGCTATATTAAATTTCATTAAAAATAAAAGAGCAGTCGGTAGCTTAGATAAGCTGAAAAGTACATTATCTTCTATCATATCTGAAAAGGACTTTTTAAGTTATGTTCAATTAGTTAATCAAGGTAGAGTTTCTAAATGTTTTGCGGTAACAGTAGATTTTTTAAGTGGAGAAACTTACCTCATTCCCTTACACTCATTGACTTATAAAGAATATCTTGAAGCTGTACAAGCTTCTTGCTCCATACCTATCTTTAACGATTATGTTAAATACAAAGATAAACTACTGTATGACGGTGGATTACGTGACCATGTAGGTACTCATTTAATAATACAATTAGGTTACCCTATTGAACAAGCTATTACTATATTTACTAGACCTAAAAACCACAAAGTAGTAGCAAATAAACCTTCTAATGTTATAGAAGTATTAGAAGGAACTATTAATATCATGAATAATGAAATATCTAAACTTGATGAGTTTATGATAGATACTATTTGTAGTAAATACAAAATAGAAAACAAAAAAATATATTTACCTTCTGTATTAAAGTCTCTATATGATGTAGATAAAAAAAGACTACAAGAACTTTATAACTTAGGGTATTTTATCGGTAATGATTTAAAAATATAAATGCGTATGGAACATGAAGATTTGTTCAATGATGAAGAAGAAAAAGTAATAGAGAACATTGATACTAATGACGATAATAATGAACCTGAAGATGTTAAACTTGCCGAAGGTGAACAAGATGTCATTGCTCAATTTCTTTCTTTGTATGGAGTAGAGAATAAAAAAGTACCTGTTGCAACTGATGATGGAACAACTGAATTGCATGACTTTGATTCACTTTCTCCTGAAGACCAATTAGAGTATCTACAGTTTTTAACTGAAGTTGAAGAAGATGACGACTATAAATTTATAAAAGATTTAAAGTCTAAGAATCTAACTCTGGAAGACTATATTAATTCATTAGTGCAAGAACGTAGCCAAGATAAAACTGCTACTGTGATGACAGATGATGAAGTATATTTACAGATGCTAAAGAGTCAATTTGAGGACATGACTGATGAAGAACTTGCTGAAGAGCTTGAAATAGCTAAATCTCGTCCTAACTTTAATAAAAAAGTTACTGCTTATAGAAATCAGTTTATACAGCAAGAAGAAGAAGTTAAAATGCTTCAACAACGTGAATTAGAATTAAAAGAAGAAAAAGAGCTAGAAAAGCAGAAAGGACTTCTAATATCTAAAGCTATTGAATTGCAAGAAATCAATGGTTATAAAGTAGATGATGACACTCGTAATTACTTACTTTCTCAGATTATTGAACCTGAAGAAAATGGAAATACAGCATTAGCAAATACGCTTTCAGACCCTAAAAATTTATTGAAAGCTGCTTGGTATATGTCGTATGGTGATGAAGCATTTGCGGCATTGCAAGAACACTACACAAAAGAAATAAAGAACGCTTACGCAAAAGGTAAGCGTGAAGCTATTGAGGGGTTGTCAAGTTCCCCAATAAATAAAGGTACTAATACTGAGCCAAGAAAACAGGATGGGCCTAAAATTCAAAAACTTGAAGATTTATATAATGATTAAAATTAAACTTAATTTATGAAAATTGTAGATTATTCAACAGTATCACTTGCTATGAACGGCGATATGAAATCCGTTCAGCATTTTGGTTCATTTTTAGGCAGCAACACTAAGAAACTTGGTCTTGTCGCTACTCTTTATAGTAACCTCTCAGCTACATACTTGACAGATTCATTGATGAATATTTACTTCAATGAACAATCAGGCAACCCTTATCAACCCATAGACGCTATGGTATTTGAGTGGGAGATTGACGTTAACCGTATTAAACAAGTATATATTTCTGAAGATACTTCTGATACAGGTGCTAATCAGTCACCTATACGCATGGTACTTGCTGAGAAATATTATGAGAAAAGTGATACATTCGTTCTTGAAAACAAACAACAACTCTTTGTTACTCGAAGCCCTCGTATGTTGGCCCCTAATCGTTGGGAGTATTATGTGATTATAGCTGGTAACAATCCTTTGGAAACTTTGGATTTGGCTTATGCAACTAAAGGACGTTATACTCGCTATCGTTCTAACTTCCATGGTGAGTTCTCATCACGTGGTTACTCTAAGTTCCATAGTAACATTGAAAAGCACCGTGGCCATATTTCATTGCACCGTGCTTCAGTAAGCTGGACTTCACAATATGCATTGCAAGAAGAAATCTTCATTAACACAGGTAAAGGTAAAAACTCTACAACTGGTAAAGAAGAAGAAATGTTCTTCCGTTTGAATAAGAAAGAAAAAGAATGTTTGGACACACTTTATCTTTCTAAAAACAACAATATGTTGTTCGGTAAAACTAACTTTGACGTTAACGGTAAATGCTTGATTCAAGATGCTGAAACAGGTGAAGACGTGCCTATGTCAGATGGTATCATAGCTCAGATAGAGCGCTATTGCGACAAGTTGATGTTTAACTCACTTACTGTTAATGTATTTGACGAAGTTATCTCAACACTCCGTAGCAAAGCCCAAACATCAAAAGGTAACACATTTACATTTATAGTAAACGACCGTATGGATGGTTTGATTGGTAAAACTCTTCGTGAGTACCTTCGTACATACCAACCTACTGGTAACTATTTCTTCACTCGTAAGAACAACGGTGTTGTTCAGGTAGGTGCAGATTTCGATAGCTATATGATACAAGGTAACACTATTACTTTTGTAGTTGACCGTAACTTGTCAATTGAATATCCTGACCGCGCATTAACTCGTAGTGCCCTTATTGCGAAAGCAATATTGAATAATCTCTCTAATTGCTGGAAAGTCTTGAAAAAGGTAATCAGCAGCCAAGCTAACTAATAGTTAGAAGGTTCAACGACTAGTCGAAAGACGTAGCCTCAAGTGAGGCGAAATGGGAGAAATCTTAAATAAGTAATGGAAAAATACATAGTTTATTTAACAACAAATAAAGTTAATAACAAGATTTATATTGGAGTGCATAAAACATTAACTCCTGAAGTATTTGATGGTTATATTGGATGTGGTATTAGCAAAAATAAATTTAAAAATGCTGAAACACCCTTTCAAAAAGCTGTAATAAAATATGGATATATAAACTTTGTTAGAATAACTTTAGCAGTTTTTGAAAGTAAAGCAGAAGCTTACAATTTAGAGGCTGAACTTGTAACTAAAGAATTTTGTAAACGGAAAGATGTTTACAATGTTGTACCTGGTGGGTTAATTACTGCTAATGAAGTACAAAAAAGAAAAGTGTATAAGTTTGATTTAAATGGTAATTTCTTAGCAGAGTACGAAAGTTTAGCTCTAGCAGCTAGGTTATACAATATGCCAAATGGCTCTAGTATAATACGTGCTATAAAACAAAAACAAATGTGTAAAGGCTTTTTATGGAATTATGAAAATACTATAAAATATACTTATACAGACGTTGTTAATAAACCTAGGTATAATCAAAGACCAATTTTACAATTTAGTATAGATGGTACATTCGTTAGAGAATGGGAATCCGTATCAGAGGTTGTAAAACAATTTAGAAATGTAAAGAAGGTGTTAAATGGAACTTTACAAAGTACAAAAGGGTTTAAATTTACTTATAAAGATTGTGATATAGTCTAATCTATGTGGTGACACATAGCAGCTTAATAAGCGGGTAAAGCCTTACGAACTTTACTGAATATAAATGACGGTGTATTTTTGGATATGACACAAGATATGAACACAGGTCGTCCTGCAATCGCTGCTTTCACATTGAAGGGTGGTGAAATGATAACAGGTAACTTGATTGGTATGGGCGGTGCTGATGGTAAAACATCAGGTACAATCTCTACGTCTTCTATGGCATCAAGCTATCACTTGGCTTGCTATAGCGGTGTAGCGGTATTTAACCCTTATCGTTCATTTATTCTTGAAGAATCAGTAAACTAATTGTTAGGGGTTAACTACCCCTAACATCTTTTTTATTTTTAATTTTCTATATGACTATGACTAATGTATCAATGATTGAAAATGCACCTATAACTGACCAAATTATAACATTGAGGTGTGTGTATAAAATTACTGAAGTGCGTATATACCCCGTAAAAGACAAAAATACAGGACGACTTTTAGGTAATGTTAAACCAGTAGACGCTAACGGAGATATTATTCTCTCTTTAGAAGAGCGCGCTTCTGGTCAATATTTTGCAAAAGCAACAGATAGTGTTCTACTTAAAGATGGTTACACTTTAAATCTGGCTGACCCTTACGATAAAGCTACTTGGGAGTGGCTTAAACATAGCAAAAAAATAGCTATGTCTTTGGAAGACGCTGCTAAAACGCCTTCTGCTGAGTTTTATGTGTTTATGCCTGAAGTAGAAGCAGCTAAGTCTGTGAGTGTAAGTAAGTCTAAAGCTAAAGCTTTCCAATTTGTTGTTGAAAGTTCAACAGAACGCAATTATCAAGTGTGTAGACTTTTAGGTCACAGAATGGACGGGTTACCTTATACTCAAGTAGAAGAGTTTCTGTTTAGCTTATGCGAAACTAACCCTAAAAAAATTATAGAAACCTTTACAGACTCTAAAATGAAGACTCGTCTCTTCTTGATGGATGCTCTGGATAAAAACGTAATCGTATTTATTAATAATATCTTCATGTATAAAACACAGCCTTTAGGTACTGATGAGGATTATGTTATTTCATGGTTACAGGATCCTGCTAACATTACGTTGGTTACAATGATAAAAGATGAATTGTACCCTCAATATATGGCAAAGGAAACTAATATAGAAAAAGAAACTAAGAAAAAATGACAGAATTAAGCCTATACACTGCTTTGCAGTATGACTTAAATAAAGTAGAAGCTCCAGCTATTTATGTAGATGATTTTAATCATTTTGCTACTAAAGCACATAACCAGTACATAAATAAAAAATATAATGTAGCAGAAACTAAACAACAAATTAGTGATGACTTACAAGCGTTTACTTCTACTATTATTATAACTAGAGATGGTAAAATAACTAACAGAAAAGGTAAAGTTATAGGAGCTACAACAATATGCAAAACAGATTTAGGTTTAGGCTTTGATTTACCTCATGACTATCTTCATTTATTAGGTTGTGTAGTAGCGTTTGAAAAATGCAATGCTGTAAAAGCAGCTAAAAGATTAACTTCAGATATAAATGGGTTTATACAAGATAACGCTTATTTAGAACCCAGCTACAATAGACCTTACTACTTCATCTCAGAAAACTACTTAGAAATACGTTCTGGTAATTATGAATTTACTAGAGTAACTATTGATTACTTAAAAGAGCCATCTAAGTTTAGTTTAACAGAAGAACTAATTGACTCATATACTCAGACTGGTATAGATAATTCTAACAAATTGCCCTACGCTGACTATATAGCATTTGAAATATTAAGGGAGCTTACTAGTTTAGTGTTAGAAATGTCTTCTGACCCTAGACTAAATACGAACCCAATTGTTACACAAAGTATAAATTAAAATTATGTACAACATTTACAAAGACCTAGTAATCAACGCTACAGCCGATTATCCAGTAGTTATCACTGACGCTGCTGGAGCTGTAGTAGCTGATGCATCTAACGCTACAACAGGTAGCAAAATGTCAATCTACGGATTTGGCAACTTTAATTATGGTGAAGTTATTTCAGTATCAGGCCAACGTGGTGTAAATCCTGTAAATTACTCACAAACGTTTAACGCAGCTAGCTTTACTTTTGTAGCTCCTGCAATTCGTTCAACAGTGTACTTCCGTTTTAGCATCCGTAGCATTGCTTACGAAGCTGAATACTCACAGTACCAAATGTCATTTGAAGACAACGATATTTATGCAATTGAGGTACTTCCTACGGATACAGCTACTTCAGTAATGCGTAAACTTGTTCGTGCTATTTATGACCGTAAAACTCGCTTTAACGATGAACAAGGGTTTACTCTTTCGTTTGTAGGCGCTACTCCTGAGCTTGCTACCGCTTTCACAGTAACTGCTGTATCACCTCGTTTGACCTGGGATTTTGAAGCTACTGATGAGTTCCTTCAGACTTACTCAACAATTATAACAGCTATTACGCCTACTACAACTGTACGTCGCTTTGAAGGCTTCGGTACTGACCGTTATGTACGTGAGAACATTCGTCTTTTGACCTATCCTTCTACTCGTCCTTATGGTATTAAGCAGGACCAACTTGCTGTAAATGGTAACTTGTACACTGCGATTACCTTTAAAATTCGTGTAGCCAACAGCTACCAAGGTAACTCAGTATTAGGTCAGGTTAACACTTCAGAATCTACTTATGTAATATTCATTAATGAGGCTATTCCTTCAGGTGTTAATGACCCTCTGTACAAAATAGCATACTTCACTAATAATGCTGTTACAGCTAATGGCGGTACTCCTTTGTTTAAAGGTGCTACTATCGAAGATTCTAACAATCCTAAAGAGTCACGTATTGACAACGCTAACGTTGCAATCGCTGCTTTTGTAGCTTAATTAAACCTATACAGAATGAGGAGGGGAGCAATCCTCTCCTCATTTTTAATTTATGCCTATATGACAATACATGAATTAGCCAGTGCTATAAAAAACAATATAAGTAATGGGTTGAAGGGAGTAACTAACATTAGTTACTCTATTGAACAAATTATTGATGAAATTTATTTAGAGAGAAACTCTTTAATTAAAGAATACATGTTAAAAGGATTAATACCTTTAGAAGAACTTGCTAATAGTATTAATTGTGTAGAGCTAAATAAAGAGAAGCTTTCTAAATGTCAACTAGGTTGTGATACAACTCAACATTTTGAAATACCTAGATTAAGTAATACAGTAGTTAACCCTATATTATATATAGGAACAGTAGATAAAAATGAACCTTTTAAGGTTTATACTGATTACAGTTATATTTACCATAAATACTCAAAAGCTATTAAAAATAAACCTTATGTCTGGGTAGATACTACTACAAATGAAAAAGGATTTTACGATTGCTTTTTATTTAATAAGCCTCTTATGAAATATATATCAGTAGTAGCAATATGGGAAAACTTACAAGAGTTAGAACAGTATGATTGTGTAGGTAATGTAAATATGCCTGATTTCTTTAAAAAAGAAATTCTTACTAGGATTTCAGAACGTTACATAAGATACTATAGACAGCTAAACCAACCTATTATTCAACCTAATACTCAAGTTAGTACATCATGACCGAAGAACATAAAGTAAGCTTTTTATCTGGCTTAAATAGATTACATACCATACATGGTATTACAATAGATGAAAATGACTACATAGAATTAGCTTTTATCGCTTGGGATAAAATAGGTGATAGAGCTTTAAAGATGTATCATTTTCATAATAAACTAAATGGAAATTCTCTTACCCTTCCTTGCAATTTTTATTCATTAGAAGCTTTAATTACTGAGAGAGGGATACAAAACTATAATTTAAGTTATGGTGTAATATTTGATTATTACAGTAAGTACAATTATAAATTGTATGGTAAACCTTTTAACTCTGATTTATATAATATATCAGGTAATTATATTAATTACAGTATAGAAAATAACGAGTTAGTATTTGGAGAGAAAGATGCTAAACTTTTACAAGGAACTACTATATCCGTATATTATAAAGGTATATTATCGGATTCAGATGGTTATCCATTAATTACCGATAGACAAGCGGAAGCTATATCTTATTACATTGCGTATATAATGGAGCATAGAAAAGTAATGAGAAGAGTTGGGGACGCTAATTTACTTACTTATTTAAAACAAGAGTGGAGTAGACTTGCTGCTAGAGCAAGAGTTGATGAGTATATTAGTCAGAATGCTATGGATGCTATACTAGATGCTCAAACGTCATGGGACCGAAAGAAATGGAATGTGAGTTTAATCGTGTAAAAGAGTTTACATCTCAATTCACTGTTGAGGATATTTATTATCACTGTAAAATACCAGTACATTTAAGTAGAGTAGTTAGAAAAAAAATAGGTGTTCGTTCTAAACATGCTTTTTATTCTAGGGTGTTAATTAGATTCTTTGATATAGTGTTAAATGATTTAATTGATAACGGTAATAAGTTTGAACTAGCTAATAATCATTTTATGTTTATTGAGCAAATGAGCCCTGAACTTACTAAAATGAAGTATAAGAATGGTGGGTATAAGAATGTCGATAATTTTGCCTCTGACTTTACTTTATATCAACTTATTATTAAGCATCAATACAATAAATATTATTGTAGAATAGATCAAGAAAGATATAAAAGAATATGCGATAACGTAAACAACGGAAAAAGATATGCAACTTACTCGTTTAGATAATTACTTAGATGCCTTACAAGTTGAATTTTCTAACTTTGACAGAGAGACTTTAAAAAGTATAGTACAATATGGATTAAAGAGAAGCTTAGCATTTGTTAAATCTGGCCTATCTACTAGAATAGGTAATAAAGAAGCGTATCTTACAATTATGAGATACCGATCTACTTGGAGAACCAAAGAACAAGTTAAAAGAGCTCTAATTGCTAAAGCAAGATATAAAAATTATCACTTACGTTACGAACCCTCTACTAAATGGTATATACCTATATATAAAAGTAGAGAGGGCTTAAAAGAACTAACTAATGTCAGGGCTTATAAGCTATACAAAGAAGCTTTTTATAAATCCCAAGTAGTGCTAGAAATTGATTACAATCCAACCTTTTATTATGGGTGGTATATAGATATAGATAAAATACAAATATGAGAGGACAAAGTATAAACTCATTTAATAAAGGTTTAACTACAGATTTAAATATACTGAGTACTCCTAAAGAAATTTATATTGATAGCTTAAACGCTACCGTTATTACACATAGCGGTGGTGAATTTGCTATTCAAACAGAAAGGGGTAACAAAAAAGTAGCTATGCTACCCGAAGGTTATTTACCATTAGGAGCTAAAGATTACAATGGTATAGCATACATTATAAGTTATAACCCTACTACTAATAAGGGTCAGATAGGTTCTTATCCATCTCCCGACCCTAATTCTAATAATTTAATAGACAGTTATTTACCGTTTCAGAACTATCTGAACGAAGCACTACCTATTAACGATACTACAATAAATGATTTAAGTAATTACGGAGACTTTGATACATCGTTATTCAATTTAAGTTTGTGTAAGCCATTAGATGTAGAAATACAGCAGAGTTACGATAATACTGTTAATGTTATATTTACTGATAATAACAATAAAATTAGAATTATTAATTCCAGATTCAGTCAACTACCTAATAAACAATATGAAATAATAAATAGGTTAGGTACTAATGATGGCAATCTTTATAATAAACTTTCTTTTGATTCAAGAATTAATTTAATACAAACTACTGTAAAAATACCTGTACTAGAATTTAACGGAGTGTTATCCGGAGGTAAGCTACAGGCAGGCGGCTATTATTACTATTTTTTTTATGAAACGCAAGATGGTAATAGAACCGATGTAATAGAGCAATCAAGGTTAGTATCGGTTTTTGAAGGTTCAACTTTGCAGAACATAAAAGGAGGTGCTGCTGAAACAAATAAATTAGTTCAATTTACTTTATCTAATTTAGACATAAGTTACCCTTATTTAAGGGTTTACTACAGTTATGCAATTGGTGAAACTGATTTAGATTCAGTTCAACAGCTTTATTTAATAGAAAATTTGTATGAAATAAATGCTGATACTTTAACTTTTATACATACGGGTTACGAAAATGTTACTCTAGTAGATAATGCTAACTTAAATTTAAACTATTCATCAATTGCTAAAGCTAGAACGTTAGCACAAGTACAAGGTAGATTATTCATAGGTAATGTATCTGAAAGGACGTATGATTACGTACCACTTCAAGAATTAGCGAAAGGTTTCTTTGCTGATTATGCTGAAGAACAATTACCTAGTTATAACACTATAACTGATATAGATAATAATGTTTCTATTGACCAAACTAATAATACAGGTGGGTATGCTAATCCTATTAATATATACAATAAAGTAGGTTATTGGGGTGGAGAAACGTATCAATTTGGTGTAGTCTTTATACTAAATGACGGCACTACCAGTAATGTATTTCCTTGCACCGCTGTTGATAGAGTAGCTAATATATCAGGTAGTGTGTCTAATCCAAATTATAGTATTAATGGTTGGGATAGTTACCAGAATATAAATGGTGCTTTACGCTTTCCTAATAGGACACAATTAGGTCAGTTATTTACTACTAACAGTGTAACTATTCTAGGTGTAAAATTTACCATACCTACAATACCTCAAGAAGTAAAAGATATTGCAAAAGGTTTATTTTTTGTAAGAGCTAACAGAATACAGGATTGTTATATACAAGGGTTAGTAACCCCCACTTTAAAAGTAAACAGTATTACCACTACTAGTGGTATAGACCATGATGATGTAATATTTAATAACAGTTGGGCTGAATCAGTAATGAATAGTAGAGCTGTTTTGCCTATACCAACGGGTTATATAGAATCAAGTGGTTTTTACAGAGACGATGTTGACCAATTCCCTGGAGATGTTAATTTAACAGGTTTATCAGTTCCTAGAAATGTTGTGTCTGATATTGATAATTCAGGTAGAAATAATATTGTGGGTTTAAATAGAATGTCATTATTCTCACCTGACTACTATTCAAGAAGAGCGTATTACTCCTCACTATTTAATAATACTCAAGCTAAAGTAGTGCACGTAGGTGAAGTAGCAGGATTAAGAGAGGTTGCTTTTGAAGATAATGATAATAGTGAAGTACGTTATTTCAATACTGTTTTAAGCCCTAAAGAGCTTAATATATACCCTCAAATCTATGAAGAATCTGAATGGTCTTTTTTAGGTGTGGGTAGCGCACAATTAAGTAGCTTCCCTACTCTACCAACATTTGTAGGTTATAATAATTCTGCTGATATTAATAACATTACAGTTACTACAAGTGCTAGTGGTAATTTATCTACAAATGGTAGGTTTACTATTCCTTTAACTGGAATATTTCCTGGAACTGTGTTTTTTGAAGGCTCTATATTATTTAATTCAAGCGGCACAGCTTATGATTTATTATTTGTACTTCAAAAAAATGGAGTAACTATTTCGTCAGATAATGTTACTGGAGGAGCTTTTAATGTAGGAGATTCAGATTCATTTTTTTTAAGTTTAAGTAATTTTTCAGTTAACGTAACTGATATACTATCTATTGGAGTTTACTACTCTACAAATATTTATGCAAACGCGCTTATAGACTTTAGTTTTAGTAGTATTTTAGATTTTACTACAGAGCCGTCTAGTAAACAATCTAATATTGACTTTGTACCTGGTTACAGTAATAACGTTACAGTAAATAGGTTTAAGAGTCAATCTATAAACTTTGCATTAAAAAGAAATTCAGGAGCTTCAAAAGTGTTCTGGTTAATAAATTCTAACTTTAATGACTACATAGGTATTAGAACTCAGTCTAATTATACTATACCTCAGATACAAGCTTTAATGGAGGACTACACCACAACAGGTAGCGATTTATATGCTGTATTTCGGGAGTACACTCTACCAGAACTTAGTGCACCTAGTAATGATTTAACAGGTTTATTAGGTTATTTAGTAAATATTTATCCTTTACAAGGACAAAGATCATTGTTAGCTCTACAAAGCTTATATGCGTCTACAAACAATACTGTCTATAAGGCTATGTCTAGGAGATATACTTTTGAGGAATTAGAATTACTTAGTGACATTACTGAATACTCAGGAGATTGCTATATAGGGTTTTCTTTAAGAAAAGTGCAGTCAGCTTTGCCTTCTTTACCACCTAATGCTAGTTACCAAGCAACAATACCTAACAGTATTAATATAGGTTACGCAATAGGCGTTATTGCTGAAAGTAGTGTTAATCCTTATTTAAGAGATGAACAGGAATTATCTACTCAAGAAACAGCAGACTATGGGGCTTTCAGAACTTTTTTACCTTATGGAGTTAATAACACTATACCAATATACACGACCTCACCAAGCAAATTAGCTAATTTAAGATTGTTTCCTTATAAACTACCTGAATCTTATGCGTATAATATGGGGCATTATGACCCTACTGAAAACAAGTTATTTGTACCTATATCCCAAAACGTGCCGTTTATAGGTAATAGGTTCCCAACACGCATACAATATTCAGCTATTGATGTTAATAATCAGTTTGCAAATGGTTACAGAAATTTAACAGGTTTAAATTTTGAAGATTACGCTAAACATTATGGAGAAATAGTTAAACTAGTTTCTTTAAAGGATAATTTAGTGTGTGTGTTTGAACATGGTATAGCACTTATACCTATTAACAAGGACACCGTAGCTTTAACTACAACAGGTACGTTGCAATTAGCTTCTGCAGGAGTACTTTATAATCCTCCGCAAATTGTTTCCTTTGATTATGGTTCAAGATATCAATGGTCAATAGTACAAACTAAAAATACGGTGTATGGAGTTGATGTTGAAAAGTCTAAAATTTGGAGATTAGAAGGTGATAGAATAAACTTGTTATCTGACTTTAAGGTACAATCTTTGTTAAGAAGTATAATTGATGTATATAGAAATAATACTTCATGTATAAATACATTAGATGTACGAGGACACTATAATCAGTATAAAGGTGACGTATCTTGGACATTTTATGCACCTAATACAGTTACTGAAGAATGTTGTAATAACTCTGTTAAATCTAATAGTTTCACTATAACATTTAACGAGGACTTAAATCAATGGTCAACTCTGCATTCTTGGATGTCTCCAATGTCATTTTCAGTTTACGATAAATTTTATACTTTTAAAGACAATGGTATTTGGGAACATGATACACCTAATTATTGTAATTACTACGATGAACAGTTTACATTTGAAGTTGAATTTGTAGTTACAGATAACACTTCTGCTCAGAAGATATTTGATACTTTAAAAATTATATCTAATAACTCTATACCAATTAAGGTTAAATATATAAATGATAACGACAATGTTACACAAATTACTACTGAGCGTAAATCAGGTAATATTCTTAACTCTGACGTGCAATATAAAGAGAATCATGTATATTTGATAGTTAATAAAAATAATAGAAAACGTATTAGAGATAAATACAGTAGAATCAGATTAATATATAAAGGCACTGATTATACATTTATTTCAGCAGTTATAACACAATTTACATACAGTTACTCATGAGTACTTACTACACAGAACTTACAGACCCTACTTCAACTAAGTTTAAGTATGGTATATTTAACAACGGTGAACAAAATAAGCAAGCAAGCTCCGCTTTATTAAGCGGAGTCTCTGCTCTTAAAGGTATGTCTAAACCTAAGTATAACATAGGTAATAAGACAGGTGACGCAGCTTTAGACACTTTAGATGCTGGTTTAAGTAAATATAATCCGCTTTTAGGCGCTATATCTTCAGCAGGTGATCTAATTAATGATCAAGCAGTAAATATGGCAGCTAAAAGAATAAAAAAGGGTAAATCTTCTAAAGGAATACTTTTAGCTGGTGACGCTTATGAAGGAAATTTAAAAGGAGGTGCAATTGGCACTGCTATAGCACCTGGTATTGGTACAGCAATTGGTGCTGCTGTTGGAACCGTAGCTGGGATAGCTACTAACCTACTTGGTAAAAAAGAGCAGAAACTAAAACGGGCTGTTAACCAAGAACAACAAGCTGAAGTTCTTCAAAAGTTTGGATATCTTAAAAAAGG